>Ga0208783_10000538_pt1 | contig 23098 bp, 26 predicted proteins | sample DEB19_08_DNA_2_FD_184529 | JGI IMG/M metagenome (GOLD analysis project Ga0208783, IMG submission 184529) | Aqueous microbial communities from the Delaware River and Bay under freshwater to marine salinity gradient to study organic matter... | ecosystem: Environmental > Aquatic > Marine >...
CCTTGAAACACCAATATTCGAGACACACGCCGAAGCCATCACCGCATGGAACACCCGCGCCGAAGGCAGCGAGGCACAGGCCAAGACCATCGAAGCCCTGCAAGCCGACAATGCGAAGCTGCGTGCGGCTTTGCGCGTCTACGCTGGGCCTATGGAATGGACGCAAGAACCATACTGGGGTGTTTTCCCCGTTTGGGCTGATGGGTATCCCGGCGGAGTTTATATCGACGAAAACACTTTGGATTTTGGTGAGGCGGCCCGCGCAGCACTACAGGAGACAGAACGATGACCGAGATTGAAAAGAAAGCCCTTGCGCTGGTGAATGAGGTGCTAGTTGAATGGGGTGTCCTCAAAAAGGCTGTTGAAGTTCCGAAAAATAGCGATGCGTTCGCCCGGGCATTGCTCCGCGCCATCGAGCAACACGAAGCCTACAAGCAGGAGGTGAGTGACGCGGTTAAGGACTTACTGTCCGGCAGTGTGTTTTATCAATCCGCTGATGTTCGTCTGCGCCGCTTCATCATCCCCAAGCCGCCCGTCGATCCTCTGGCTTTCGCTCTGGCAGATTGGGAAGGAGTGACAAAGCCCGGCCCTGGCTATTACCATGACGCCAAGGTTCTCCGCGAAGCACTAGCCAAGCGCGGCCTTAAGATCGTGGAGACAGGACAATGACTGGCATTTGGCTGCTTCTTTTTATTCCTGTCGTCATCGTGGCGTGGGTGCTCGCTATGGTCGCTCTTGCTTGGATGACATGGTCAATCAGGGAGATTTTTCGTGACTAAGATTGAAAAGAAAGCCCTCGCGCTGCTGAATGAATGTGCAGATCAAGAGGTGTACGGAGGGTGGACAACATTCGACCCCAACCAAACACCATGCACTCGCGCCCTCTGCCGAGCCATTGAGCAAAACGAAGCCCTAAGACTGGCGGTAATGCATTATGATGCGGCGCTTAAGGGTTCATGGCCCTACGGTGCGAAAGGTGATGCTTGGGAACACTGGAACGAAGCCCGCATAATATTACAAGAAGCGGGCGAAACCTTTACACATCCCGACAACGTATAAAGAAAACGGGAGATTTTTGATATGAAGACGGGGGCAGTGTGCATCAGTGAGAGGCCGCCCCCGTGCAATGATTATTCTATATCAGATTTTTTCTCTGAAAGGAACACAGCGGCTAGACCTGCCAGACCAGCGACTGCCGTGGAGATAGCCGCCCACTGTTCGCCAGACAGGCCAAGCGTCAACGCTAATGCGGACAAGCCTGCATAAGTACTGGGTTCTTTTAAGCGGCTCAAAAGCCAATGTGAAAAAGACATATTACTTTCCTTTCGGATATTGCTTCCAAGGAAGTTCCCAATGTGGGCCGTCCTTGAAAGTTCGCCAATCGCCCCCCCATTGCAGAGGGACGTTTTCAGCCGCCGCAGCAGCCTTCACGATCTTGGCTAACCGATGGTAAAGCGGCCAGTCCCAAGATACCTTACCATCGATCATGGGTGCAAGATCGACAGCGTGTCCTGTTATATGCCGTGAGTTGAGCGTCTTGGTCGCACCCTGCTTGAATAGCTGTTGCTGCCGGGCTTGTGTCCGCAGTCCCTCCAGGACGGTGAAGTCAAGATCCGATGATGCAGCAGCACGCTTCACAACGCGTACCAGATCGGGATGCACGCCCTCTAAGCGGGATAGTGAACGCGAACCTAATGTTATGCTCATAACAGCCCCAATTTCGTCCCTGCAAAGCCCATAACGACCATCACCATACCAAGGATGAATCTATCTACCCAAGCGTTGGTCTCTTTCGTCTTGGGCGCTGCAATCTCCAATGCGGACAAGCGATCTTCAATCTTGCCGATGGCCTTGAATGCACGTTCCATCGCGTCAGCCGTCTTCGCCTGGCGTTCTTCGACAAGAGCCAGCTTGGTGATTGCCTTTGATAATTCGTTCAGTGCAGTTTTCATATCAGACACATCACTATGCAGCATGTCGATCTTGACAGTTAAAACATTCGCGTCGTTCACGGCTCTCACCTGTTAGCTTAAAATTATAGTTTCTGATTAGCCGCCCGGATTCCGCCAGCGATCACCCTGCCAGATCGTCCAGTAAGGCCGTCCAGCAGCAAGAGCGAGTGGATCCCAGCTAACACCGTCTGCAAGCACAGTCATGCCTGTAGCGGGGCTGGACGGGGCTGCGGTGCGGCCTAGAGCGATATAACCCGTGGGGCCAACAACAGTCATACCGCTATAAGCAAACTGGGTGTTGCCGCTGGGCAGTTTGGGGAAGACGATACCGTTAAATTTAGCCGCGTTGGCGAAGCTGTCGACATAGACCGCGTTATTCGGATGGCCCGTGCCAAACTTATCGCCAGAGAGGCTGACAGCGCCCGTGCTGGGGAGATAGAATATAATTGCTGCTGAAGGTGCCACGCCGTCGAACTGGTTGCCTGAACTGGTCAGCGCACAATCAGTCAGGCCCGACAGGTTTACGAAACGAGCCGTGTAATTGAGATAAACCAGATTGCCTGCAAGGGTGACTGATGCGCCATTGACGCCAGGATCAAGCGCGAACGCACCTGAGCGGGTGGCGACTGTTTCATAATAGGTTCCGAATGAGGCAAAATCTAAAAAGCCCGACGCGATGCTGGAATAGCCCTCGATGGAACCACCAAAGATTTTGATGTTGCGTGCAGGGTTGGCCGTCTGGCCTGCAAAGAAGTTGGTGGTCTTGCGGCTGATCGGCGCATAAATGTCAACGTCATAGGGTGCAGTGCCGTCAGTGCGATAGCCGTTGGTGCAGCGATTGAACTCAACGCCAACCGTCTTGACGTAAAAGGATGATGTACCGAAGCGGATGCAATCAGCCCATGTCGAGAAGCTACAAAAGTTCAGCGTGATGTTGTCGGTCAGTTTGATGCCGACAGCCGTGGTTCCCGAAAGCGTGTCGGTGGTGTCATTATACGTGCCGCCGCTATTCCAGAACACGATATTCTCAAACACTGGGTTGAAGCCGCAAGTCAGGAAGTTACCGCTTGTGCCGGTGAAGCGCAGAACGACAGCGCCTGTTCCTGTAGCGATGGTCGGTGCATAGCCTTCGCCAGTGACGTGCAGCCAGTTGGGAACGGTCAAGCCTGACGTGCAGAGATAGGTGCCAGCCGGAAACACGACCTGTTTTGCGCCGCTGTTAAAGGCTGCTTGGATCGCTGCGGTGTCGTTAGTGACACCATCGCCAGTCGCACCGAAGTCGCGCACGTTGGCAGGCGCTCCGTCGATCAGCGAATATGTTACTTTTGTCAGGGCCATGTTAAAATCCTAATGCTTGCGTCACGCGGAAGCCCGCCAAGAAAGGTCAAGATTGGCTGATGCCGACCAAGTGGTCAAATCATAGGGATACGCTATGATCGTAAAGCCAGTTGCCGTGATGGATGAAGTTCGCAGCGCAACAGTCTTGCCGCCCGGCGCAATCGCGCCTGTGATGGTTAGATCAATCGCTGAAGGCGCAACAGGAAACCGCTTGGCAAATGTTACCGCAACTTGGTTGTTGGCCTGACCAGAGACGCACGCAATCTGCGCTGTTCCGCGTTCAGCATAAAGGCCGTCAGGATTTACGCCCGTGAACGTCCCCGGCGAATATGTGAGATGCGTTGCGTCTATGCCGATATAGTTGTTGCGGCCAATACTTATGTCGAGATTGGTCTGGGCGGCAGCGATGCGAACGGAATTGACCGCAACATATGTTCCAAGAGCCGCGCTGCTATAGATAAAGCTGTTGCCTTCGATATGCGCGGAGTTTGACGATCCAAGCACCAGAACGCACGCAGGGGCCGCATAGCTGTTGTCAAAAGGATCAGCTATCGAGTTGGATGAAACCAACAGACCTACGTTGTTTGCGTTTATCAGAACGCCGTTGCAGGCGCTTTGCCGGACAGTGTTAGCCACGATAGAGCAGTTTTTCGTGTTCTGGATGCGGATAGCGCCTGACGTGGAGTCGCCAGCGATGCCGTAACCAAATACACTGTTGCCAGACACAACAACGTTTTCGGCAGGATCGACAACCGTGCCTGCGTTTTCAGCACCTGCGATCTGAATACCGTAACCAATCCGCAGGGTCGAGGATACGACATTTCCCGTCACAGAGACGTTCTTGGGGCCAAGAGCCTGAACGCCAGATATTGTGCTGGACGTGACAAAAATGCCGACTTCGCACTGGCTGATGATGTTGTTAGCGATAGTGAAGTCAACGCCAGCGTGCGTATCAATGCCCTGCCCGTTGTTGGACGCAGCAACTGCCACATTCTTAACCACGTTATCCGATATGACACAGCGATAGCTGCGCGGGTCAGATACCTCGCTAGTGCCGTTTTCACGGTCGACAAAGATACCATATGCATCGCTGCCATTGCCAGGCGTGACGCCTTCAATTGTGTTGCCGCGAAACAGACCATCATTGCAGGAGACGCCGCCGATTGCTGCGTAACCGATGTTTTTAATCACGCAGTCAATGACCTGCGGATTATTTACATAAGCCAAGCGAACGCCATACGCACCGAAGCCATTAAGCGTTACGTTTGCAATGCGTGGGGCATTTACAAAGGTCGGAGCAGCGGGTGCGTTATTCGTGCCAGCGCAGAGGATTGCAAAGCTGTTGGCAGAATAAGATCCGTTGCCGGGACCAGTGATTGTGCCGCCTTCAATGCCACCGCCGTCGACAAAATCAAAAACGTGCGCCGTTATGGTAGTGCCGACAATGGTCGCGCCATAAGCATATAGGAACACACCAGCAGGGACAGTCAGCGATGATGTGACCTTATACGTTCCTTGTGGAAACAAGATGCTTTTGCTTCCGCTATTCAACGCCGCCTGAATTTCAGCCGTATCGTCAGCTACGCCATTGCCTACAGCACCAAAGTCCTTGACTGAAACATATTGTTCCAGCTTGGTTTGAACGGTCTGTGCGGAGGCTCCAGCAAGGCTGGCGGTGTAGCTGATATTGTTCGCATTGCCCGAATTGATCACGCCAGTTTCGTTGGTCATGATCTCGATGCTTGAATTAAGCGGAGGCGCGATTGAAAAGGTCACCACATTGCCCAAAAGGCTGTAGCTGTCCTTTTCCTGATATACCCCGTTGATAAAGACGTTCGTTGCCAGAACCGTGCTAGGCGTGGCTGAGAGCGTGAAGTTGACGGTCGATCCGTTGCCGACAAAATCATTCTTCACAACAGAGCCAGATACCGCAGCGGGGTCAAAGCCATAGCCAAGCGGGCTGTAGAGAACGAACTCCTGGCGCTTGTTGCGGATGGTGATTGAGAACTCGCCAGCAGTGTAGAGCAGAGCAGGCGAACCATTACGGTAGGCATAGCCGTTGCTTGTGCGGATCGGCTGGGTTGCAACGATTGTTAACGCGCTGTCCCAATAGACCTGAATCGGATTTGTCTGCGGATCTTCGTTTATTTCCCCGATATACAGATAGCCATCATCAAGCGGCGTTCCGTCTAGGTCGGTGAAAATAGGATAAGGCCCAGTGACCTGAGTTAACGCCATTTGTTGAACTCCTTGGCAACGCTTATGCCAGAAATTGTGTTACGTGGAAAGGTCATTGCGGCATCTCAACGCCAGGAGCTTCCATTGGAGTAACCCCAGCAAGTTCCGTCGCACCGATTGTGCCAGCTTTCGTGATTCCAGAGATCAACCAATTGCGAGCATCCTTCATGTCGATGCCTGTCAATTTGGCGTAATCGCGGAACTCTTTACTGCCAACCACGCGGTTGACGTTAGCATCAACCCCTTCGCCTGTTGCAGCACTGACGGCAAGATCGCGGAACTTGTCGCTTTTCATAAGTGCGTGCAATTTTTCAGCGTTAGTTTTTCCAGCAAACCGTTGAGCCAATTCAGGCCCAGCCGCACCCGCAACAACAGGAATAATAGTCGTTAGAAGGTCTCCGCCCAACATGCTTGTTGCAGCGCCAGCAGCAGCAGCGCCGCCAACGCCTTTTGCAATTTTGCCCAAGAGGCTTTCAGCATTAAGCAGATTCAACTGCGTTGATGCGCCAGTCCTAATGATATTTTCTGAAGCATCGCTTAAGCGCCGTGAGATGGCATAAAAATCGTTCAAAAGGTTAACGCCATCAGGGCCAATGGCTTTGGCAAACTCTTTGAAAACCAAGTTATTTTTACGCAAATTATCATAAGTATTTGAAAAGTTTGTGAAACTGAATCTGCGATCTGGGCCTGTTGCCGTTTGGAACAAGCCAGACGTTAAAACCGTTCCGTGCATATCTTGAGGAACATTTGTAAGCAGCTTGTTGATGGCTTCCATGCCACCTTTGCCGCCTTGCGTGATAGCTTGTGTTATGACTGGGCCGAGGTCTTTGGACAGATTGCGCCCAAAAATTTCCTGCATCTGCTTTCGACCGTCATACATTTGTTTGAACAACGTATTGGCGGCACGCTGCTTATCAGCAATTTCCTTGCCAGCACTGCTTTCGATAAAGCCCATCTGATCGTCAGCAAGCTTGGCATAAATATCATTCAAGCGTTGCTCGTTAGAATCAACCCAAGCTCCCTTACCCTTGGTCATTGCTCGACCAATTTCAGCACGCTTTCTATCTAATGCCGTATATGTTGGGTTGCCCTTAGATACCATTGCATAAAGCTTTTTTTCTTCTGCTGAAAGTCCGCTCAAACCTTCTTTTCCGCCACCTAATCTACGGATTTCATTTTCAAAATATGCCCTGATGTTGCTTGCATCAACACGACCAGCGTCATCAATTGCAGCAGTGACCTCTTTCCGCAAAGCATCAGCTTGGTTCTCAAGCCCTTGGGTTGCCGCATCAAGACGATTGAATACATTTGCGGAAAGCTGGGAAATATCAGTGACCGCGTTAAGTTCGTCCATTGCTTCATAGGCACGCTCGGCGGCTGCATCATAGGTTTTACGCCAAGCGGTTTCAGCCTCAGATCCTATCTGCGAACGCTCTAGACCAGTGACTCTTTGCAATTGAGCGTTTTGGCTGAGAATATCCACGGGCAATTCAATGCCAAGACGCTCCGCAGCCGCTTGTGCTTCAGGATCAATCTTTGCAAGCGCAGCAAGTTCTTCACGCGCCTTTGATGCGCCTGGCGTGCGGCTGACAGCCTTGCGAGCAAGAGCGATCATTTCCTCGCGGCCCACATCAAGCGTCTCATCGACAACTTCAGCACCAACGCCCGGCGCTGCTCCCGTCGGTGGAGCCATGCCAGCAGTAGGTGGGGCCATGCCAGCAGGCGCAGCCATTCCAGCGGGGGGCATCTCTGCACCGCCGGTAGGAACGTTGATCATCTCATCTTCGGGCAGCATTGCGCCTTGCGGAGCCTCGCCGCCTGGCAAGAAGCGTCGACCAAGTGATCCAAGGACAGCAGACGTGCCGCCGCCGGTTGCAGCCAATAATGCACGTTCACCCAGCCCAGCATCGGGACGAACCTCGCCGCCGCCATATATTGCACCTTGGACAATTTCTTGCGCCAAAGGACCACCGGGCAGGAATCTTGTGGCTTTATCAATTGGTGAAAGCAGGCTGCTTGGAATTTCAGCCAGCATAGATGTGATCGGGAATCTCTCCTGACCAAACTCACCAGCCGCTTGCAACTTAGCGGCAGATTCAGGCGAGAATTGAGCAAGGGCTTCCTCGCCCAAGTTGCTGGTAAATCCACGCACAGCAGCAGCCGCAGCAGCGGAACCCATGCCGGGGCCTGCGCCTTCACGAATGCCTGATCTGTTAGGAGTAAAGCGGATTTGCCGACGCGTATTATTTTTAATCGCGCTGGCTGCATCTTCATTCAGCGCCTGAATGGTTTCCTGACTTAATTCATTTCCGCCGGTCAACTGCTTGGCAAGTTCGTTTACCTGCTCAATGGTTTGACCCGCAGCCCATGCGCCCTGAAGCTTGCTGGCAATCTCTATGTCTTCATCTGTTGAGAAACGATCACCTTCCGCAACCTGTAGAACAGGCACGCCTTTCGGCTGGCCTTCAGCGGGTGGAGCCTTTAGTGATTGCAGATAATTTTCATAAATATCGGCATCGGCCTGATAGATTGGGCTACCAATCTCAAGCGGATCAAGATTATTTCTTTGCAGTCTAGTTTCAAAATCCCTGCGGATAAGGTCATAAGGGCCACGCAACGTTTTAACGCGCTGATCAAGTGCTTCGTGAAGCTCCCTGCGCTGTTGCTCTGGAAGCGTACCACCCTGATCTAGAGCGCGTCCGAATTGGCGCACAATACGCTGAACGATGGGACTTTGGCTTTCAATGCCTTCAATGTCTCCAGTTGGAACCGCACCGTCTGGGTCAAAAACCTTAATTGCGTTATAGATACGCGCGCGGTCACCAGACGTTGTGTTTGGCTGAGAAATTGCGGATGTAAAAGCGGGCCACGCAGCTTCAAATATCTGCACGGGTTTGCGGCTATAATACTGATCGGCAATCTTGCTTCCGCGCTGGAACGTGCGTTCCTCAATATTACGCTGCTCTTGCTCCTGCCTGAATATAACGTCTTGCTCTTTTAATTGAGCCTCACGTCTACGGCGCTGTTCCTCTGATTCCGCACGACCTTCACCAGCGCGACGGGCCGCAGCTTCTTCGGGCGTCTCACCACCCAAAATAGGTTTGATTTGCGTAACAGGCACAGTTGTTGGCTGGGGTTTGTAGCCACCATATTTTTTCAAGAAAGCTTCGTCGTCAGCTTGTGCCATGTTCAATCACCATATCTTCCGCGTGAATTGCTTACATCAGGAGCCTTGCCCCAGCCGGGGAAGGTTATGTGTATTGTACCTTTATTGCTGGGGATCGCCTTAGCACCGGGATACATACGGCGAACAGTCGCAATCGCTTCTGCTGTCGACATTCCCTTGGGTGGGAAAAAGTCTAGAGCATCGCCTTTCGGATGAGATCCACCCCTTGTCTTTGTCAATCCTTGGGCGACCAATGCTTCTTGATGCTTTTGAGTCCTGAAGCCACTGGTTGGTTCAAACCCAAGCTTTCCCAGATCGCCAATAGGATTGATGTTACTGCCCTTGAAAGGTGCCAGACGGCTTTTCCGTCTGACCTCCTTCCTTGAGGGCTTTGTTTGCAGAGCCTGATCCAAACACCTTTTCAAAAGCTGCTGGTGTAACCCTGCCAGCCTTTAGGTCTGCAATTGCATCTGCAGGAATAAGGACTGGTATATCTATGTCTTGCGATCCCCTTGCACGCGCTTCAGCGGCGGCTTGCCTAATTTGAGAATTAAGAACAACACCAACACCTGGAACGGTTGTTGTGTCAGTGTATTCATACGCCTCTTTGTAAGCATCTGGATCAAATTGCCTTAACAATGAACGCGCTGCAAAATCGTCATTCATTTTTGGATTGAGAGCCATTTGAGCAGCCGCGTCAAACCTCTCAGCAATGTCCAGCCGATTTGAATTTCTTGCAGACTGTGCGCCGCTTGCGTAAATTTCTGATATTTCCTGATCGGTTCTGCCACTACCCCTTGCGATGATTGCTTTCTGCAAGATCGAACCATAAGTGCGCTTATCAGACTCGCTCAGGCTTTTTGCAAACCTATCAATGTCTGCGCCATATTCCCGAAATTCTGCATACAAGTCACTTAGCTTTTCAGGCGATGGGTCTTTAGCTACCTCTCTTGCGCGTAAAGCATATTGGTTTGCACGATCAATTTTTGCCTGCTCTGCTGCCGTTTGCGCGGCAACTTGATCCCTTTCGGTTCTGATCTGCTGTTGCCTTTGAGCCATCTGCAAGCCAGCAAGAAACGACTCCTGCGGAGATGCAATGCCTAGAGAATAATCAAAAGGTTGAACCATTTTTAGAGACCCATTGATTTTTGAGCAGACATGCCGCCGAGGGTTGTAAGAAGATTAAACGGCTGGGCGAATGCTCGACCCATGCCCAGTGCCGATCCAGCGCGTGCAGCACCAGCTTGAGCAAGCAGATCAGATATAGAACTAGCAGCCTGCATCCCAGACGTTCCGACGCCAGCAGCGGACTGTTGGCCTAGTGCGGTCATGCCACCGAGGCGATTATATTGCTGTTCAAGAAACTGATTTAAAAGCTGCGGGCGAAACTGAGACAGTGCGCCTTGCAGATTGCCGCCACGAAGACCACCAGTTGCAGATGCTTGCTGAAGCATTGCCTGTTCGCCCTGCTGGGCTAATGCCTGAAAGATTGGGCTGCGCTCTTGGGCGGCAACATATTCGGCTTGTGCTTCAGGGCCTGAAAGTCCCAATGCAGCCATCTGTTGTTGCAGTGCAGGGCTACCAGCCGCAACAAAGGGCTGAAGCAAAGTGCGAAGTTCTTCACGGGCAGCGCGGGTCTCAGCGACGCCAGCGTTCGCAGCCTGAGTTTGATATTTGCCAGCCTGCTTTGCCGACATTGCGCCGATGGCTGAACTGCCAAGCGCACCAACGCCCAATGCAATAGCTGCTGCGGTTCCGATTGCCATTATATAAGCCTCTTAATGAATGAATGCTCGCTCGGCCTGTAACCATCACGGGCATATAACCTAGCCATTTTATTACCGTTCAAAAGATCAATCGACTTCATCTGAATCGACGATGCACCTCGATCTTGAGCCTCTTTTTCCATCGCCTTTTTCAATTTCCTACCAATCCCAACGTGTTTGGAATCTGGATCAGACCACCAAAAAAGTTCTTCGGCAGATAGGTGCAAATGATTAAAATAGACAGGGCTAAGGATCAGCGAGCCAAAGGACACAAACTTACCATCAACCTCTGCGACCATGCAGACAAAGTTTGGCTGACCGATAAAATGCTCAAGGGATGCAACGCAGTCACCAATGTTATAATTGAATATGTCCGCCCAAGATGCTTGTTCGTGGAATCTGAATCCAAGAATGGCGATCTGTTCAGCGTCCTCAGTTACAGCATGGCGGATAACAGGCACACCAAGCGGTTCACCATCTGATGAAGATCCGCTAAAAGTGTTCTGCTGATGCGTCATTCAAACCCCTTTGAGGTGAGCCACCGGCTGCTCGATAACGCTCGGTGACCAACACATATCACAATCTGCTTGTCTTTGGCAATTAGTCCTCTTCTTCCTCGCGTTCCTCCCAGGCTTGGCAGGATCGAAGGTCATGACAGATGAAGTTGAAACGATCACAGTAGCCACGGAATCCGGCTTCCACGTCCCACTGGTTCCAAGGGATGCGCTCCATCTTGGCTTGGGTCATGGTATCATTCATATAGTAAGAACAGTTCGAGCAGCGACGGCGACGGGCTTCAGCCTCATCCACCTGCATGGCCTTGCCTAATGCAATCCAATATTCAGGGTTAGCGCCGCGCTCGTTGCTGGGCTTTTCAGGGCCAAGCATCCAATCGGAGATTACGACCTGCGTGTTCTTCTTGTTTTCCGAGGCTGTGATGAACGGTTCGCTCTCGCTTAGACCGTTGAAGCCTTCCATGATGAACATTGGCTTTTTCATTAGCTTATTTCCCTACCTGAAGCGCGGATGTTGATCGTTGAAGCGGTTCCAGCGATTGTCGAGATAAAGCCACCGCTTGCAAGCACCTGGCCGACCAATTCGGGGAACGTATAGGTCTCGGCGGGTTGAAGCGTCTTGGTCTTTACGATCAGGTTATCATTTCCCGCGCTGCCTAATGCAGTGACAAGGTTGACACTAATCGTCGCTGCTGCCGTGTTGTAATTGGTGGCCGTGAACTTGTCGATGATCGTGGTCACGTTGGTCGCGGTATATTGCGTTGTCTGGGCATTCTCGGCGGTCTTGGCCGGAATTAGAACCTTCGTTGAAACAGCCATGTTAAACCTCCAAGGAACTTACGTTGTCCGTCACTGTTAGAATGATCGACGGGATAGCTGGATGAACCGCTGTTGCTGGATCAGCAAGCAACTGAACGCCCAGATCATCGACCTCCCACATCAATTCGAAATAATCGCCTGCGTTCATTTTTAGCAGAAAATTCCACGCAGCGACAGTTTCTGTGTTGTTGCCCTGAATCCGAATGACCGTGGAGCTATCAGGAACGTTCGTCCCGTTCTTGCGAGGCCATATCCAGATGCGATGAGCGCCGCCGCCTGATGTGTTTACGACCTGTGCGGAGAACTGAACGTTATAGATGTTTGAACTGTCGACATAGATGCGTGATGTGGGGCTTCCACGGGTCACGCCATAGGATAGATCAGTCGTATTGAAGGTGATCGCATAGGCGGTGTTGATTACCGCCGCCGTCTGATCGGTCGTATCATAAAACGAGCCAAAGCGCGGAGTGATATATTCCTTGGGTGGTGGGCTTTGCTGCAATGCCGCGATCTGGTCTTGCAGATCGTCGATCTGTTCCGTTGTTGCCGAAGCCGGTGCGCGATCCAGAAGCTCTAATGCAGCCTTCAATGCCACAATCTGGGCGAGAGCATCATTTGCATCTGCACCCGCATTGCCAGCCGCAAGACTAATATCGTCAAGCGTCACCGTGGAAATGGTGTCAACGGTGGCAAACAGCTTTTCGAACTGCTTGATCTGCTCGAAGTCCTGGAGGAACGAGGCAAGCTGGTCGCGGGTTAGCTTCAGTCTGGGCGGGACAGCCATTAGAACGCCAACGGCTCTAGCGCCGCCTCCAGTCTCACGAAAGACAGGTGTGCATCGCTTGTGCCTTGGAAGCGTTGAATGCGCCAGTTACGCATCCAGCCCTGTTGGAACCAGACCAAGCGTTTCGCCCTATCGCCCTGCTTGCCAGCCTTGATGAACTTCTGCTGGCTCCACGTCTGACCGTCTGTCGAATAGCTTGTGTTGATTGTCGGATCTTCACCAAATGCCACGGAGCCAGTCAGCGAGACCAATTCCAGATTCTGGAAGATAACGCCCCGGCCCTCGTTATAGACAATCGTTGTGCCAAATTCCCAGCGCACCTTCGAACCCCAGTGCGTCGATATGTCTTGAACAAGATAACCGACTTGATTGCTTGCGGGATTGCCAACCAGCCATTTGTCATAGCACCAGACGAAGTTCTGTGCGCGATAGCGAGAGAAGCCAACCAGTGAAGTTGTCAGGGTGAACCAGACAGGCTCCCCAAGGGCTTGCGTAGCAGCCGCGTCAAAGACCAAAGTGCGATCAGGCAGGTGAACATACAGATGTTGATGCGCCCTATCGTTACGGGCCTCTAGCTTGACCTCAGACAGTTGCGCTTCGGTGAAGCTCATCAGAATTTCGTCAATTTCCTGCGTGCTGATCTTCGAGGCGTTGGCATTGCCGCCCATATAGACGCTAGGAGACTCGTTAAAGCCGCTGCCGAGGAATGTGATCGTCTCCATGAAGTTGCAGCAAGCATGGGTGCCAATGACGCCCTTTTCGATCTGTGCGCCGTCGATACGCTGGAAGGGGAATAGATCACCGCCTACGTTATCGAAGACTTCAATCGTGTATCGGTTCAGCGCATAAATCTCATTGCGTAGCTTTAGGAGCGCAACGACAGGATCAGGGTCAATTTCCGATGATCCGTATTTCAGCGGATTGACTGCCAGGGGATTGCCTAATTCAGTGACAACCAGAAACTCGCCATCGGTGGTCATCCAATAACCATCAACCCAAACGGTGTCGAGAACAGGCCCAAGGTCTGGGTCGGTGTTCTGCGTCAGCGTTGAGGTGGTCGGATTCCAAAAGAACAGATTGTTGTTTGACGCGATGCCCAAAAGGTCGAAGTCATAATCAAGCGTGACGTAGCTATTGTCGTTGCCAACATCGCCCAGAATCGTGACCGTGCCATCATCTGCGACAGTGACCAGTTTAGAACCCATCACGCGGTAACAGATGCCATTCCAGTTGATGCCGCCGCGATCTATTCCTGGGCCTGTTCCATTGGCTGTGATGCCGTCAGCGGGACGCAGATAGCCGGTATTGATCCCGTTCTGCTTAGGAACAGGGACGAGATTGCAGGGGTATGACGTCCGAAGGTCGGGGCCGCTATCCGTGTATATGCCGTTGAGGATGGCTATCTGGGTCACAGGAAAACGCGATATTGTGGCTGACTGGGGTCAATCGCAAACTGGTCGATCTGCTTTACCTGTTCCTCATTCAGCAAGCCAAGGATGCGCAGGTTGCTGTAGTACTCAGGATAGGTCGTCTCGCCAATGGTGATCGGCCCGATGCGGTCAATGAGGATCGTGTAGTCAGCAGGAACGATAACGACAGTGGCTTCCTTGCCTTCGCCTTCCTTGACTTCCACGCACAGGCCGGTGTCCAGCATAAGTTGGTTAAACTCGGCTTCGTCGGTGTTTTTCAAACAGTAATCAATGGTCACGTCGAAAGTCCCTGTAGTTGGAAGTCTGCCGCACGGGCGGGGATGAAGCGGATGTTGCGGATGTGGCCGTTCACTTGCTGAATATTGCCTCTATACAGACCTATCCGCATTATATTGACTGCGACGGGAACTGCACCTGCCGTGTCGGTAGTGGGCGCTACGCCATCAATACCAAAGGCAAAGCTATCAGTGGCATACGCAATAGCCGTGTTGTATGTCGCGCCAGAACTTAGCGTCTGCGAGCAAGCCATATCTGCAACCGTAACGTTGCCACTGCGGACAAATCCATTCAATTTTGTTGCCGATGAACGGTAAATCTCTAGCGTATTGGCACCAGAGCCATCATCGACACATAGTGTTTCGGCATTATTTGACTGTGGGAAACTACCGCTAACAACAAAGGTTCCCTGCGGCTGGTTATACCACTGACTGAACAAGCTACCGCTGATCGTAGCGACATCTGCCGAGCGTGTGACTGTGCTGGCGATGGTGGGGATATAGGATGTGGCGAAGGCACCGGTTTCGAGTTGAGCGCCCCAGATGAAAAATGACCCGCTTGAAGCGCCAGTTGACCAACCGGCGGAGGCGCTTGTTACCGGAGAACAATAGGTACTATTCGCAATTGCGTCGGTAGACACCATCGCAATCCTATACCAATCGTTGCCTACGGCAGTGATTGTATGGTCAGAAACGGACGAGCCTTTGGTCCCAATTACGCCGAGCAGGAGATCAAAGTTGGCAAAGGCGTTAACGGAGCCATCTGTCAGTATCTGAAAAAATCGAACTCCGCTGTCAATCTTGACGTAGAACGACCGCACTTGCGTTGACGCCGTAGCAGATGAAGTTTGACGCACGCCGATAGAATTACCCGTGATTGTCACTCGATCCGCAGTGGTCGTGCCGTCAGGTGCGTTTGTAGCATTGGCCGTGACGGTGGCATTGGTCTTCACCCAAGTAGCGTTATCAAACTCCTCCGACCGCAACAGCAGATTAGTCCTAGCCTCTTCCACCAAAAGCCCACGGGCCGCAAGCGTCACGGGGTCGTAATCGAAGCGGGGGCCGTAATAGGCAGTGCTGCTCGGTGCCGCACCGGGGGTTGGCACATAAGGATCGAGGCTGGCGCTGTTGGATAGCTGCGCGCCGTAGATGTAGACGCCGGAGTTGCCATCGCCTGTGTAGGAGAGCGATGAACCATCTGCGCTGAGATAAATTTCATGGTCAACGGTGGTGGCTGGCGCAGTGGTCGTAATAGAACAGCGATACCACCCATTTCCTACGGCGGTAATGCTTGCCGAAGAAGGAGCGCCAACCAAGACATTCCCGACTGTGCCGGTTTGAAGATCGAAATAGCGACCCTTGTTTGAATAACCTTCCAGCAGTCCTAAATAGCGCCGTTCGCCAGCTTTAGCATAGACCGACAACGTAACAACCGCACCGGAGGCAACAGTAATGGGGTTCTGTCGCGTATAGTGTTGAGTGGACGCCGCTGTGTTTTCCATCAGCTTTTGAGCGTTGAACAGCCCGTTGACGGGGTTGGCTGCTGCTCCTGTTACGATGCTAGAGCCGTTCTTGCTCCACGCAGCATTATCAAACGCCTCGCTGAACCCCAGCAGGTTGCGGACGCTGGTGTTGTTGTAGGTGGTCGCGGTGGAGCCGAGTTCGAGTTGTGCGCCCCAGATGAAGACGCCGTTAGTGCCGTCGCCTGTGACTGATGTGTCAACGTACACCACATTGCCGCTTGTGCCGGAGGTGGTTTCAGAAATAGTGACCCGCCACCAGCCATTTCCCGCGCTGATAGCGGAGTAGGAAGCAGGAAGGGGTTGAGCGCCATTCTGCGAAAGCACACCAGTTGACAAATTAATTCGCACGGATGTGTACGAACCGCTGATGTTCGACCAGATGTTTGCAGTTGTTACACCCGCCTCCTTGATGAACACAGACTGTGTATAGCTTATGCCGCTGGTTAAACCCGACACGGCGCGATACACATATGCTGCTCCGGGGGCAGCACCTGAATTAAAAACGAGTTTGTCACCGGTTATCGTTCCATCCGGCGATAAAGCGGAGTTAGCTACAATAGTTGCAGTGCCACTTTTCAGCCAAGCACTCGCCTCAAAATCCTGCGAGTTCGTCAGCAGATTGCTCGGTGCCCACTGGATCAGGCCATTCGGGCCGGTGACGGTTGCGTTGCTGCCACGGCTGAAGGTTATTAAATCGTTGAAGGCTGTAGTAGCCATATCAATATCCCACAGTGTAAGTGGTGGATAGGAAGTCCAGAGCCAGCGGCGAGGCCAGTGATGGCGCGGTCAGCGTCTGGAGTTGCGTGTTCGGTAGGCGCGTGTTGTAGTAGGCAATAGCGCGGATGTGGCCACCCCACTGCGCAGCGGGATCAAACAGGCCATCCAGCGATCCGATGCCGAGCCGGTTAACTGGTGGAACCACCGCAGAGGTATCTGCGACAACGGTAGCGCCGCCAAGCGACAAGCCCCAATCATTAAGTTTATACGCAGCGGCAAGTTTAACTATACCGCCATCAGCCATCGTGCCAACCGAGGTCACATCACCAGCAGGTGAACCAGTGCCGTTAAAGCGCGCTGTCCGAGAAGCAGTTCGGGCCGCGTTCATGACGTTTGAAGTTGTGCCGTCATTGACAGAGAAAATGCCTTGGACACCGCCGCCTGTGCGCAGACCGGCTGCTGCTGCCACGTCCACAATAAACGTCCCCTCGGTCTGGTTATACCAAGTCGAGAAGTTCGTCCCCGTCATGGATGCAACGTCAGCCGAGCGGCTAACCGTAGAGGCAACCGTGGGGATGTAGCTGGTGGCAAATGCGCCTGCTTCGAGTTGTGCGCCGTAGGCGTAAAGGGCTTGGCTGCCGTTCGTTCCGGCGTAAGATGTTGTGCCGTCAGCAGATGCGGCCACAATAGCTACGTTTCCGCCAGCCGCAGCAGTGGAGGTAGCCGTTACAGTGATGCGATACCAACCATTGCCGACAGCCGTGATTGATCGGGCAGTGGGCGTCCCAGTGACCGTGCCAAGCGACCCAGCGCCGGACAAGTTGAAGAAGCCGCCCTGCGATGCCGTGAACGCTGCCGCTGGCAATGCAACCTGAACCCAAGTCCTGCTGCCTGCCTTAATGTAGACCGACACAGTATATGCCGTCGCGTTTGCAAAGGTAATGAACTGCTGAGTTATGTGCAGGCCGGTTGAGGCGTCCTCGACCAGTGCATCAGCGTTCGTCGTACCATCAGGCGATGCGGTAGCGTTTGCTGTAATCGTAGCTCCGCTAGTACTCCAAGCGGCATTGCTCCAGTCATCGCTGCGCAACAGCAAGTTCGTCCGCGCTTCCTCGATCAGCAGGCCGCGAGGTGCCAGCGTGACAGGATCATAGTCAAAGCGGGGCGTTGTGTTGCCAACCGTCTCGATAAAACCGGACGCATTGACACGGGTTGCACCAGTGCCGCGGCTAAAGGTGATGCGGGGATCTAATACAGGATTGAGGAAGTCGAGCAGCATGGTCGCGCCGCTGTAGGGACTCATTGCCCCAACGCCGCGAGGCCACCGGCTTACATGGCCTGGGCCTTTTCCTCCCCAATGGACAGACATTAGATACCAGCACCTTGCGTGAAGTAAATGCGACCGCTTACGCCAGCAGCAATCGCAGCGATGTAAAGCAGGCCACCTTGATCGGGGCTGAGAGTCAGAACTTCGTGAACGCCAGGACCAATCGGCAAACCGGCTGTCGTGGTCGCAGTGACGGATACATCGCCCCAGTTGAGCCAGACAGTTGCCGTGCCGTTGTTCATTACGCGAACGGTCATCGGTGAATTGCAGCTACCGACAAGCACCCGCTGCGAGGTTGCAGACACATCAATATTGACGGTGTTTGCTTGAGCAGGAGAAAAAGAACGAACCATTGTAGAAACTCCTTAAAGGATACTTATCACATTATCTGAGGCACGTCACCACTTTACCCCACCAGCCAGTTCGTGCCGTTGCTCCAAACGGGAACCTGATTTGCACCACCGCCTGCAACAGTTGCGCCAAAGGTTGCTACCGTAGAATCGGTTACATAACCCCGCGCCCCTGCATTGCCGACTGGATTGGGAAGCTGGGCGAAGGTGCTTGGCGTGGTCTGAACTGTGGTGCAGACAACATTGCCGAAGTTGGCTTCGATATATTCGATCAGGCTTGTGATTGAGGCGCGTCGACTATCGCCTTGATTGGTGACCCAAAGGACAACTTGATCGCCGCCGGAAAGCTGCGTGACCAATGGTAGCTGATTGATAACAGGCATTGATTAACTCCACTCGATGGGGCCATCAGGCCCTGCGTCAATAGTTGGGACAGGCTGATAGACGTAAGGGTCATCCCAGCGCCAAGGCTTGTTGCCCTGACCGATTGGCATGGTTTCAGGCAATTGTTTCTCAAGCGGGAACGCCGCACGCTGCATCAAGACGTTATAAGCGTTCTTGGCGAGCATCTTGGTATCGGGCGAGACGGTCTTGCCATATCCTGTGGCTATGCGGATGGCGAGATTCGTAATCACCGCTTCCCATGCACTGTCAGGCGTAAAGGTTTCTGTGTCGAGATCCGCATCTTGTGGGCTGCTGGAGATGGGATAGCCAAGACGGATGCCTTGCGCGTTCCATTCCATCATCATTGCGTCCAAGCGGCGTAAGGCGCTCTCTAGCTGTTCAGGCTGAAGATCGAATATATATTCTGCCAAGCCTATTTCTTCAAAGGCTCCAGAGATGAACTGCCGCTTGGTTATACCCACGATTAGACCTCCAGCTTTTCAGCGATGCGCTCGGCAAGCTTCTTATCAGATGTTCGCGCATTAAACGAGACGCCAAGTTCTTTTGCCTTGGATTCCAGTTCATCGCGGGTCGGGGCTGATACCTCATCAATCGCGTCCTCAAACGCTTCCGCCGAGGCGATGATCTTCTTTGCACGCTTGCCGCCAATAGCTTCCTCATAGGACGGGAACCAGCCTTTAGCGGTCAATGCGTCGAACGTTTCCTGATCCGCAGCGCCTTCGGTGTCATATGTCTCACCGCCGGGCTTTCTGTAAGGGCCAGGAGTCCGATATAAAATGGTTGGAAAGTCGGTCACTTCTTTTTCCTTTTGGGAGCCTTTGACGGCTTACCAGCTTTCATTGCAGCATCGCGTGCAACGTTCAGAGCAATGGCAATCGCCTGCTTCTTGGGGCGACCAGCCTTTTCTTCCATCTTGATGTTCTTGCCGATGCTCGACCGGCTATAACCTTTTTTCAGTGGCATTTGATCACTCCTTTAAGAAGTTGGGGAGAGCCGACTTCCAAGGCTCCCCCCATCCCCTGTTAGACCTGATTGAAAATCAGAACGCCGCACATTTCGGGGTTCGTCATCACAACGCCGTAGAGCGTATCCAGCGTGTAAAGCGTCTGGAAGGTCAACGGATCAAACCGCTTGGTCATCACCAGTTCGATGCCCTGATCAGTCGAAGCACGCAGAACGTCTGCGCCAGCGCCATCAGGAACAGCATAACGGCCAGGAAGCAGTTCGATTGCATCCTTGCGCCAGAACGGGTTGATGCTGGTCGCACGGTTGTTCAGCAGGTTGATTGCAGCAGTTGCCGAGGTCGAAGCAACGAACACGTTCTGATACTGCTGTTCAGCGTCAGTCGGTGAGGAGTTCGCACCGATCATCGGCGGGCTGATAACCATCGAGGTGCCATCAACAATCGAGATAACGCGGAAGGTCTTAAGCTGACCAGTCGTGCGCTTCGTGATCTGATGGACGGCCTGAATGCCATCAACGGTGAACATATCGCCAGCAGTGAGGCCGGTTGTCGAGGAGACAGTGACGGTCTGATAGCGGTTGTCGACGTTGAGGACGCCAGCGGTTGCGGTGGTGGTTGCACGCGGAACGAAACGAACCTGTGCGCCATTGGTTGCAATCGTGCGGCTTGCCGAAGCAGCGACGCAGCGGTTGGCATAGTCCAGCTTATAGGTTTCGAAGCCAGCGACGGGGCCGACATACGAACGCTCGTAAGCATTGGCGGACTTGTTGCCGGTGAACGAACGAGTCGCAGCAGCCAAGTTGCCAGCCATGCCGTTGTAATCGCGGCTCGACAGAGCGAGATAGCGATCTTCCGACATAACGCCCTGTTCGTTCATGATGCTATCGCACAGAGCAATGTCATCATAATCGCCAGGAGCGCCAACGATGGGAACGACCAGCGTTCCCTGTGCCGAAGCAACGTCCATAACCGACAGGTTGATGTCCGAAGCAAGCTTCTGCTTTGCAGCATCGCCAAGGCGACCTTCCTGCAAGGCATCACGAAGCTGGAGCGAGTTCATCTGCCAAGCCGAGCATTTGCTGAAGCCAAGGGTCGAAGGAACCGAAAGCTGCGTCATGGTCGAAACGTTCGAAGCAATCGTCGAGCCGACGGTGCGGTTAAACGATTCACCGATATACGGCATCGGACGCCAGATGGTGTCGCGTGCGCGTTCCATCGTTACGCCATTGGTGTTGTAGATGCTGATGTTTTTGGAAAGGATCAGCGCGTCGTTAAAGCCTTCGAGAAGGTTCTCAAATGCAACGACTTCCTCCTTTGAGAATGCGTTCATGGTATTCAATTCCTTTAATTAGGTTTTCTTGCCACGCTTGTAAGCCATGACCTTTGACAGATCGCCGGTCTTAAGGGCTTCTTCACGCAGCCGTTCAAGGGTTGAGTCTACAGATCCAGAGATGCGGCCACCGCCACTGGTGATGGTGCGTTCTGGCGCTGCTGCTGCCTTGCGATTGGTCACTTTCAACTGAGTCTCCAGTTTAGCTACCGCGAAGGCAAACTTCACGGGGTCATTGATTGAGGCGAGTTCCTTGGCACGCTTTTGGCTCTTGCCCAGTGCATAAATCAGATGCGCGGGATTCTCGGCACCCTGAAGAACAATTCCTTGCTGCGTGACGTTGAAGGTATCGAGCGCAAACGCTTCGGCATCTTCATAATCCCGCACCTTCAGCGAAGCCTTGGCTTTCGCATAGGAATTAAGCTTGTCCTGCCACTCCTTGGCTTCAGCATCTCGCTGGGCCTCGATCTGGGCTTCGGCTGCATCATATTCGCGTTTCTGCTCATACCATGCGGCAAGCTTGTTTTCATATTCGTCAGAGTCGTAATCACAGCCTTCGAGCGTTGGCTTTGCGGGCAATGCAACCGGCTTGGTCTCAGTTACATTTGCATTTAGCTGCGCTTCAAGTTCGCGGATCTTACGTTCTTTTTCCCTGTTCGATTTACGCAACTCGCGCACCCATTTAGGCGCACGGGCTTCTTCCTCTTGAGGAGGCGATTCCTCACCGATGGAAATTACGACTTCATCTTCGTCAATCTCATCTTCCGCTTCATCATCAACCAAGACGGCTAGGTTCTCATCTTCGGTTTCAATGCCAGTATCCAGATCAATCGCGTCGAATGTTTCGTCATTCTCCATTTCTGCCGTTTTCATATACTACCCCGTAAACTCACCCGAATTGCGTGGCGGGTGGAACCACATTGGTTTGCGGCTGTAATGCAGCCCCAATCTTTTCAGCCGACTCGATGGCCGACTTGCGCTGGTCAATGTCGATGTTCGACAAGGTTTCAGCGGTCTTGGCGCGGGTTTCTTCCGTCCGTGCCAAGCTATATTGCGTGTCTGCCTGTGCTTTCAGGCTTAAGGCTTCAGCCTTCTGTGCTTCTGCCATCAGATACATGGCTTGCGGGTCAGGCTGCTGTCCTTGCGCCATCATCGCTTCCATCATCTGCTGCTGTTCTTCCTCGGTCGGCTTCACAACGCCCATCTGAACCAGCTTCGAACGGAAGAAGTCCTTAATGTCGCTGATACCTTCGCCGTCCATGTTCATGATCGCCATAGCCTGCAAAATCATCTGCGTTTCAGGATCGCTTGTCACCTGCATCATGCCAGTCAGTGAGCGGACAGTGGCTTCGCGGCGGCTGGTGAACGACGGGCCAACATCAACAGCAACGTCAAAGGTCGCTTTGCTTAGGTCGTTTTCATAATCCAATTCACCGGATTCCGGGTCGATGATCGGCTTCATCAATTCAATCGAGCCGACCTGATCCATCTGATCAATCGACTTCATCTTGCGGCCTTCTTCGACGTAAATGTCTTTAGCCATCGACAGCCATATCTCACCGCAGCGACGCATAGCCTTCGCCATGTTGGTCATGTAGATGAATGACTGCATGTCCAGGCGGGTCTGGATCATCTCAACGGCTTTACCGCTGATGTTGCTGACCATCTTGTCGGCTTGCTGGTTGTTGCCCAAAATCTCAGCCATATCCTGCTCGGTCAATTGGAGCAGTGCAGCCATCGCCGGGGGAATGTCGGAAGACTTGGTATAAGCAACAGGGCCAGCGGCTTGCATCTCGCCATTCGGGCCAGTGATCGGATTGACCAGCAGATAGGGATAATTGCGGATGTTATCGTCAGCCCACATAGCTTGATGGCCGATAACCTGTTCAGGAACGAGGATTGGCTTTTCGACAGATGAAAGCGCACTGATCTCGCCCAGCTTTGAAAGCTGCATATTCTTCAGGCGCTGCGGATCTTTTGCTAGGCGGACGTGGCCCATGCAACGCTCGACGTTATCAACGAACCAACGCTTGCCGTAATAAGGGACAATCGGAATGTTCTTGCCAGCGATATATCCCATATCGTCAAGGATACCGCCACCGCTCATGATGTATTTGTGAACCTTGCGGCGCTTCACCCGCTTCTGGCGAACCTCGACCGTACCGACAGCCAAGAGCATTTCTTCAAGCGTTTCGTCAG
>Ga0208783_10000540_pt1 | contig 23072 bp, 27 predicted proteins | sample DEB19_08_DNA_2_FD_184529 | JGI IMG/M metagenome (GOLD analysis project Ga0208783, IMG submission 184529) | Aqueous microbial communities from the Delaware River and Bay under freshwater to marine salinity gradient to study organic matter... | ecosystem: Environmental > Aquatic > Marine >...
CCCTACCGCGCGCAGGACTTCGCCCATCTGCTGGCGGCCGATTTCCTCAGCCTTGACGCTCTTGTTTCGGACGTTGAGGTTACCGAACACAACCCGCCCTTCATGCGCAGGGCCGTCGATCCGCCAGCGGATCTTGATGTACTGCCCAGTGCCGTCCTTGGTCGGACGAGCGTCGGCTTCCTGAATCGTTGCGGTATACCAGCCCGGCGGCACCGGGTCGTAGGACGACTCCCGCACTGGGAGATCGTTGAGGTCAATTGCCATATCAAGACGTGCCATTTTTATTGCTCCTTAGCTTCGATGGTATAAGACGGACGGCCTGGCTTGGCCGTGATCGCCGGGGAAAGAAGTCTGGTCGTCGTTTCGGGATACGACTTCCAAAAGTTCATGTTGATTTCTGGCTTCCAGCGGAAAAGCCGCGACAGCTCATCCGTCAGGTCGTGCTCCGCTGCAAGCTCCTGCACCTTTTCGGCATCGACCTTGCGATCGATCCTGCCGGTGACCTTGACGGCGTAACCGTCGACCTCAGGCCGCAGGGTTCCGTCCAGCGTCTCGGCGATCTCCAAGCGCCGCGTCAGTTCGTCCTCAATCTCGCGGCGGTGGTCGGTCGCCGCTTTCTCAGTGGCTTTGCACTCGATCCAATCTGAACAAAGTTCCGATGTCGACATATTGTTAAATTTCACAGCTCGCCTCCGATCTTCTTGATCAGTGCCCCAAGATCCGGCTCTTCCCACATATCGAGCGCGCCGCTTCGGTCCTTCGCAAGCCAAGCGCCGTCGGGCTGGCACTGCAGAACCCGGACGGGGTTGCCGTCGGCGTCCTTCTCGACGCGCAGAGCCAGTACCTCGTCGAAGAAGTAAGGCAACATCTGGCCGGTTTTATTGCCGGGCATGCTGGGCGCGTAGAGGATCTTGCCCATTTCGTCCTGCGACTTGTCCAACTTGGCCGACATATAGACGTGCTTACCCGGCAGGTCGCGGAAGGCGCGAATGAGATCCGCCATCTGCTCCTGCATCGCGCCGTATGCCTGGCGCGGGTCCTTCGTTGCCTTCTTCTCGGCGTTGAGAACGACCTCGGCGATCTCGCTGATTGAGTCGAGCGCGACGGACTGGTACGCCTTCGCTTCGTCGCTAGAAAGCAACCAGGCGTAGGCTTCGTGCAGGTCGTTGATGTTGCTGATCTCAATGAAAGGCAGATCCGCCTGCCGGATTGATAGCAAACCGGCTTCTGAAGAAAGGATGATCGGGTCGGGCAAGCTCGGAATGAGCGAGGTCTTGCCTGCGCCTGCAGCGCCGTAGCAGAGCAGTTTCACGCCGGAGGCGGCGATGCTATTGGTTCGTTGAAGTTTCATTCGACTTCTACCTCTTCAATGTCCACGCCCTCGTCGCTGACCATGTACGTGCGAACAGTTCGGTCTTTGCTCCAGTACGAGCGAAGCTCAATGTGGCCGTCTTGCTCTGCCTTTTCGCACCAGGCCGACAACATGTCGGGGGTGATGTAGCCCAGGTTGCTGTATTCGTTGAGCCAGGCAAGGATTTCGCGTGCGCCGGTGTCGTTGATTCGTAGCATTTGTTTTTCCTCTTCAGCCCCTTCGGCGAATCCGTTCGGGCATGTGGACATCATCCCGGTTTCTGTTTAGCATGTCAACACCTAAATGCTTCAACAAAAGGTAAATCATTGATGACAACAGACGAGGCAATCAAGTTCTACGGAACCAAGAAGGCGCTTGCCCAGGCGCTCGACATCTGGCCGCACGTGATCAGTCGATGGGGCAAATACCCGCCGATGGCAAGGCAGTACGAACTGGAGGTCAAGACCAGGGGCGAGCTGAAGGCGGACCATGAACACAACTGAAGCGGCGCTCGGCTACGCCGCGCTCGGTTGGCGCGTTCTGCCCATCCTGGCCGACAGCAAGGCGCCTGCGACGCAGCATGGCGTGCATGACGCCACGACCGACGAGGCGCAGTTGCGCGCGTGGTTTGAGCATTCGAATCACAACATCGCCATCGCAGCCGGTCGGGATAGCGGTATCGTCGTGTTCGATGTCGACCCGCGCAATGGCGGTGAGGACGGCTGGGCTGAGTGGCTCGAGAACAACGGCAGCCTCGACGAAGGCGCGGTGCAGCTCACCGCTGGAGGCGGAACGCACCACGTCGCCATCTATGACGAATCCATCCGCAGCTGCAAGCTCGCCCAGGGCGTCGATCTGCTCTCCGACGGGCGTTACTTTCTGGTCTATCCCAGCGTCATCAACGGGCGCGCATACGAGTGGGAAGCATCAAGCGATCCGTTCGACGGCGTTGCGCCCGCGCCAGTTCCGGCACACTGGATCAGCGCGATCACAACCCGCAAGCGCGAAGCGCCCAAAACAACGGACGGGAATCTGATCACCGGTAACCGCAACAGCGGCTTAACCGCTCTGGCTGGCGCTATGCGGCGGCACGGCATGACGCAAACGGAGATCCTGGCTGCGCTCCAGATCGCCAATGAGGAACGCTGCGAGGTGCCGCTGCCGTCCTCTGAGATCGCCCAGATTGCGCGGTCTGTCAGCCGGTACGAACCTGAGTGGGACTACGCTGCCGACGTAGCTCTCGGCACGGAAGCGGTCGAAAACATCCTCGAGGCTGAGCGGGCGAAGCGCGCCGACTACTACCTGACCCGCGCGACATCCTATCTGTCACAGCCGACGCCAATACGCTGGGCTGTGAAGCGATGGATACCAGACCAAGGTCTGACCATGATCTACGGCGAGAGCGGAGCCGGTAAGACGTTCGTGCTGCTCGACGTTCTCTGCCATATGGCAGCTGGCATGCAGTGGCAAGGCCTAAAGACGAAGCCGGGCGTTGTCGTTCTGCTCGCAGGCGAGGGCCATCATGGTCTGCGGCAGCGGGTGGCCGCATGGTGCATGCATCACCAGGTCGACCGCCTCGACAATCTATTGATCGCCAATAAGGCCATCGACGTCGACTCGCCTGCCGCTGCTATCCAGATCCTGCACGCCGTCATGGAAGCCACCGACGAGGAGGTGGCGTTCCTCGCCATCGATACTGTCAACAACCACATGTCCGGCGACGAGAACAGCGCGCGGGACACGAGGATGTTCTTGAACCAAGTGGCGGTTGTGTCATCAGCCCTAGGCGCAGGCGTCGCAATCAATCACCACGTCGGCGTGGCGGCAGAGGCCAAAACCCGCGCTCGAGGCTCCAGCGCGTGGAAGGCGTCGCTTGATGCGTCCATTCTGGTCACGAACGACGACGGCGCGATCACTGTAAAATGCACCAAGATGAAGGATGCAGAAGAGCCGGAGGAGATCTACGGAACGCTTACGCAAGTCGCTCTCGGGTGGTTTGATGACGACGGAGAAGAAATTAAAGGCGCGGTATTTGCTGCGACAGAAAAGCCAATAACTAACAAGACAACATCAAAGATAGACCAGCACCGGAAGCTGTTCGAGAACGCCTGGTTCGCCAGCGACAGAGAGGTTAAAAAGGGTTCGCCTTATTTAGACCGAATGGTTTTCATTGAATATCTAATTAGCCAGAAGGGATTAACTGAGCAGTCGGCGAAGGCTTACGCAAAGCCCAGCCAGAAGGGCAAACCGATCTCTGATTTAATAGATGCAGATATTATTGAGGGGTTCGCGAACGGCTGGATTGTAAAGCATGATTACCATGCTAGCGCCATGATGGTCAGCGGGAACTAAGGGAACTTTTGGGAACTGTTCCGGAACTGTTCCGTTAGGCAAAGGCAATTGGCCGGGAACGAACGGAACTATACCTTAGGATAGTTCCCAGTTCCCGCCTGTTGCGCGGGGAACTGTTACGATGAAGCAACGAGAATGAGGTAGAACGTGGGAAACGAAAACGCCAACTCGCGCCAGCACGGCGGAACGCACTACATCGACAGGGTGGTGCAGCCGTGGGATTATATAGCGGCTAATAACTTGGGTTTTTTTGAGGGCAATATAATAAAATACGTCACGCGCTGGCAGGCCAAAGGCGGCGTCGCCGACTTGGAGAAGGCGCGGCATTATTTGGATAAGCTAATCGAGATATCCAAATGAATATAAACGTCAAATATAAATTAACGGACGAATTAATACCTTATGCGCGTAATTCGCGCACGCATTCCGATGATCAGGTGGCGCAGATCGCCGCCAGCATCAAGGAGTGGGGCTGGACGACGCCGATCCTGGTCGATGAGACCGGCGGCATCATCGCGGGCCACGGGCGGCTACTGGCGGCGCGTAAGCTGAAGATGGAGCAAGTGCCCACCATCGAGGCCGCTGGCTGGTCTGATGCACAAAAGCGCGCCTACGTCATCGCGGACAATAAGCTGGCGCTGAACGCAGGATGGGATGAGTCGCTCCTGGCGCTTGAGTTCGGTGAGCTTGAAGGGCTTGGGTTTGACGTTGAACTAACCGGGTTCAGCGCGGAGGAGATTGCGGCTCTGACGCCAGAGGAGGTTCCAGCGGCGCTTACCGATGAGGACGAGGTGCCGGAGCCGCCAGAGGAGCCGGTGACTAGGCTCGGAGACGTTTGGCTGCTTGGGCGGCATCGGGTGATGTGCGGGGACTCGACGAGCGTTGATGCCGTTGAGAAACTGATGGATGGTAGTCACGCACAGTTTTGCTTTACTAGCCCACCATACGCCGACCAGAGGGAATACAACGGCGGCAAAGAATTGAGCACCCAGCACCTTGCGACGTTTATTCGTGCCAGCAATGGGGTCTGCAATTTTTTTGCGGTAAATCTCGGTTTGAGCAGGAAGAACGGAGAAATAAACACTTATTGGGAAGACTACATAGAAGAAGCACGTCAATGCGGCCTTAAGCTAGTGAGTTGGAACATATGGGATAGATCAGGAGAAGGCGGAAGCATCGGAAACATGACTGCACCGTTCCCGATCAATCACGAATGGATTTTTGTTTTTGCGAATGAGGCACCAAATTTAAGTCGCACAATTCCAAACAAACACGGCGGGAAAGGAGTTTCCGCAACAATTCGCGGTGCAGATTCTGAATTTGCAGAACGCAAGAGCGTCGTCCATGAATTTGGCAAGCTTGGCACCGTCTTGAAATGCGGCGTCCAGAGAGGCAAGAACGAGCACCCGGCGATGTTCCCGGTGGAACTCCCACAGAGTTACATTGAAGCATGCACAAACAATGGCGGCATCGTTTATGAACCGTTTGGTGGAAGTGGAACGACGCTGATTGCATGCGAAAAGACCAGCCGCGTCGCCCGCCTGATGGAACTCGACCCAAAGTATTGCGACGTCATCATCAAGCGCTGGCAGGACTACACTGGCAAGCAAGCAACACACGCAGAAACTGGACAACCTTTCGCGGAGGTTAGCAATGGCAACAAAGAAGCCTACACTTGAAACTTCGGATGTAAAAAAGACAAACGGGCACGGCGGAGCGCGTCCAGGCGCAGGTCAGCCGCCGTTTAAGCCGACTGACGCTGAGCGAAAGCAGGTCGAGGCGCTGTCAGGGTACGGTTTGCCTTTCGAGCAGATCGCGGTTCTCGTGCGCGACGGCATTGACGCCGACACGCTGCGCAAGCACTTTTCTCAAGAGCTGATGTCCGGCAAGGCGAAGGCGAACGGGCAGGTCGGCAAGACCCTGTTTCAGAAGGTCATGGCCGGCGACACCGCGGCGGCGATTTGGTGGAGCAAGACACAGATGCGGTGGAAGGAGGTTCAGCACCACGAGCACACGGGCGTTGATGGCGCTCCGATTGAGATCCGAAAGATCGAGCGCGTGATTAAGCGTTGAGCACGCTCCAGATCCAAACCCCAGAATGGGGACTCCCGTTCCTGCAACCGTCCCGCTACAAGGGCGCGCATGGCGGACGAGGCTCTGGCAAGTCGCACTTCTTTGCCGAGATGGTCGTCGAGGCGCATCTGATGGACCAGCGGCGGCGCACGGTCTGCGTGCGTGAGGTTCAAAAGAGCCTGGCGCAGTCGGTCAAGCGCCTGCTAGAGCTCAAGATTGAGCAGATGGGCGCGGGCGCGTACTTCGAGGTTCAAGAGTCGGTCATCAAGTCGAAGCACGGCGACGGCTTGATTATCTTCCAGGGGATGCAGAACCACACGGCGGACAGCATCAAGTCGCTTGAAGGCTACGACTGCGCCTGGTGCGAGGAGGCGCAGAGCCTGTCGCAGCGCAGCCTGGACCTGTTGCGTCCGACGATCCGCAAGCCAGGCTCTGAGCTTTGGTTTACGTGGAACCCATCGCAGGCGACCGACCCGGTAGACGTGCTGTTGCGCGGCCCGACACCGCCGCCAGACGCGGCGATCGTTGAGGTCAACTTTAGCGACAACCCTTGGTTCCCCGATGTGCTGCGCGCCGAGATGGAATACGACCGGGCCAGAGACCCGGAAAAGTATCAGCACGTCTGGCGCGGCGCTTACCTGACGAACAGCGAGGCGCGCGTGTTTCGCAATTGGAAGGTCGAGGAGTTCGAGGCACCGAAGGACGCGATCCATAGGCTCGGCGCAGACTGGGGCTTCGCTGTCGACCCGACCGTGCTGGTGCGCTGCCATCTGGTCGGCAGGACTTTGTACGTCGACCACGAGGCCTACGCGCTGGGTTGCGATATCACGGCGACGCCGGATCTGTTCATGTCGATCCCAGAAGCCGAGAAGTGGCCGCTGGTTGCCGACAGCTCCAGGCCCGAGACGATAAGCCACATGCGAAAGAATGGCTTCCCGAAGATCACAGCCGCAGTGAAGGGCGCGAACAGTGTCTCGGAAGGCATCGAGTGGCTGAAGTCCTACGACATCGTCGTGCACCCGCGCTGCCAGCACGTCATCGACGAGCTGTCGCTCTACAGTTACAAGACGGACACCTTGACAGGAGCCGTGCTTCCTGTTCTGCAGGACAGAGACAATCATTGCATCGATGCGCTAAGATATGCGCTCGAGGGCGTCCGCAGGGCGCAGGCTGCGCGGCCAGTCGCCGAGGTGACGCCGCTGGCGGTGGCGAATCGCTGGAGATAGTGCATGGCTCGAATCAGTAAAGAGCAGCGGCTGCTTGACGTACATACCGAAGCGCTCAGTCGCTTCGACGACATCCAGTCGGCGCTGCGAGATGAAAGGCTTCAGTGCCTTCAAGATCGACGATTCTACTCGCTGTCGGGCGCGCAATGGGAAGGGCCGCTTGGCTACCAGTTCGAGAACAAGCCGCGCTTCGAAGTCAATAAGATTCACCTCGCCGTCATTCGGATTATCAACGAGTACAGGAACTCTCGCGTCACGGTCGACTTCATCGCCAAAGACGGCGCGACGAATGAGAAGCTCGCCGAAACCTGCGACATGCTGTTCCGGGCAGACGAGCAGGACTCGACGGCCGAGGAAGCCTACGACAACGCATTCGAGGAGGCAGTCGCAGGTGGCTTCGGAGCCTGGCGGCTACGATCGTGCTACGAGGACGAATACGACCCAGAGAACGAACACCAGCGCATTCGAATCGAGCCTATCTTTGACGCTGATAGTTCAGTCTTCTTCGACCTTGACGCCAAGCGCCAGGACAAGGCAGACGCGCGGTACTGTTACGTCGTGCATTCCGTCACGCGCGAGGCCTACAAAGAGGAGTGGGGCGACGACCCGTCCGACTGGCCTAAGCTGGTGCAGCAGGTCGAGTTCGACTGGGACACGCCGGACGTGGTTTATCTGGCTGAGTACTACCGGGTCGAGGAAGCGTCCGAGGTCATTCGGACCTTTAGGAACATCGACGGCAGCGAGGAGAAGTATTCCCAGAGCGACTTTGAGGCGGACGACGAACTCGAGGAGACGCTGGCCGCTATCGGTGCGGTCGAGGTCAAAAAGCGCAGCATCAAGCGGCGTCGGGTCAGGAAGTACATTCTGTCCGGCGGAAAGATCCTCGAGGACTGCGGCTACATTCCTGGAACCTGCATTCCTGTCGTGCCTGTCTACGGCAAGAGATGGTTCGTCGACAACGTGGAACGCTGCATGGGTCACGTTCGTCTAGCCAAGGACGCGCAGCGACTTAAGAATATGCAGCTGAGCAAGCTCGGCGAGATTAGCGCGCTGTCCTCCGTCGAGAAGCCCATTCTGTTGCCAGAGCAGGTCGCTGGCCATCAGGTCATGTGGGCTGAAGATAACATCAAGAACTACCCGTACCTGCTGGTCAACCCGATCAACTCGCCTGACGGCACCCAGCAGGTCGCCGGGCCTGTCGCCTACACCCGCTCGCCTGCGATTCCGCCCGCACTGGCAGGACTGCTCCAGATCACCGAACAGGATATGTCGGACATCCTCGGCAACCAGGGCGAGGCCGATAAGATCGTCTCGAACATCAGCGGCAAAGCCGTTGAGATGATCCAGCAGCGGCTGGATGGCCAGACGTTTATCTACATGAGCAACTTCACCAAAGCCATGAAGCGCTGCGGCGAGATCTGGCTTTCGATGGCTCAGGAGATCTACGTAGAAGAAGGCCGCAAAATGAAGGGCGTGGCGGTCACCGGCGAAACACAGCCGCTGGTGCTCATGCGTCCGAAGATCGACGAGGAGACCGGCCGGATCGATTTCGAGCACGACCTATCCGACGCGAAGTTCGACGTGGTTGCAGACGTTGGTCCCAGCTCTGCCAGCAAGAAAAGCGCGGCTGTGCGTGCGCTCACTGGAATGATGCAGATCACGAGCGACCCAGAGACGCAGATGGTGCTGCAGGCTTTGGCGCTTATGAACATGGAGGCCGAAGGCCTGTCAGACGTTCAGGACTTCTTCCGCAAGCGCCTGGTCGGCATGGGCGTTGTGAAGCCCACCGAGGAAGAGCTGGCAGAGATGGAACTGGCAGCAGGCCAAGGCCAGCCGCAAGACCCGAATGCGATCTATCTGCAAGCCGCAGCAGAGGAAGCCGTCGCCAAGGCCGAGAAGGCGCGCGCGGATGTCATCGATACGATCGCGGATGCGGAACTGAAGCAGGCAAAAACGGCAGAGGTGCTGGCAGGAATTGGCGTCGAACCCGTGGCTGCTTCCGCCTCCCCTCCCTCGGCCACGCCTGGCGCACCGGCCAGCACTTCTGCCGTCCCGCCTGCTCCGAATGTCCTCGACGAGATCGAGACCGAGAAGAAGCTGCTGCAGCTCGAGCAGCTGCGCCTTGAGACCTCGCTCAAATTCCGCGAGGCGCAAGCCAAAGAGGACGAAAAAGAGCAGCTCGAGAAGCTGCGCCAAGCGGAGCTATCCGTGCAGGACGCAGCCGAGCAGTTGGTGACGGCGAGCCAGGACATCAAAGCAACAATCGACGCGCTGATCCGGTCCAATGAGTCGACGGCGAAAGACGCCATTGAAGCGATCAAGCGGCCGAAGCGAATCATCAGAGACAAGGGCCGCATCGTCGGCGTGGAGTAACAAATGGCACTTCAGTATTCCGTAACAGTTCGTAACGCCAAACTTGATGCGGTCGAGACCGCTATCGGCGCTTCGGCTGTACTAAAGATCCGCAGCGGATCTGCGCCAGCAAACTGCGCGGCGGCTGACCAAGGCACGGTGCTGGCAACGATCAACCTGCCGTCCGACTGGATGGATGCTGCCACCGGCGGCACGAAGTCGAAGGCTGGCACCTGGACGGACGCATCGGCAGACGCCACCGGAACTGCCGGTCACTTCCGGCTGTATGCCAGCGACGGCACGACCTGCCACGCGCAAGGCACCGTCGGGACCAGTGCAACCGACATGATCGTTGACAGCACGAGCTTCACGAGCGGGCAGTCTTTCACGGTCACTGCGTTTACCCTGACGGCGGGTAATGCGTGATGGATGTCTTCTTGATCAAAGACGGCAAGGTGGATAACTGCATCCACGCTAGCAGTGTGGGTAGAGCGCAGGAAGTCTACCCGGACCACATTTGCATTGAACGCACTGACGCGCTTCGTGGGTTTGGACCCGGAGACTTATACGATGGGACAAACTTTTCAAAGGCTCCCTACGCGCATGTGATCGTTCCAGTCACCCGGCTGGAGTTCCTGCGGCGCTTCACGCCTGAGCAGCGCATCGCAATCCGTGCCGCGACAGATCCTCTAATAATCGACGGGCGCGAGCTGCTTGACATGGCAAGCGATGTCTCGGCAGACGATCCTGACACCATCAGGTATGTGCGCTATCTGCAACAGCAGGGATTCATTTCGGCAGAAGATGCTGACCGTATTTTGGAGGTGTCGCAATGAGTCTTGGCGGGCCGGTAGTACACCAACACATCGTCGAATTTACGACCGCAGGCGTTTTGTGTGATGGAGTCCTTGATACTACAGACACATCCAGCCCTTTTAGCTGGACCGTCCCAGACGGTGTAACTCAGCTTCAGGTCTCTATGGTGTCGGCTGGCGGTGGCGGCGGGGGTGGTGGCGGGCCTTCGACCACAGCGGCATCTGGCGTTGGTGGCGGTGGTGGCGGCACAAGCGGCGGCGCACTTAATCTTTTTCCTTGTGTTGTGGTACCACGCTCTGTTTTGACGGTCACAATTGGCGCAAAAGGTACTGGCGGTGCTGTTGGCGGTGAGGTTTTAACCGGATCTAGCGGAACAACAGGCGGGGCGACCTCCATTGTTTGTACTACTGGGACAATGGTTCCGCCAAAACTTTCTATGCGTGCAGGAGCCGGAGGAAGTGGAGGACAAGCATCCACTACTACGTTTGCAAACGGCGGCGCCGGTGGCACTACTTTTGTTGGAGGCACCGGAACAGCCGGAGGAACAACATCAGCGGGCGCAGGTGCAAACGCTGGCGGGCAAGGACTGTCAAACACAAACATTAACGTTTTCCCAGGCCTAATGCAGCAAATCAACGGAGCAGGCGGCGGCGCATCAAGCTCAACATACACCGCAAATGGCGGAGCTGGAGGCACGCAAGTTTTTACTGTTCAGGCTTTGACAAACGCAGACGGCGGCACTGCAAATCTAGGTGGCGGGAATACATCTGGGACCGGGACTTCTGCTGTTTCTCGCGGAGCAGGCGGTCACGGCGGTCCTTCTGTATTGGTCCAAAAAGACGTTACTGACCGCGGAGCCGGACAAGGCGGCGGAGGTGGAACGACTGCGGTAGCTGGCACAAATGCTGACTCTGACGCTTATGGCGCAGGTGGTGGTGGCGGTTCTGGCGGCGCAGCAGGCGGCGACGGTGCAGATGGTTATCTTGTAATTACCTACTGGAGCGCTGACTAGTGGCTATCTCAGAAGCATTCAACGGCAGCGCCTCGATTGGCACGACTGAGTACGACTTGCCTAGCGCGAGCACGACCATCTCTGCACAGACGACGGACGGGATCTACCAGCTTTTTATCGACCTTAACGCACTGACCTCGACCGAGGAATACCGTTTGCGGATCTACGAAAAGGTCCAGTCAAGCAGCACGCAACGTGTGGTGCAGGAGGTCATCTTCTCGGGTGCTCAGACCACGGAGCCTGTATACGTCACGCCTGCGATTCTATTCCTTCACGGTTGGACGTTCACTCTGAAGAAGAACTTCGGGACTGACCGCACCATCAACTGGTCCATCCGGTCGGTTGCATAAATGATCTGGTGGGGGCCGCTACTTCAGGGCGGGGCAGAGCTACAGTCAGCAGCCGGTGCAATCACCGGCACGCTCAATGTCACAGAGGCGGATGACACCCTATCCAGCACAGGCGCGCTGGAGATCTCTGGCAGCCTCAATGTCACCGAAGAAGGCGACAGCCTTTCCTCGACTGGCGCTCTGGCGATCTCTGGCTCTCTGGCCGTCACTGAAGAAAACGACGCCCTCGCCTCCACCGGCGCGCTGGCCATCAGCGGCAGCCTATCCGTCACCGAAGATGACGACACGCTCGCATCGAGCGGCACTTCCGGCGCGACGGGCAGCCTGAATGTCACCGAGGAAGGCGACACGCTCACGGCCACCGCAACCGTCACCCAGTTGGTTGGCGGCGGCGGGATGGGCAAGCAGAAGCGCCAGCGCGGCTGGGCGAATGAACGCGCCAGGCTGGAAGCGTCGCTCCAGACCGAAACCGCAGCGCAGGAGGTCAAGACTGCCACCAAGATCTTGCGCGCGTCTGACTCTGAATCCGCACGACGGGTCGCCGACCTGGTACGCGAGTATGAATCCGCCCGCGCGACGCTGGAACAGCTGCGAGACGAGGTGGAGCGCCTGCGCGTCGAGACCGATCGCTCCGAGCGCCTGCGGGATGAACTCGAGACCGCCGCTAAGGTCGTCGAGATATTTGCTCAGGAAGAGGCCGAGCTGCTCGAGATCTTGGACATCATCGACGAGATGGAGTCAAGGGCGTTGCTGATAGCACTTGGCATTGCTGCGTAATATCAATTAACATTGATGTATGGTTTCCGCCAACCAACCAGGCGAGCACATGGATATCGAAAATCAGGCAGAAGAGATTGAACTCGAACCGGAAGCGCCCGAGACCGAGATGGTCGAGGATGTGGAAGAGGAAGAGGTAATCGTCTCGATTGGTGAGGAGTCGCCACCTCACGAAGAAGAATCGCAGCCCGCGCCACAGTGGGTTAAGGAACTGCGCAAGAGCCACCGAGAACAACAGCGTCTCATTCGTGAACTCGAGGCCAAGCTGTCCACTGCGGAGCCGAAACGGCCGCCGCTTGGGAATAAGCCGAAGCTCGAGGACTTCGATTACGACACTGACAAGTTTGAGGGCGCTCTAGAAAGCTGGTACGAGCGTAAGCGTGCAGTCGATGCCGAATCGGCGAAAGCCAAGGCGGCAGAGGAAGAAGCAGCGCGTTCGTGGCAAGCTCGGCTGGATGATTACGGCAAGGCCAAATCGGCTTTGCGGGTACGTGACTACGAGGACGCAGAAGCGACGACGCAAGAAGCGCTCTCGGAGGTCCAGCAAGGCATCCTGCTGCAAGGCGCAGATAACCCAGCTCTGGTCGTGTACGCAATCGGCAAAAACCCGAAGCGTGCAAAGGAACTGGCAGCGATCTCCGATCCCGTTAAATTCGCGTTCGCGGTTGCGAAGCTGGAGAAGGAACTCAAAGTGACAACTCGAAAGCCGCCACCGCCGCCGGAGTCGCCCGTTAAAAGCTCGGGCCGCACGGCTGGTACTGTAGACAATCAACTCGATCGCCTGCGGGCTGAAGCACTGAAGACGGGCGACCTGTCTAAAGTCTTGGCTTACAAGCGGGCCAAACAGAAATAGAGGACTGAAAAATGCCTAATGCATTCTCGAAAGAGGAAATCGTCGCCTTCGAGAACATTCTCGAGGGCTTCCAAGACGCACTGGTTCTGTCGCGCAACGTCGCGGTGTTCAACACCGACGCGACCACGATGGAACGCGCACGTGACACCATCTGGCGTCCGATGCCGTACATTGCGCAGAGCTTTGACTCGACCGTAGGCACCAGCATCTCGTCGAACTACGACGATATGACTCAGCTCAGCGTCCCGGCAACGCTCGGCTTCTCCAAGACCAGCGCTTGGAAGCTGAACACCAAGGAGCTGCGCGATGCTCTGCAGGAAGGCCGCCTCGGCGATGCTGCAAAGCAGAAGCTGGCATCCGACATCAACCGTTCTGTCATGAACGCCGCTGCAAATCAGGGCACGCTGGTCGTTGCGGTTGCTGGCGCTGCTGGCGACTATGACGACGTAGCGCTCTGCGACGCGATCATGAACGAGCAGGGCGTGCCGGATTACGACCGCTACCTGGCGCTCTCGACCCGCGACTACAACGGCCTGGCCGGTAACCTTGCAACTTCAACGCGCTCTTTTGGAAATGCAAAGTCTGACCGCGCCTACGAGCGTAGCTACGTCGGCATGGTGGCTGGTTTCGAGACCTACAAGCTCGACTACGCCAACCGTCTGCTGGCTCAGGCAACGACCGTCACGATCGCCACCAACGGCGCGCAGGTTCGGTTTGTTCCGCGTGCGACCACGACTGCAACCGCAGGCATCCTGAACGTCGACAACCGGTACCAGACCGTGACGGTTTCGACCACCACCGGCGTGCGTGCGGGTGATGCGTTCACGATCGCAGGCATCGAAGCCGTTCACCAGATCACCAAGCAGTCGACGGGCCAGCCCAAGACTTTCCGCGTGATCTCGGTTGACTCCGGCACGACCATGACGATCAGCCCTCCGATGATTGGTGCGAACAGCTCCCCGACCGACGCCGAGCTGCAGTACCAGAACATCAACGTGGCTAGCACGTCTGCAACTGCTGCGATCAACTGGCTGAACGACAACGCCTGTAACGTCAACTGCTTTTGGCAAAAGGACGCGATCGAGCTGTTGCCGGGCCGGTATGCTGTCCCGACCGATAGCGGCGCCGCAGTCATGCGCGCCTCGACCGACCAGGGCATCGAGCTGGTGATGCAGAAGTTCTACGACATCGACACCATGACGATCAAGTATCGTCTGGACACGCTGTACGGCGTGGTCAACCGGGCACCGGAAATGTCGGGCGTTCTGCTGTTCGGACAGTGATGTCCTGATCAGTTAGAATCTTGGGGGGCGCAATGCCCCCCATTTTTTTGGAGATGACGATGCCGCTCAAGAAGGGTTACAGCAAGAAGTCGATCAGCGAAAACATCTCGAAAGAGGTCAAATCAGGCCGCCCGCAGAAGCAGGCGATTGCGATCGCACTTTCGACCGCGCGTGATGCGGCCATGAAAGCAGGCAAGCCGAGCAAGGCACCGAAGGCGAAGAAGAAGTGAAGAAAGGTCTTTACGCGAACATCGCAGCCAAGCGCGAGCGCATCAAGGAAGGCTCTGGCGAGAAGATGCGCAAGACCGGCACCAAAGGCGCGCCTACCGCGAAGGCGTTCAAGCAAGCAGCAAAAACCGCGAGGAAAAAGTGACGTTTCCAAAACACGTATACAAATCACCCGGCCCGTATGCCAAGACATCCAGCCACCCGACTTGGGGTTGCGCGACTGTTGTTGACGAGGCCGACCTGGCAGAAGCTCTGAAAACAGGCAACTGGTTCGAAACCGTCGAGGAGGCGATCGAGGCGGCTGGTATCAATGCCTATCCGAAGCTGAAGGGCAAGGCGCGCGTGCGCGAGCTGCGCAAGCGGAAGGTTGTCGAGATCATGGATAACGGGCCGCCTACCCGTTCTGAGATGGAGATGCAAGCCAAAAAGCTCGGCATCGGCTACAATGCTCGGACGAGCGATCAAGTATTGCTCAGTCGGATCAGCGAGGTGATGAGGAGTGGCCTACACAAAACGGCAATTCGTTGAGGCAGCGCTGACCGAGATCGGCCTGGCGTCCTACGTGTTCGACCTGTCGCCGGAGCAACTGGAATACGCTCGGCGCAGGCTGGACGCCATGATGGCCGATTGGAACGGCAAAGGCATTCGCCTCAGCTATCCTATTCCCGCCTCCCCAGAGCAAGGCTCGATCAACGACGAGACCTTCGTGCCCGACAGCGCCAACGAGGCTGTAATCCTAAACCTTGCCCTTAGATTAGCGCCCTCGTACGGCAAAGCCGTCATGGTCGAGACGCGAATCGCAGCAAAAGGCGCATACGATACCGTTCTGCAACGCGCAACAGCGCCAATTGAGCAGCAGATGCCCGGCACCATGCCAGCAGGCGCAGGCAACAAATACTGGCGCGTTGCGGATGACCCATTCCTCGAGCCGCCGAGCGATCCTGTCGAAACAGGGCCGGAAGGCGTTCTGGAGTTTTACTGATGCCCACCATCAATCAGCTACCTCGCCTCGACTCGCTCGCAAGCGGTGACCAGCTGCCCGTCTACGCTACCGCGCAGGGCGATTCTCGGCGCATGTCGGTGGAGTTGCTGCAGGATTACATGCAGGACAACCTGAACCTGCCAGATAACTCAGACGAGGTGAACTTTCTACAGGCTGGGACCGGCGCGGTTACCAGGACGGTGCAGGCTAAGCTGCGTGAAACTGTATCTTTAAGAGACTTCGGTGCTGATCCAGCCGCTTCCGCAGCAGTCAACAACGCAGCAATAAATGCAGCTTTTGCATCTGGAGCAAAACGCGTCATAGCAGAGCCAAACGCTGTTTATGCCGTTAGTGCTCAAATCGCAATACCGTCCACGCTAGAATTCGACGGGCAAGGCTGCACGTTTAGTGTAACCATGCCTGCGAGCATTGTGTTTTTCCAAGTTTTTGCTTCTGCATCAATCAAAAACCTCACAATAAATTTCAACAATGGATACTGCTACATTGGAATTAACTTTCCTAATTCAAATCTTGGCTATATTGAGCTGACCAATGTTGCTGTTAAAAATGTAAACGACATTGCGACCACATACGGAACAATCCCGATAAACATTAATGCAAACGGGAATGAAATCCGTCTTGATGGCATCACGATAGAAAACATCACCAAACGAACAAACAACGATCCATTGGATCTTTTGGGCGGCATCGAAGGAATTTACGCATTCTTGCCATCGTCAACATCTGTTGCGCTTGGTGGATACATGCGCAACATTGAAATCAGAAACCTTCTGACTGTGAACTCTGTTGGGACTCAAGTTTACGAAGTTGCAAATGCTATCTATGTCGCATGTTTGCCCGCTTCTGACAATCGAGCAAGGCTTGTTATTGAGAACGTGCGTGGATATGACTTTGGAAAACGACTGATAAAGACACAATGCAGCGATCTGATAATTCAAAACGTCTATGCTGAAGCAATAAACGTTATTGCACAGGAGGCATTGAGCCTTCAGGATCAAGAACCTGCGCCTCCGGCAGTTGTGGCCAGATCGTATAACGTCAAAGTCAAAGACGTTGTAATCCGAGGGAAAATGCGCTACGGGATTGTTTCAAGTGTTAATGACGCGCTGATTGATGGTGCCGATATTGATATTTCACTAACCGGCACGAATTCTTTTTACGGCAACAACGCGCTAGGAATTGGTCTCAGCGGCGATAGCACGACAATAACAAACAGTTTTGTTAGCGCAAAGATTTGCTTGTTTATTAGCCGAGAGTATGGAACCTATGCTGGAGATTTGAAAAACCTTCTTATTTCAAACTCAACTTTTAAGACAAATGAATCTGGGTCGCTGTTTTTAGAGTTTTCGGCGGCAACAACAATTGCGTCATTAGAGTCTGGTTTGTTTAGCAATATTGTTTTTGATGCTTCTGATTTCCCTGGCGGAAACACGGTTCTTGGTAATTCAACAAATCAATCTGGATTTGTCAGCTTTAACAACTGCGTATTGATTGACAACGACGCCACAACCAACGGCGGCAGTTATTTTACTTTTGACAAATTCAAGACAATAAACGTCACCGGCTTCACGCACTTAAACAAGAACGCAACAAGTCTTATAAACAGAACCTTCCGCGTTTTTCGCTGCGGATCTTTGACTCTTGCGTCTCTTAATTTACAGGCCAAACCCAACTCGGCATCTATTACGACAGACACGGTTGACAGCTTGATTGTGTCCGGCATGTATGTTGACCCTGCAACCACAAACGCTATCGTCATGACAACGACAACGGCATCTAGGCTATCTGGCGTTAATCGCTCGAAAGTCTCTTTTAACGATGTCGCATCAAGACAGGGGTGCTTGTTTGCACCGGAGTTTTCATCTGGAACGACTGCGCAGCGCCCATCTTCTGGATTGATCGCCGGACAGCAATACTGGGATACCACATTGGTAAAGCCGATCTGGTGGAACGGTACAGAATGGAAAGACGCAGCAAACACGACGGTGTGATAAATAACCCATTAACCGAGACCCCTCCCCATGCCCACCATCAACCAGCTATCAACGATCGGCGAAGTCACCTCGGCAGACACGCTCCCAGTGTTTGACGAGTCGAACGGCGACGCCAGGAAGATGTCGGTGCTGCAGTTGCAGGACTATCTGGAAGAAAACCTGAATCTTGCGGACGTTGACTTCCTGCAAGCAGGCACCGGCGCAGTCGAGAGGACTGTGCAGAGCAAGCTCCGGGATGTGGTGTCGGTGAAGGATTTTGGGGCTGTAGGAGATGGCGTAACAGACGACATTCTGGCATTCACGAGAGCGCTTGCAACGGGCAAGGACGTTCTGGTGCCTGAAGGAACCTACAGGCTTGCGCCGACGGCGGTGCAAACCATTGCGAATTTGGGCGAACAGCTTATTTATGGAGAAGGAACGGCGACACTAAAGGTCGATCTTGCATCGAGCATTCAGCTTTTTGCATTTTATGGGCCGGTATCTCTAGAAAATCTTTCTGTTGATTTTAATCAAAAGTCTTGCCTGATTGCATTTTCTTGGGCACCAAACGTTGGTCAAATTAATATCAGCAACATTCGAGTATTCAATCTCAAAGATACAAATAGCTCAACGTCATCTATAACTTTCAGAATCTCTGCTGCTGGGAACACCTTTGACATTGAAAACATAAAAGCGACCTCGATGCTTAAGCGAGGAAACGGCACCATCACGGATGGGCCTGGCGCTTACAACATGATTTACGTGCTCAATGATTCCGCAAATGTCAGCACAAAAGGATCAATTCGAAACGTGTTTGCTAGTGAAATTCACAATATAAACGCGTCAGATCAGATCATTTTTGAAGATACTGCTGTCATTTTTATCGCAACCCACGGCGACGACAAAGAAAACAACGTCGTGATAGACGGCGTGCATGGTTACAACTTCGGCAAAAGAATAGTAAAAACGCAAGCGTCTAACGTTTCAATTTCAAACGTGGTTGGCAACGTTACAGCCGAAGACACATTGTGCGTTATTTCTATCCAGCAGGACGCGGCAACATATGGCGTTAAGACTGGATGCTCCGCGACCAACATCGTTGGTTACGGGAAGATGAACTCAGTGATTGAATGCAGCGCGTTGGGGTCAAAAATAAATAACGTTGTCGGACAAACAACGCCAAGCTCAATTGCCGGTGGGTCTGTAAACGACGCAAATACGTTGATCATCGCAGGAGACAACATCGTTGTTGACGGTGTTTGGTCTAACTCTCAGAGAGACATTGCAATCGGAACCGACGTTCAGATAGTTAAAAATCTGACACTAAAAAACGTGCACTTGGTCATCGGAAGCAGCAAACCTTACGGCGTAACCATTTACAACAGAAGCAACACATCAGGTTTTGATGGAATTTTGATTGATGGTCTTACAGCAACAACAAACGCCGATGTTTCACAAATTAACGGGCCGGTTTGGCTTGTTGATTATTTAAACGGAACAACCAAAAAAGGTCGAAACTTAGCGATAAAAAATGTTTTTATACAATCAAGCACAACAACATCGACTTCTGGTTACGGAGTGGCGTGCAGTTTTGTAGAAAATGTTTCAATCGATACTGTAAAATATATTAATTTGAGCGGTGGTAGTCATCACAGGGGTGTTATTACAACTTCCTGTAGCAATGTAAACATATCAGATGTAACGGTTGAGGGAGCAATTCAAATTGGTGTGCAATTGGTCACCTGCACCGGAAGAAACACTGTTAGCAAGGTTTATAGCTCAGGCGCTACGACTGCCGCCGTATTTAATACAAACTCAAGCGACGTAACCGTCATGAACTGCAACACCACGCAAGTTAGCGCAGCCACAACGCCTGCGTGGCAAAACTCCAAAATGACCGTCGGCACAACCGCTAACAGACCGACCGTCGGACTGACTCCTTATTTTACACAATACTTCGACACAACCATCACCAAGCCGATTTGGTGGGACGGTAGCGTCTGGAAGGATGCTACAGGCACAACCGTATAAGAGACCCCATAACATGCCCACCCTAAAACAGCTCCTTCGTTCCCGCACCGTTCTGTTCGCAGTAGCGGTCGCGATCCTTAGCGTCTTGCAAGGATTCGTCTTTGCACTGCCATTGCCACCTGCCGGACAAGCCGCAGTTGGTTGTATCATTGCTGTGGCGGTGGTTTTGCTAAGAGCCATCACGACCGAGCCGCTCACGAGGAAGTAATCCATGCCGACTATCAACCAGCTCCCGTCTATCGACGAAGTGTCAGGCGGCAACCAGATCCCGACCTATTACTCAGGCGGCGGTGATGCGAGGAAGATGTCGGTCAATCTGCTGCAGGACTATCTGCAGGACAATCTTAACTTCCCGGACAACGCTTCAGAAGTAACCTACAACCCCGCAGGCACCAGCGCGGTGGCGAGGACGGTGGAGTCGAAGCTACGCGACGTTGTGAGCGTTAAAGACTTCGGGGCGGTTGGGAATGGCGTGGCGGATGATACGGGGGCGATTCAGGCGGCGATTGATTACGTCTACGGAATCGGCGGAGGAACTGTTGCTGGAGCATTGAACTGCAAAACAACCGCCACCTTGAAAATGGGTAAAAATGTTATTTTTTCAGGTGGTTCGATTGTATGTTCTGCAACCAACGTTCCAATTATTCAAGTAGACAAAGACTCATTAAACTTTTTTTGGCAAATCAAAGACATGACGCTTGCGTATGCTGCGCAGCAAACTGGGGCGTCTGCTGCTGCAATCCAAATATCAACAACCGGCAAGGTTGCTTACGAGTTTTTGATTGAAAACATTTTAGTAGACAAAGCGACATATGCGATTTATCTGCCAAACCTGACCAGTTGCCGCGCTTTTTTGGGGAGATTTGTAAACATTAACGCTAACAAATGTTCAGGAGCGGCATTCACAATTTACGGCGATCTATCTGGCGGAGCAAATACAACGCTTTCATTTATTGACTGCTGGTCTGTACAGACCGTTGGGTCTGAAATTGCAGGCTCTTCGTTGTGTGATATCAGAAACACGCAAAACGTATACATAAACAACTTGGCCGGGGATCATCTTCAGGGAGCAACTCTTGCAAAGTTTGTTTCTTGTAGCGCCGTTATTGACGCGATGGCTCTTGAGTCATGCGACCAATCTGCGTCGTCTGGATTGCTTAACACCTACAATTTTAGCGGCGGAAATTATGTTGTTGGTACGCTCACAACGACAGATAACAACATCAATATCAGCGGATCCGCAAGCGCCTCTATGGTTCGTGTTGACAGCAGCGCACAAGTAAACATTGGGTTGCTTGAAAACAAAAACACAAGCGTCACTGACACCAGCTCGGACAACTACTACACAGTTTCGATAGACGGCACCGGGTTTGTTAGAAACGAGCAGTGGAAATCAACTGGATATACTCCTGCAATCAGCACAAATGAATTTGCAGCAAACGTCAGGAAGCGCGTTGAACGGTTAAACGGAATTGATTACACGCGATTCGAGGGCGGAAAGCTTGTTATTTACGGAACAGCCGCTCCAACCACCGGCACTTATGCTGTTGGTGATCAGCTGATCAACACTGCTCCAGTGGCCGGAGGCAATGTTGGCTGGGTCTGTACAACTGCAGGAACACCCGGCACTTGGAAAACATTTGGTGCTATTTCTGCGTAAGGATTAACCCATGTCCGAAATCGACCTTATAAAATTCGGCCAGCTGATCAACCAGGTAAACACGCTTGAGGCGCAGGTTTCTGAGCTGCAGAGCGACATCAAGCAGCTTCTGGCGCTGGCGAATAAATCCAAAGGTTCGTTCATGGCGGGTATGATGCTGGCAAGCATCTTCGGGGCCGGGGTCACTTGGACCATCAACTTTTTTCGATAGAGGTCTGATATGAGCGTAAATAATCAATTCAGCCAGCGGGTTGGCTCTAACCAAGTCACGACGCCTGGGGCTACCAGTGCGAGCATCACGCTAGCCGCTAACGACAAGGCCGTTCGGCTGGTGAACTCGGGCGCCAACATCTGCCACGTGCGGATCGGTGAAGGCTCGCAGACGGCCACGACGGCCGACCTGCCGGTGCGCGCGGGTTCCGAGATTATCGTTCGCAAGCGCGACGGCGATGTTACCCTGGCGCATATCTCTGCCAGCGGCACGACGCTGCACGTAGCGACCGGCGAAGGCGGGCTGTGAAGAAAGACCCGCGCCTCGAGCGGGCTGGTGTCGCTGGCTACAACAAGCCGAAAAAGACACCATCCCACCCGACAAAGAGCCATGTGGTCGTGGCCAAGGTCGGCGACGAGGTGAAGACTATTCGCTTCGGCCAGCAGGGCGTCTCAGGCTCTCCCAAGAAAGAAGGCGAGAGCAAAGCGGCGAAGGCCAGGCGCGAGTCGTTCAAGGCGCGGCATGCGAGCAATATCGCGAAGGGTAAGATGTCGGCGGCGTGGTGGGCGGATCGCGTTAAGTGGAAATAAAACAAAGTGGTGTATAAATAACCATGCCGCAAATCCCCGTAATTCAAGGCATCTACACCGACAACACGCCCGACCTGCGCTCTAGCTACCCGGTTAACCTGGTTCCTGTCCCGCGAGAGTCTGGTATCTCGTCGGGCTTCCTGCGGCCTGCGGATGGTCTGGTGTCGAATGGCACCGGACCCGGCACTGATCGCGGTGGCATTGAGTGGAACGGAACACTCTACCGCGTGATGGGCACCAAGCTGGTGAGCATATCAAGCGCCGGTGCTGTCACTGTCTTGGGCGACGTTGGTGGTAGCGGGTACGTTACTTTTGACTACTCATTCGACCGGCTGGGGGTTGTTTCGTCAAACAACCTTTTCTACTGGGATGGAACGACACTGACGCAGGTCACAGACCCAGACCTCGGCCCTGTGCTCGACATGTGCTGGGTCGACGGTTACTTCATGACGACTGACGGCACCAGTTTGGTTGTGACGGAACTGACCGACCCGACTGCGGTTAATCCGTTAAAGTACGGATCTTCCGAGATCGACCCAGACCCGGTCGTGGCTCTGTTGAAGCTGCGCAACGAGGTCTACGCGCTTAACCGGCACACGATCGAAGTATTCGACAACATCGGCGGTGAGTTTTTTCCTTTCCAACGCATCGATGGCGCGCAGATCCAGAAAGGCGCCATCGGCACGTTCGGATGCTGCGTGTACCTCGAAACGGTCGCTTTCCTCGGCAGCGGCAAGAATGAAGCGCCAGGCATCTATCTCGGCGCTAACAGCACCGCCACCAAAATATCCACGCAGGAAATAGACGAGATCCTGCTCGGATACACAGAGACGCAGCTCGAAGGCGTAAAACTCGAGTCGCGCAACGATCGCTCGCATCAGCACCTATATATCCACCTTCCAGACCGGACGGTCGTATACGACGCGGCTGC
>Ga0208783_10000542_pt1 | contig 23053 bp, 24 predicted proteins | sample DEB19_08_DNA_2_FD_184529 | JGI IMG/M metagenome (GOLD analysis project Ga0208783, IMG submission 184529) | Aqueous microbial communities from the Delaware River and Bay under freshwater to marine salinity gradient to study organic matter... | ecosystem: Environmental > Aquatic > Marine >...
TACGACGAGGTCACCTGCCCGCTGCCCGCGCTCATAAGCGTCACCGCCGGTGTCGTCGAGCCGCGTTACCCCAGCTTCAAGGGCATCATGGCCGCCAAGTCGAAGCCGGTCGAGGAAGTCACCGCATCCGACCTCGGCGTCACGCCGGTCGGCTGGGCAGGCGCAGGCCAGAAGATCTCGAACGTCGCACAGGCCGAGGCACGCCAGGCCGGCGAAGTCATCGAGGACGACGGCGAGACCTTCGGCAAGATCGTCGAGTTCCTTGAGAACCTCAAGGTCATCTGAGCAGGGACGGAGAAAGAACAATGGCACTGAACAACATCTGGGTCTTCGCGCAGGTCGCGAACGGCGCTCCCACTTCCGCAACACTCGAACTGCTCACCAAGGCCCGCTCGCTGTCGTCGAACGTTGTTGCGTTCCTCGGCGCGGACGCCTCGAATGCAGCAGCCGCACTCGGTGAGTACGGCGCAACCAAGGTGTACGCAACCGGCGACCTCGCGGGCGCACTGCCCGGTGTCGCCGTTTCCGGCGCAATGAAGGCGGTCATCGACGGCGGCGAGACCCCGGACCTCATCATGTTCCCGCAGAACTACGAGGGCCGTGACGTCATGGCACGCCTTTCGGTCAAGCTCGACAAGACGGTCATCACCAACAACGTCGACATCGCCGACGGCGGTGACGGTGTCACCGTGACCACGCCGATCTTCGGCGGCAACACTCTCGTCACCACCACCTTCACCGGTTCGGCCCCGTTCCTCGCGGCCTTCCGCCCGAAGTCGTTCGGTGTCGAGTCCGCCGGTGGTGCAGCAGCCGCTGTCACCGCAGTGTCGGTGCCCGAGTCGGGCGCAGCAAAGGTCACCGCGGTTCACGTGGAGGAGACCTCCGGTCCGAAGCTCGACGAAGCCGACATCGTGGTGTCCGGCGGTCGTGGTCTCGGCGAGGCCGGCAACTACGGCCTCATCGAGGAACTCTCGAAGCTTCTGAAGGGTGCCCCGGGTGCATCGCGCGCCATCGTGGACGCCGGCTGGGTGCCGTACTCGTTCCAGGTCGGCCAGACCGGCAAGGTCGTGAAGCCGAACGTGTACATCGCAGTCGGCATCTCCGGTGCCACGCAGCACATGGTGGGCATGAAGGGCTCGAAGAACATCATCGCGATCAACAAGGACAAGGAGGCACCGATCTTCGGTGTCGCCGACCTCGGCATCGTGGGTGACGCAATGAAGGTCGTCCCCAAGCTGATCGAGGCCCTGAAGGGTCGCTGATCCACGGATCACACGAACTGAGGGAAGCCCCGGCCGGAAGGCCGGGGCTTTTCTTTTCCCCTGCCTGGCAGTTCTCAGCGGGTGCGGACGAGGTGCACGAACGTGAAGGGCTGTGCCGCACCCCACGGCGTGGTGTGGATGTGCCTTGCATTCGACACGGACTCGAAGTTCCCGGCGAAGTGAGCGTCCAGCTCGTCTGCGGACCAGCGGCAGACGGGGAGACCGCTGCAGGTCTCGGGTCCGTCCGGCGCGAACGTCGCGATGATCAGGTGCGAACCCGCGGTTGTGCCCTCGAGCACGGCACGCGTGTAGCCCGCCTGCTCCTCCTCCGTGGTGAGGAAATGGAAAACGGCACGGTCGTGCCACATCGCGAAAGTCCTCGCTGGTCGCCATGTGGTGACATTCGCGACCGCATACGAGATGCGGTCACCGTTGCGGTCGCGTGACTCCTCAAGGGCATCGGGGGAGATGTCGAGAAGTGTCACGTCCGTGAACCCGCGATTGACCAGTTCGTCGACGAGATACGACGCGCCGCCACCGATGTCGATGACCGCAGAGCCTGGGTCGAGGGAGATCGAGTCGATGATCCCGAGGCTGTCCGAGGGGATGCGCTGCGTCCACGAACGTTCGGATTCTGATTTCCCCGAATACGCGGCGTCCCAGTTGTCCATCACTCTCCCGAGAGTAACGACACGGGCGTCGAATCAGGCGTGGTCGTGGGCAGACACGGCGCAGGCAAGACCCTCGTCGGTGTCCTCGATCACGAGACGAAGGTTCCACCCGTCAGCCGGTGACGAGTCGTCCTGCCACACGGCGAACGTCATCCCGTCGATGACCTCGCCGAGTTCGTCCGGGTCGCACGGCCAGTCCTCCTGCATTCCAGCGAACGTGGCGAGGAACCACCACGCGTTCGAGCGACCGGTGGCGAGACCGCGGCGCTTGCCGTGGGCACCGCCCGAAGCGCCTGCCCACGCCAGAAGTTCGAGCGCCTCCTGCGGTTCGATTCTGGCGATGCGTGCCGACCGGACGCCGTGGACGTGGAGTGCCTCGGCGATGCCACCCTCCGAAACGGTGCACCGTGCGGAGCCGTTCGACTGCGACGTCCACGGTTCCATCAGCGAACGAAACGCCGTGACGGTCTCGGGGTCATCAACCGGCTCGCTGGGAGCGGCTGCAACCGTCTCGACTGCACGCGGCACGTCCGGCATCTGCGAATCGACGCCGTCGTCGTTGTAGGACGCCGGCTCGTAGCGCGGCTCCCACGACTGCACGTCCATGGGGATGTCGAGCGCCGAGTGCTCACCCGCGTCGATGTCGTCGCCGCGCAGGGCACGCTCGTGCGCAACCAACGAGCGGTCATGGCCCGGTGCCAGGAACGGCTCGAGATCCTCCCACCGATGGTGCACGGCGATGATCTCGCTGACGGGGCCCAGCATGAACGTGCGTGCTGTGTCGTCCAGTGCGCGCACGGCAACCTCGGCGGGTGCCCAGAGCGCAAGCCTGTAGTTGGCGAGCGTTGCAATCGGCCACAGCTGCCGGCCCGTGTTCACGGCCGTCCGCGCGGCGTCACGGACGCGCACGAGGTGCGACCACTCGCGGGCCGAGCACGTGTCGTCCACGTGGCGCACCAGAGCATCGAGGTCGGCGCGGTGCACCAGCTCCTCGAGCGTGTCCCTCAGAGAATCGGCCACGGGTACTCGTACCTACTGCCGGGGCTGGGGAACACGCGGTTCTGCAGCACCCACTCGATGCGTTCGTACATTGCGTCGATCTCGCTGTCGGTCAGCAACTCGGCGACCTCGGCGGGGATGCGCTCTGCCAGCGGTTCGACCGCGGCAATCAGGTCCGCGCTGATCTCCTCGTCGGCGAACTCCCAGATCACCGTCCGCAGCTTGAAGTCGTCGCTGAAGCACACGCCGTGGTCGATGCCCCACACGCACCCGTCGGTCCCGAGCAGCACGTGGCCGCCCTTGCGGTCGGTGTTGTTCGCGATGATGTCGAACACCGCCATGCGGCGCAGTTCGTCGTGCAGGTTCTCTCGCTCCTCGTGGATGGTGAAGTAGTGCTGCTGCGGGTCGAACTCCACGAACAACTGCACGGACCCCTCGTCGTACGGTCCGTCGCGCAGGACGGTGCACGGCACCTGGTTCCACCCGAGCGCGCGCGACAGCTCGTATGCGGCCACCTCGCGCCTATAGAGACCGGGAGGGAAGTCCCACAGGGGCCGCTCGCCCTTGCCGGGCTTGTAGATCGCACGCGTCTCCGTGTCCCCGTGCGTCACCCGCACGAGGAGCGTCGCGTTGCTCGAGTTCGGCATGCGGCCGATGACCTCCATCTCGCCGAGCGAGAGGAGCGAGCGCCATTGCTCGGTGTCCGGCATGTCCCTAGTTCATCTTCGGGCAGGCGTGGCCCGACGGGTCCTGTGGCGCACCGCACCACTTGCACGGGGCGCGCCCCGCGTTCACTGTGAGGTCGGCCATGTCACAGAACGCTCGTGCCTGCTCGGGGTTCAGCAGCACGCGCACGACGCTCGCGGTCGATTCGTCGTCATCGTCGTCCAGCATGAACTCGTCGATGTCGGCGTCCTCGTCCTCGCTGTCGAAGTCGATGACGGGCATCTCCTCGAGCTGCACGATCATCTTCATGGAGGACCGGTCGATGCCGAGGCCGATGGTTCCGAGCACGAAGTCCTGCTCCACCGGGCCCTGCAGACGCGCGATGTCGATGCTCGGCATCTGCTTCGGCTCGGGCAGGTCGCTCAACATGCCGCGCAGGTACTCCGCCATCTGTGCGACCTGCGCCTTCTCGCACTTCACGCTGATGGTTCGGCCCTCGGCACGCACCTGCAGGTAGAACGTGCGCTCGCCGGGGTTGCCGATGGCGCCGGTGGCGAAGGCCTCCGCCTCGTCGAACTCGAAGTAGAACGTCATGTCAGCTCGGCTTCAGTTCCGCGAGTGACGAACCTGTGGAGTTGACCGTCAGCACGACGGGGCCGAACCCCGAATACGCGATGGCACTCACGGAGCACGTGCCGATCACGATGCGCTGGAACAGGTCGAGGTGCGTGCCCATCGCGTGTGCGACGGCAGCCTTGATGGGGTCGGCATGCGACACGCAGACCACGACGCCACCGGGATGGCGAGACCGGATGTCGTCGAGAGCCGACACCATGCGGGTCTGCATCTCCGTGAACGACTCACCGTTCGGGAACCGGAACGTGCTCGGTGCGCGCTGCACGGTTGCCCACTCGGGTTTCTTCATGAGGTCGGAGAGCTGTGCGCCGGTCCAGTCGCCGAAGTCGCATTCGAGCAGGCCCTTGTGGATGTTCACCTTCTGCTTCAGCGCCTTGCCGATGGGTGCCGCGGTTTCTCGCGTGCGCTCGAGCGGCGATGCGTAGACGGCGTCGATTTTCGGCAGCTCGGCGAGTCGTGCGGCGACACGCTCTGCCTGTTCGCGTCCGGCGTCGGCGAGATGGAGACCCGCTGCGCGACCCGGGAGCAGTTTCCCGGTTGTCGGCGTCTGGCCGTGGCGCACCAGCAACAGCAACGTGGAGCCGGGGTGCGCCTGCTTCTTCTTTCGGGTTGCCATGCCGTGTTCAACCTAGTGTGAGCCCCGTGGATTCCATGAAACGGTTGTGTTCCGACATTGCCGCGTGCCGTGCGTGTCCGCGACTCGTTTCGTGGCGCGAGACGATGGCCACGGAGAAGCGGGCGTCGTTCCGCGATGAGGAGTACTGGGGCAGGGCGGTGCCCGGTTTCGGGGACGAGAACGCACGTGTGTACGTGCTCGGTCTCGCTCCCGCGGCCCACGGTGCGAACAGGACGGGACGTATGTTCACCGGCGACCGCAGCGGCGACTGGCTGTACCGCGCGATGCACCGCGCCGGGTTCGCGAACCAACCGACATCCACCGACCGCGCCGATGGCCTCGCGCTGTCGGGTGCGTGGGTGGGGGCCGCCGTGAGGTGCGCCCCGCCGGACAACAAGCCGACGAACGAGGAACGCGACGAGTGCCGGCCGTTCCTGCGCCGCGAACTCGACCTGCTGGCCGACCTGAAGGTGATCGTGTGCCTGGGGAACTTCGCCTACGCGGCCATCGCGCGCGAACTCGGCATCAGGCCGCGACCGAAGTTCGGCCACGGCGTGGAGGCAACGGCGGACGGGGTGACGGTCATCTGTTCGTTCCACCCCAGTCAACAGAACACGTTCACGGGAAAGTTGACCGAGCCGATGCTGGATGCGGTGTTCTCCCGTGCCCGGGAACTTGCCGGCTGACGAAACCCGGTCGAACGGCTTACCCGCCGGTCAGGGTCAGGCCAGGGCCTTGCGCAGCGCGTTGGCGGCGATGATGTGTGCGTTCTCTGCGTCGTCCATCAGCTGGTGCATGCCGAAGAAGCTGTGGAACTGGCCGTTGAATCGGATGATGGAGGCAACACTGCCGTTCTCGATCATCTTCGCCCCGTAGGCCTCGCCCTCGTCACGCAGCGGGTCGTACTGCGCGGTGATGATCAGCGCCGGCGGCAGGTCGCGGAACATCGCGTCGGGCGAGAAGAGGGGCGATGCCAGCTCGTGGCGGTGCTCCGAGACATCAGGCATGTAGTGGCCGATGAACCATGCCATCGCCTGCTCCGTGAGGACTGGACCGGCCGAGTTCTCCTTGTGGGAGGGGAACGACTGGGTCATGTCGGTGGCGGGGTAGATCAGCAACTGGAAACGGATCGGCACGGGGCGCTGCTGTGCGACGACGGCAGCGAGGTTGCCTCCGGCCGAGTCACCGCCCACGGCGATGCGGTTCGCATCGACACCGAGTTCGTCTGCGTTCTCTGATGCCCAGCGAAGCGCGCACAACGCATCCTCCGCCGCGGCGGGGAAGCGGTGTTCCGGTGCGAGCCGGTAGTCGACGGAGAGAACGGCGGCGCCCGACTTGTTGGCGAGCGAACGGCAGACGGCGTCGTGTGAGTCGAGACCACCGATGACCCAACCGCCACCGTGGTAATAGACGAGCAGGCCGAGGCCCTTGTCGGCGGACGGTCTGTACAGGCGCGAGGGCACTCCGCCGGCGCTGACGTCACGAATCTCGTGGACGGTCTCCGTGGCCGGCACCTGGCGCGAGTTGTAGTACTCGCGGAACTCATTCGGTTCTGATTCGTGGATCACCGGTCCGCCCGCGGCGGCCATGATCTGCAGGATCGTCGTTGCCTGGGGATGCAGGTTGATGGACACGGTCACTCCTTGTTGTCGGTGGCTGCTGGTTCGGCTGCCGGGGCCGCGGCAGCGGATGCCTCCGCCTTCTTCTTCACGGCGGGGGTGCCAACCTTGACGGTGGACTCCGCCCAGTCCGGCCAGCGGCGGCGGCTCACGATGGAGAGGGTGCGGAGCAGCTTCATTGCGACCTCGTCGTCCTGCGCGGGCTTCGACTCGATGACGCCGTCCTTGATCATCCGCTCGATGACCTCGACGCCCAGCTTCGTGCGCACGATGGTGAGCGTCCAGTCGTTGTCCTTGCCGATGCCGCCGGTGGAGATGTCAGCGTGCTCGGCGGCGAAGTCCGGGCAGTTCTTGCAGCCCTCGCGCGTCCACTGGTGGCACTCCTTCAGGTCGATCTCGTGGAACGAGCCGTCCTTCATCCAGATCTGGAAGGCGCCCTTGATGTTCATCTTCACCATGTCCTGCTTCTTCAGGCCGTACTTCGGCTCGAAGAGCTCCGTGAAGATGGCGTCGTCGAACGTCTTCGAGCACAGGAGACCGATGTTGAACTGGAAGGGCTTGCCCACCTTGCCGGCCTTGCGTCCCCACATGGTGGGCGGCGACGACACCTGGCAGCCCATGCCGACGAGTGCGAGCTTGGTGAGACCGGCCACCTGCGCGTCGCGCAGCGCGAGCGGGTTGGCGCAGTACGTGTAGCGCGAACCGGCGGTGGCGAGCACCTCTTCCTTGTTGCGCACGAGCACGGGCTTCGCCTTCCAGCGGTCGTCGTCCTCGACACCGCTCACGAGTGCGCCCTCGATGTAGTTGTTGTCCATGAGCCAGGAGAGCATCGCGGTGACGAAGCCGCCGTCCTGGCCCTTCTCGTGCTGGGTCTTGTCGGTGGCGCGTGTCAGCAGCAGTTGCTCCCAGATGCCGGCCATCTCGTCGTCCTGGCGCTGGCGACCGAAGAGGTGCTCGTTCGCGCTGGTCTCCCACTTGCGGAAGCGCGGGCACGCGCGGGTGCACGTGGTGCAACCCTTCTCTCCGTGGAGGCAGTTGTCGAGACCGAGTTCCTCTTCCAGGTGGAAGGGCTTGTACTTGCCCTCCTCGTGCTCGTACCCGATCACGTCATGCGGGCAGGTGACGACACAACCGGCGCACCCGGTGCACAGGCCCGTGTTGATGACCTCTTCGTAGAGTTCTTTCCACTGCGCCGTCCAGCGCTCGGCCTTTGCGGGGGCTTCCATCGTGCTCATGGCACGAGATTAGGGGCTAGATGGCGTCGGGGCCCTGTTCGCCCGTGCGGATGCGGATGACCTGCTCCACGTTGGTGACCCAGATCTTGCCGTCACCAATCTTGCCCGTGGCAGCGGCCTTCGTGATGACGTCGAGGACGGTGTTCACGTTCGAGTCGTCGACGACCAGTTCCACCTTCGCCTTGGGGACGAAATCAATCTGGTACTCGGCACCGCGGTAGGTCTCGGTGTGACCGCCCTGGCGGCCGAACCCGCGGACCTCGGTGACGGTGATGCCCTGTACGCCGGCGGCCTTCAGCGCCTCCTTGACGTCGTCGATCTTGAACGGCTTGATGACTGCGGTGATGAGTTTCATGACTGTTCTCCTGTTCCCGTTCTACTACGCCTGGTAGGCGGCCTCTGCGTGCTGGCTCTGGTCGAGTCCGGCCAGTTCGTCCTCCGGCGACACGCGGATGCCCATGGTGGCATTCAGCACCCTCGCCACGGCGTACGTGACAACGAACGAGAACGCGAACGTGGCGACGACCGCGATGACCTGGTTGACGAGGAGCTCGGTGCCGCCACCGAAGAACGCGCCGTCGAAACCGAGTGCGTTCACTGATGTGTCCGAGAAGAGACCGAGAAGGACGGAACCGAGGATGCCGCCGACGAGGTGGACGGCGATCACGTCGAGGCTGTCGTCGAGCTTCAGCATGAGCTTCAGTCGCAGCGCGAGGTAACAAACGATGCCCGCGGCGAGTCCGATGATGATTGGCGCGACACCACCGACGAAACCGGCGCACGGTGTGATGGCAACCAGACCGGCGACGGCACCCGATGCCGCACCGAGCGTCGTGAAGTGACCGGTCTTCACCTTCTCGATTGCCAGCCACGACAGCATCGCGGCGGCGGCCGCGAGGTGGGTGTTGACGAGAGCCTGTGCGGCGAGTCCGTTCGCGGCGAGGGCGGACCCAGCGTTGAAACCGAACCAGCCGAACCACAGGATGCCCGTGCCGAGCATTGTGAACGGCAGGTTGTGCGGGGGCATCGCCTCGCGCGGCCAGGAACGACGGTTGCCGAGAACCATGATCACGGCCAGTGCCGCGGCACCTGCGTTGATGTGTACGACGGCGCCACCGGCGAAGTCGAGGGCACCGCGCTTGAACAGCCAGCCGTTCGGGCTGAACACCCAGTGCGCAACGACGGGGTAGACGATGACCGACCATGCACCGATGAGGATCGCGTACGCACCGAACTTCAGGCGGTCGGCCGTTGCGCCGGTGATGAGAGCGGGGGTGATCACCGCGAACATCATCTGGTACCCGAAGAACGCGAGGACCGGCACGACGAGCGCGAAGTCGCCGGTGTAGCCGGGAAGTTCCGCGAGCGTCCCGAGACCCTTCATGGCGACGAAGTCGAAGTTGCCGATGAGGCTGCCGGTACCGCCGAACGCGAGGCTGAAGCCCACGAGCGCCCACAGGACCGAGATGAGGCCCATCGCGAAGACGTTCTGCATCAGCATGCCGAGGACGTTCTTGGACCTCACCATGCCGCCGTAGAAGAAGGCAAGTCCCGGCGTCATGAACGCCACGAGTGCGGCGGAGACCAGCACCCATGCGGTGGCCCCCGAATCGATTGTTGCTGCGCTGAACATGAAGGCTCCCTACTGCCTGGATGACGCCGAGACGGTACTTGCGGTCTATTTCGGGAGTGTTTCGTGGATGACCAGGCCGGGAACGCGAAGGAGCCCGCCCCGAAGGGCGGGCTCCGGATGCCGTTCGTAGGGGAACGGGCTAGATGCGGCTCGAACCGAATTCCGGGTAGGCGAGGACACCCATTTCCGGGATGTCGAGACCCTGGATTTCGTCTTCCTCGGCAGAACGGATGCCACCCTTGGTGACCTTGTGCTGGATCTTGAAGAAGCCGTAGGCGATCGGGAAGATCACGCCGAGGATCACGAGGACACCGAGTGCCTGCGCACCGAGCTGGCCCCAGTCACCCTTGATGATCCCCTCGATGCCCTTCGACGACGAACCGTTCCAACCGGCGCCGTAGCTGCCGTTGGCGAAGATGCCGACGGCGAGAACGCCGAACATGCCGTTCATCCCGTGCACCGCGATGGCGCCGACCGGATCGTCCAGCTTCAGCTTGCGCTCCACGAAGAACACCGTCTCGATGGCGAGCACCGCGGCGATGATCCCGATCACGGCCGCGGCCCAGGGGGCCACGAACGCGCACGGGGCCGTGATCGCCACGAGTCCGGCGAGCATGCCGTTCGCCATCATGCCCGGGTCGGGCTTGCCGGTCCGCTTGGTGATGTAGATCATCCCCATGACCGCACCGAAGGCGCCGGCGATGGCCGTGTTGGCAGCGACTGTCGCGAACTGCACGTCGGTTGCCGCGAAGGTGGATGCGGCGTTGAAGCCGAACCATCCGAACAGCAGGATGAACGTGCCGAGCATGGCCATCGGGATGTGGTGGCCGGGGATCGCGCGGGGCTTCCCGTCGGCACCGAACTTGCCGATGCGCGGTCCGATGACGATGGCACCGGCGAGTGCGGCGACGCCGCCCACCATGTGCACAACGCCAGAACCTGCGAAGTCGACATAGCCGGCACCGAGGCTCATGGTGTCCCATGTCTTCGACAGCCATCCGCCGCCCCACGTCCACGCCGCGAACAGCGGGTAGTAGATGGCGCCGCAGAAAACCCCCCAGATAGTGAAGGAACTCCACTTCCAGCGCTCGGCCATGGAGCCGGTGGGGATCGTTGCCACCGTGTCCATGAACGCGACCATGTACAGGAAGAAGCCGAGCAGTGCCGGGGTGATGCCACCGCCGGAGAGGGCCCAGCCGCCCTTGAACAGGAAGATCCAGTTGCCGCTTCCGAGGAGCGCGTCACCTACCGGCTTGTCGAGACCGATTGCCGAGTAGCTGAAGCCACCGAATGCCAACGGGAAACCGATCAGGAAGAACCCGATGAAACCGAGTCCGAAGATCGCGAAGTTGGTGCTGACCACGTGTGCCGCATGCTTGGCCCGGCAGAAGCCGGTCTCGACGAGCGCGAAGCCCGCTTGCATGAAGATCACCAGTGCCGCACCGATGACGACCCACAGAAGGTTGATCTGTGTGCCGAGGATTTGAACTTCAGATTGCATTGGTGCCCTCTTCTCCTGTCCGGATTCGAATGAGTTGTGCGACGTCGGAAACCCAGATCTTTCCGTCGCCGATTTTTCCTGTTGCTGCGGAGGAACGAATCGTGTCGACGACACTGTCGACTGCCGCGTCATCCGCGACAATCTCGATACGAACCTTCGGGACGAAGTCGATGGTGTACTCAGAACCGCGGTAGGTCTCGCTGTGGCCACCCTGGCGGCCAAAACCTCGAACTTCCGTGACGGTCATGCCTTGCACACCCGCAGACTTCAGTGCGTCTTTCACATCATCGAGCTTGAAAGGCTTGATGATCGCCGTGATCAACTTCACTGATCCATTTCTCCTTGCTTGAGTCGCTCTCGCGACGGTTGGGCCCATGTCGCTCTCGCGTCATGCACCGGCTGCTCTTGCAACCTGTCGAAACGGTACGGAACGGAGATTTCCCAACCGTCGCCCCAATGTTTCGGCAGTGTGGCGAATCGGTCACTCTGTGAACCGGGGTGTGCGCAGTGTTAACGGCGTGTGAAGCGGCCCGTCCAGCGGCCGGAAGTCGGCCGGGGTGGGCCGCCTCAGCTGAGGAGCGATTCGACCCTGGTCAGCGTCGACTGGGGAATCTTGCGGCCGTGGCGGTCGCTCACCTCGAAGCGGTCCGTGATGACGCCACCCTCGGTGGAGATGCGGGCGTGGTGCACGTTCACGTTCGCGCGGGCGAACGCGGCCGCCAGGGCCTGCAGGAGACCCGGTTGGTCCGCACCGGAAATCACCACCACGCTGTGCCACGGGTGGGCGTCGTTGTCGAGACGGATCGTGAGTCCGTTGCCCGGCCCGATCTGCAGCCGGCGCGGGGCGGCCACGCGCGTCCGGAGACTGCGCTCGAGGTCGAACGAGATCATCTGGGGGTTCGGCCGCTGGTCGGAGCGCACGGTGAACGTGTCGAGCACCGCGCCGTCCGGCCAGGTCGCGAGGTCTGCGTTCACGACGTCCAGCCCGCGGTCTGCGAGGACCTTTGTGATGCGCGCGAGAAGGCCGCGGGCGTCGCGCGTGGCGATGTCGACGAGCCATTCGTTGCGTCTGCCGGTGTCCACCACGTTGACGCGCACCGTGCGCCCCCTCGGCGCCGGCTCAACGAGTGTGGCGTGACGGACGATCGTCTCGGGATCGTGGGCGATGATGTACCCAGCGGCGGCGTGGGAGATGCGGTCGCGCACCAAGTCGTTCGGGGCGAGGGCCATTGCGTCGCGGCGCCTGATCGACTCGAGCGAGCTCTCCACGCCCCCGAGCAGCTCGGGATGGGCAAGGAGCTCCTGCACACCGGTGGTGATCTCCAGGAGGATCGAGTACTGCCAGTCGACAATCTCGTTCCTCGCCTCGACGAGCAATCGGCACCGTTCCACCATGGCCGGCGTGCCGAGGTACTCGGCCAATTGTGCCATCACCCTCGGGTTGTGTTCGTACGGCTCCGCCGTGATGGCAGCACCTATCAATGTGGAGGCGCTCAACAACGCGAGTGTGTCGTGCCTGATACCGGCGGACACTGTCAGTCGGTCGAGCAGGAGTGTCGAGTCGTTGTTGTCTGCCGCGATGTCCACCAGGAACGCCGCCAGCACGAGCGAGCAATCGTCGACCGAGACGTTGCGGACACGTTCACGGATCGATTCCACCGTGGCGAGGCGGGAGACGTGAGTGGGGTCGAGCTCGCTCGAGTCCGACCGACGGGAATCAAGGGCGCGGGCGAGCTCAGGCAGTGCACGGTCGAGAACGTTCGTGATCTCGAGGAGCCTCCACGACCTCGCGTTGCCGTTCATCAGCAACTGGACGAATCTCTCGGTGGTGCCCGTGTCCCACGAGAGCGGCACCATCCTGTGCTCGTGCAACCACTCCATCAAGGCCCTGTCCGGCTGGAGCGAAGGTGCGTGGGCGGCTGCATCCAGCGCGATCTCGAGGGTGAGGGCAGAGGGCGGCACGCCGACGAGCACCGCCGAACCCCCACGTTCCTGTACCCAGCCCCCGGTCGGGCGATCCGTTGCGGTCGAGTCATCCGGCTGTGACGATCCCTGTTCGGACTTCTGGAGCCTCCACCTCAAGAGCGGCGGCGCGATGACGGTCGTGACCAGCACCACGAGAAGGACGACGGCGTAGAGATCCTCGTGGAACACGCCCACGGACACGCCAATCGTTGCGAAGATCAGGCCGACCTCGCCCCGCGGGACCATCCCCATGCCGATGAGCAGCCGGTCGGTGTTCGTCCCGAGTGCACCGAATCCCGCGACCAACTTCCCGCCGATGGCAACAACCGAGAGGACGGTCGCGACCCACAGCACATGTGTCTGGAAGAACTTGCCGACCTCGGTGTCGATGCCGATTTGCAAGAAGAACACAGGGATGAACACATTCCCGAGCGAAGTGAAGTCACGCGCGATTCGGTCGTGGTGCTTCGTGCGGCCGAGGGCGGTGCCCGCGACGAAAGCACCGATGATGGGTGCGAGGTTCGCCGAACTGGCTGCCGCGGAGAAGGCAAATGTCAGCCCGGCGGCAATCACCCCGACGGTTGCCGAGGAGCGTGAACGTGCACCGACCGCGGCGAAGATCCGCGGCAGTGCGACTATGCCGACGGCGGTGGCGATCACGAGGAAGCCGACGGCCAGGCCGATGGTGCTGGCGACCCCGGCGACATCAACCGAACCCTGTTCCACGACTCGCGTGACGACGGTGAGGATGATGAGTCCGAGCACGTCATCCGCGACTGCCGCGCCGAGGACGATGCGGGCCTCCGTCGATGACAGGGCGTGCAGGTCTCCAAACACGCGGGCGGTGATGCCGACACTCGTGGCTGCCAGTGCCGCACCGAGGAAGAGAGAGGCGTTGGTTGATTCCCCGAGCAATTTGCCGGCGAAGATGCCGGTGGACATTGGTGCCACCACACCGATAACCGCGACAACCATCGATGCGCGTCCGACCCTGCGCAACTCGTTCAGGTCGGTTTCCATCCCGACGGTCGCGAGAAGAATGATGACGCCGATTTCCGCGAGGATCTTCGTCGCATCGGTCGACCCGACGAGCCCCAGGGCGGACGGGCCAATGAGGATGCCGGCGGCAATCTCGCCGAGGACGGCGGGAATGCGCGCGCGTTCGGCCAGTTCGGCTGCGAGCTTGGCCACGACGAGGATGACCCCGAGATCGAGGAATATCGACTGGAAGTCGATGGAGCCGCCTGAGGCGAGAAGTGCCGACATCACAGACGGTCGCGCTTGATCGGCCGGATCCCGAACATGTCGACGGCTCGCGACAGCCCGTCATCCGTCAGCATCCAGCCCCGCCTCCTCACAGTCACAATCGCATCAGTCCCGAGCACCCTGCGAAGGTTAACTATGGAGGAGTCGCACCGCCTCGCCACGCAGTTGTCGAGTCCGGCCTGGCGCAGGATCGTGCCCCGGCCGAGGACGCGCCCGGCGGAGTCCCACAGCACGTCCAGCACGGCCTTGTCGGTGTCGGACAGTTGGAGGGTCCCGTCGGCCATGAACTGACGGTACGCACCCTCGTTTTCGGGTGTGTCAGACGGGTGTGAACGGAGTGTGAACCGTCACATGCCCCGGATGTGGAGGAAACGGGGCCGCATCCGACAGACTGACGAACCATGGAACTGACCTACGCCCCCGAAGACGAAGCCTTCCGCGCCGAGATCCGCAACTGGCTGCACGAGAACCTCCCGAAGGGCTGGTTCGACAAGGACTTCGAGATGTCGAACGAGGAACGCAAGAAGTTCAACGACGAATGGCCGTCGAAGCTGTTCCAGGGAGGCTGGATCTGCGCGACGTGGCCCAAGGAGTACGGCGGCAAGGGCCTGACCACCATGCAGGGAGTCGTCCTCGCCGAGGAGTTCGCGAACGCGAAGGCCCCGATGCGCGCCGATTTCTTCGGTGACACGCTCGTCGGCCCGACACTTCTCCAGTGGGGCACAGAGGAGCAGAAGAAGGAATTCCTTCCCCAGATCCTGAACGGCAAGATGCGCTGGTGCCAGGGCTTCTCGGAGCCGAACAGCGGTTCCGACCTCGCAAGCCTGAAGACCGAGGCCGTTCTCGACGGTGACGAGTGGGTCATCAACGGCCAGAAGGTGTGGACCACGCAGGGCCACCACGCGGACTACTGCTTCCTGCTGACCCGCACCGACAAGGACGCACCGAAGCACAAGGGCATCTCGTACCTGCTCGTTCCCATGAAGCAGCCCGGCGTGGAAGTGCGCGGCATCGTGCAGCCCGACGGCACCGCCGAGTTCTGCGAGGTGTTCTTCACCAACGCGCGCTGCCCGAAGGACAACGTCGTCGGTGGCGTGAACAACGGCTGGGTCGTCACCAACTCCACGCTCGCGTTCGAGCGCGGCATGAGCGCCACCACCGGCTACCGCCGCTTCGAGAGCGAGTACAAGGCCATGGTGCGCGGCGCCAAGGAGAACGGGGCCATCAACGACCCGGTCATCCGCCAGCGCCTGATGGAGTACTACACGAAGATTCAGATCCTGAAGATCAACGGTCTCCGGTCGCTCTCCACCACTCTCATGGGCAAGAAGGACCCGAGCATGGCCGCACTGGGTGCGACCAACAAGATGTTCTGGACCGAGATGCACAAGGCAGCGATGGAACTCGCGCTCGACATCCAGGGTGCGGCGTCGATGCTCGTCGACTCCGCCATGGGCGACGGCAACTGGCCGGGCACTGCGCGCGAGAAGCGCCGCGAGGGTTACCCGGTCAGCAGCATGATGTCGGCGTTCTTCTTCTCGCGTTCCGAGACGATCTGGGGCGGCACAAGCCAGATCCAGCGCAACATCGTGGGCGAGCGCGTGCTCGGCCTGCCGAAGGAACCGGGCAGCAAGTAACACTGCTTTCCGGGCCCGGAACGGCCTGCGTCTACTCTTGCCGCATGGCAAGAGAGACCGCGTACTGCAGCGGAACACTGAAGGCGCCGTTCGGTCGCATCGTCGTTGTCGCCAGTGACCGCGGTGTGCACAACTTGATGTTCGACCCGGACGACCTCCCGCGTTCACTCGAGGGCTGCACGGTCATCGAGAATCCCTCACACCCCGTTGTCGCCGAGACCCTGCGTCAACTGCACGAGTACTTCGCCGGCACGCGCACCTCGTTCGACGTGAAGCTCGATCTCGACGGCACGGAATTCCAGGTTGCCGCATGGAAGGCGCTCGCCAAGGTCAAGTTCGGCCGCACCGCCTCCTACGCGCAACAGGCCACCAGCATCGGCCGCCCGACGGCAACGCGCGCAGTCGGCGCGGCGAACGGGAAGAACCCCGTGGCCATCATCCTGCCGTGCCACCGCATCGTCGGTGCGAACGGTTCGCTCACGGGGTTCGCGGGTGGGCTCGACACGAAGAAATGGCTTCTCGACCACGAGCAGAAGGTTCTCGCGAAGGGGAGGAAGTCTTGAACAACATCGCCAACGTGCTGGCTGTCGTCTTCATGGTCGTTCTCGGTGCCACCGCGGTGTTCGACCTCATTCGCCACCCGAAGGCGCTCGCAGCCACCGAACACCTTCAGATTCCGGCGTCCGCCGTGCCGGTGCTCGGTGCCGTGAAGATCCTTCTCGGCATCGGGATCCTCGTTGGCTTCGGCAACATCCGCGCAGCCGAGCTCACGGGGCTGTGCCTCTGTGGATACTTCGCCGTTGCCACCCTCACCCACGTGCGTGCGAAGGACACCATGAGGGGCACCGCCCCTGCATTCGTGCTTCTCGTGCTGGCAGGTCTGTACCTGCTCGCGACGTTCGCGAAGTAGGCGCCGTCCGCGTCAGCGGAACTTGTCCCATTCCTCCGGGTTCTTGCCGAGTTTCGTGAGGCGCTTCGCCATCCACACCGGAACCTCCATGGGCTCACCGCGCCGGATCTCATTCACCATGTCGCCGTTCTCGTCCCACATGTGGCACGTGTTGAGGTTCATGGCGTAACTGCGCTCGCGCTCCTCGGGGGTCATCTCCGAGCGGCTCTTGGTGTTCTCCGTTGCCGACCCCGCGCGCATTGACCAGCCGCTCTGGATGGCCACCGGTGCCATGGCGGATAGCAACGCCCCGATGTGTGTGCACCCGCGTGGCCCGCCGAACAGTTCCTTCACCTTGTTGTTGAAACCTCGCGCAATCGACAGTCCGACGAGTTTCTGGTAGTCGGGGACGATGCCGGTGCACCGGGTGTGCGGGTGCTCCTTCATCTCGACGGTCACCTTGTCGATGCGGAACTCCGGGAACGCGATCTCGAGGTCGACGACCATGTGGTGCACCCACAGCACCTCCGGGTCATCCGCTGTGTATAGACCCGGGGGCTTCTCGTCGCACATGACGCCACGCAGGATGAAACGCGACTCGTCCATTCGGTACGTGCGTACCTCGTACCTGCGCGTGTGGATCAACTGACCGCCATCCGGTGCGGGGGGAAACATCTCGTACGTCACGTCTTCACTCTCTCAGTAACTGCAGCAGTCAAACGACCCGTCCATTGTCGCCGCTCCCGTCGTCGCAGGTCGCATTGGAACCATGCCAATAGTGCAAATTCGGTGCCATGATTCACGGTCGCAGAAGTCCTCTGAGGCTTACGCAACAAGGGTTTGCGGGCGTACGGTGAACACGGATGCGGGAATGCATCCGGGAGGAATTCACATGTCAACAGAAGTAGAGAAGAAGACTCCTCTGGTCGACGGAGGCGCACTGATCTCGCTGATGATGGTGCTCGTCATCGCGATGGTGCTGGTCATCGGAGCAGTCGGAGTCGTGGCCGTTGCAAACGGAAGCAGCGGGGGCGGGGCGACGTCGACGACCGTCAGTGTCACGCTCTCGGAGTTCAAGATCACCATGGAGCCCGCGATGGTCCCAGCGGGCAACGTCGTGCTGCAGATCCACAACGCGGGTTCGGCGGAGCACAATCTCGCCGCCGCGGGGCTCGACAAGCGTGTCGGGAACATCGCGGTCGGCGGCAACGCCACTCTCGACCTGGGGAACGTCAGCAGCCCCGTTGAACTGATCTGCGAGGTGGCGGGGCACAAGGAGTCGGGCATGAAGGCCACCCTCAACGTGGGCAGCCATGACGGCATGACCATGGACACCACCATGACGATGACGAACGACCAGATGGACGCGGCGATGGAGGCCGTCGCGAAGCAATTCCCGGCAAAGACGCAGGGGACGGGGAACGAGGAACTCGCCCCCACCATCGCTTCGGACGGCGCGAAGGTGTTCAACCTCACCGCCGAGATCATCGACTGGGAGGTGGAGCCGGGCAAGATCGTGAAGGGCTGGAGCTACAACGGCCAGATTCCCGGACCGGTCCTGCGCGCGAACGTCGGCGACAAGGTGCGCATCGTCCTGAAGAACGACCTCACGGAGTCGACGTCGATGCACCTGCACGGCATCCGGGTGCCGAACGCAATGGATGGTGTGGACCCGTACACGCAGCCGGCAATCAAGCCGGGTGAGACGTTCACCTACGAGTTCACCGCACTCGAGCCGGCCGTCGGGATGTACCACTCCCACCACAACGCGCAGGTGCAGATCCCGAACGGTCTCGCGGGCGCATTGATCATCGGGGACTGGAAGACGAAGGCCATGCAGATCGCGGGCAACGAGACGGGTGACTCGAACGGCAAGGCCGAACAAGAGGTCGTCATGGTTCTGAACGACGCAGGAAACATCGGGCTCTCGCTGAACGGCAAGTCGTTCCCCGCGACGGCGCCGTACACCATGAAGGTGGGCGAGTCGATGGTGGTGCACTACTACAACGAGGGTTTGATGACCCACCCGATGCACATGCACCAGCCGGGCGGTCTCATCGTCGCGAAGGACGGCCACGCACTCGCACAGCCGTACTGGTCGGACACCATCAACGTCGCACCGGGCGAGCGCATCACCGTCGTGTACACCGCCCAGGACAAGGGAGTGTGGGCGTGGCACTGCCACATCCTGAACCACGCGGAAACCCCGCAGGGCATGAAGTACATGGTGACCGCAGTGATCGTGAGTTGATTCCCCTTCACACGAGGAGGGCCGGGGTGGCAACACCCCGGCCCTTTCGGCGTCCTGGGGCAGAATGGGGGGATGGCATCACTGAAGGACACCCTCAAGTCGGATCTCACCGTGGCGATGAAGTCGGGCGACGAGGTGGGTCGCTCCACCCTCCGGATGGCACTGTCCGCCATCACGAACGCCGAGGTCGCCGGCGATGAGGCTGTCGAACTGAGCGACGACCAGGTGATCGCGGTCCTGCAGGCCGAGGCGAAGAAGCGCGCCGAAGCGGCCGAGATCTACGCCGGCGCAGGACGCACAGAGGCCGAGCAGAAAGAGCGAGCCGAACTTGCGGTGCTCGAGAAGTATCTGCCCGCCGCGATGAGCGAGTCGGAGATCGCAGCGGTGGTCGCCGAGGAGGTCGCTGCCGCAGCGGCCGCCGGCAACACCGGTCAGAAGGCTATGGGGCTCGTGGTGAAGGCGGTGCGCTCGCGCGTCGGCTCGTCGGCGGACGGATCCCTCGTTGCACAATTGGTGAAGGCCGCGCTGGCCTGACCCATGACGAACAAGCCCCACACGTACTTCCACCACCTCCAGCCGAGTGAGTCGATGGTGCGCCTCGTCGCCGCCCTGCGCCGTGTGATCAAGGCGATGCACCACGTCCATCCCGGCCATGCCGGTGACGATGCCGCGGCGGCGGCCGAACAGCTTGCGGACGAACTCGAGTCGGTGGGTTCGCTCGGCATCAGGCAGGAGTCGCTCTTGCGCCACACCCGCAGCCCGCTGTCCGGCGTGATGAACCCGATGGCGCCCCCCATGACGAGCGAGTACCACCCCGACGAGAAGCGTGTCGTCAGCTCCATCCTCTTCAACGAGGCGTACCAAGGGCCGCCTGCGTGCGTGCACGGCGGGTTCGTCGCGGCGCTCCTGGACGAGGCCCTCGGCCGAACGCGCCACCTGACCGACCGCAATTGCGTGACGGGGTCGCTGTTGGTGACCTACAGGCGTCCGACCCCCGTGAACGTGCCGCTCACGGTCGACGCACGCATCACCGAGATGCACGACCGGAAGATGGTCGTGCGCGGGGAGATCCTCGCGAACGGGGAGGTCACGGCGGTGGGCGAGGGAACCTTCGTGTTCCTCGAGACGGAAAAATTCAATGCACTCGTGACTGACGCCCGAAATGCGAGTAAGTAACTTGTGCTGACCGGCACGCCGGGCCGGGGCACCAGGGGGAACACCATGTCGAACGAACTGATTCTTGACTCACTGCGCCGCAGGTTCCGTGCGCTCTTCTCCCTGTACGAGGAGTGCATGGAGACCACCACGCTGGACCAGATCAACCATCATCTGGGCGAGAACGTGATGCCGATTGCGTTCTCGCTGTTCCACTACGTGAACATGCATGATGCCTCGTTCATGATGCTGTCCGGTCAGATGTTCATCGCGAACGACGAGTGGATGCAGCGCATCGCCCCGTCCATCCCGGACCACGGCAAGCACAAGACGCCCGACGAGATGCACCTGCAGCAGATCGGCAACAAGGAAGCATTCACCGAGTACATGAACCTGGTGTTCGGTCGCACCGAGGCATGGCTGAGGGACCTCGACCCGAAGGAACTCGACCGTGTGCTGCTGACGAGACCGTTCGGGCCGCAGGTTGCGAACACGTACTCGGCGCGGGTCGCGGGCGAGGCGGGACTCACGGTTCTCGACGGTGTCGAATGCTGGCTGTACCAGCACGGGCTGCGTCACATGGGCGAGATCGAGCACGCACGCGCGTTCGTCGGTCTCACCGGCTTCACCTCGTAACCGGTCCGACCGGCGGGTGCCGCCGGCACATCGTGGGGCAGTGGCGCTCACGGCAGGACTTGAACCTGCGACCCCTTGCTCCGGAGGCAAGTGCTCTATCCGCTGAGCTACGTGAGCGTGACGAGTCGTCGACGCGCTGTCCCCGAGGCTAGCCCCCGCGGAAAGGAACGCTTCGGCGAAGGCGGTTGCGGGCAGAATGGGTGTCCCATGGCCGATCCGTTCCTCACCGTTGCCGCGCGACTCGCGCCCGCCTTCGGCTCGCTTGCCGACGGCCCGGTCGACCCCGTGGTGCGGCCCAGTGACCGTGCGGACGCCCAGGCAAACGGGGCACTGGCGCTGGCAAAGACGGTCGGGGGCAGCCCGCGCGACGTCGCACAGAGGGTCCTTGATGCCGCTGGTGACCTCTCCGACATCCTGTCGGGGACCGAGATCGCGGGACCCGGATTCATCAACCTCGTCTTCGCTGATTCGTTCGTCACCGCCGAACTGGCGAAGCTCTCTGCGGACGAGCGGCTCGGCGTGCGCAGTGTCGCGCAACCGCGCAGGGTCGTCGTGGACTACTCGGCGCCGAACGTGGCGAAGGAGATGCACGTCGGGCACCTGCGCAGCACGGTGATCGGTGACTCCATCGTGAGGCTCGTGCGTTTCGCCGGCCACACCGTGGTCCGCGAGAACCACATCGGCGACTGGGGCACGCCGTTCGGCATGTTGATCGAGCACCTCATCGACCTCGGCGAGGAGGAGGCTGCCCACGAACTGGGCGTCGGAGACCTCGATGGTTTCTACAAGGAGGCCCGCCGCAAGTTCGAGGGTTCCGAGGAGTTCAAGACACGCGCCCGCGAGCGCGTGGTGGCCCTGCAGGGCGGTGACCCGGAGACGTTGCGCCTGTGGCGCACGTTGGTGAAGCTCAGCACCAACTACTTCAACAAGGTGTACCAACAGCTCGGTGTCCTCCTCACCGATGACGACCTCATGGGGGAGAGCGCGTACAACGACCTTCTTGCGCCGGTGGTCGAGCGGCTCCGTGCGTCGGGTCTTCTGCAGATGGATGACGGCGCAGAGGTCGTGTTCCCTGACGGGTTCACGAACCGTGACAACGAACCACTTCCCATGATCGTGCGCAAGGGTGACGGCGGTTACGGCTACGCGGCCACGGACCTCGCGACGGTCATCGACCGGGTCGAGAACAAGGGGATCACGTCGATGCTGTACGTCGTCGGTGCGCCCCAGGCACAGCACCTGCAGATGGTTGCCGCCGTGGCGCGCATGGCCGGATGGATCGACGATGACGTCGAGTTCAACCACGTGGCCTTCGGCAGCGTCCTCGGGTCGGACCGCAAGATGCTGAAGAGCCGCAGCGGTGAATCGATCAAGTTGATCTCGCTCCTGGACGAGGCGGTGGAACGCGCATCGGCGGCGATCGCCGAGAAGAACCCGGACATGCCCGCCGACGAACGCGAGCGCGTGGCGAACATGGTGGGCATCGGCGCGATCAAGTACGCCGACCTCAGCGGTGACCGCATCAAGGACTACATCTTCGACTGGGAGCGGATGCTCTCGTTCGACGGCAACACCGCGCCGTACCTGCAGTACGCGCATGCACGCATCTGCTCCATCTTCCGGCGCGCCGGCATTGACCGCGCGTCGGTGCGCTCGGTTGCGCCGCGACTGGACGATCCCCGCGAGCGCGCACTTGCGATGAGGTTGCTCCGGTTCGACGGTGCCGTGTGGGACGCACTCGACGGCTACCAACCGCACAAGCTCTGCACGTACCTGTACGACCTGGCATCGGATTTCACCTCGTTCTACGAGCACTGCCCCGTGCTGAAGGCCGAGGATGAATCGGTGAGGAACTCGCGCCTGCATCTCGCGGACATCACCGCGCGCGTGATGGCGTGCGGTCTCGGCCTCCTCGGCATCGACGCCCCGGAGCAGATGTGAGCGCCGTCGAGCGACGCCTCCTGCCGGACACGGCCGAGATCTCGGCCGACGGCGCACTCAGCATCGGTGGCGTGCGCGTGTCCGACCTGGCGGCCGAGTACGGAACGCCGTTGTTCGTGTACGACGAGCAGCACCTGCGCAGCCGCTGCCGCCAGGCGGTCGCCGAGTTCGGCGCCGATGGTGTCGTGTACGCAACGAAGGCGTTCCTCTGTGGTGCCATGGCGCGGCTCGCGCACGAGGAGGGCCTGCTGCTCGACGTCGCCACCGGCGGGGAGCTCTTCACCGCGATGGCAGGGGGAGTCCCCGCCGGCCGCTGCATCCTGCACGGCAACAACAAGTCGATCGACGAGCTCCGCTACGCCGTCACATCCGGCGTGAACCACATCATCGTGGACAGCTTCGACGAACTGGACCGACTCGATGCCCTGCATGCCGAGGGACTGGCCGCGCCCCACGTTCAGTTGCGGATCACACA
>Ga0208783_10000543_pt1 | contig 23041 bp, 14 predicted proteins | sample DEB19_08_DNA_2_FD_184529 | JGI IMG/M metagenome (GOLD analysis project Ga0208783, IMG submission 184529) | Aqueous microbial communities from the Delaware River and Bay under freshwater to marine salinity gradient to study organic matter... | ecosystem: Environmental > Aquatic > Marine >...
GAAAAAATCCTGAAAAATGGAATAATTCTATTGGAGATAATCATTGGACTAAATCTGCAGATAAGGAATATCTTAAGCAATTTGCTAAGCATCTTCCGATATTATCGGGTGATTCTAATCATATGAAGAATCCTGAAGTTGCTAAGAAAGTTTCTAAGTGGAGACAAGGAAAAAATATAGAACCTTGGATTGTTGCTGATGAAATCTATGAAATATGGATTACATCTGGCAAACCCAAACCCACAGCTAAAGCGTGGGCAATGAAAACTAATTTTCCTCATTATTCACTTAGGTCTATGGTTGCTTCATTTTTAGAAGGTTGGATACCTTATGAAGATGAAGAATGGATTTCATGGAAGGCATCTCTGGTGCCGTAGTACCGAGTTCAAATGCTATTGGATTGCATCTCTATAATCTTTGGGATGCTGCTTCTATTGATGAAGCACTTTATAATGGTTGGGCATATCAAGCAGTGGTATTTCACTTTTTGATTGGTGTTTGGTGCTATCTTGGTCGTGAGTGGGAACTCTCATTTAGACTCGGGATGCGTCCTTGGATTGCAGTTGCTTATAGTGCTCCTGCTATTGCTGCTACTGCTGTATTTCTAATTTATCCTTTTGGACAAGGTTCGTTTTCAGATGGAATGCCTCTAGGTATTTCCGGTACTTTTAATTATATGCTTGTATTTTCTGCAGAGCATAATATTCTTATGAATCCTCTGCATATGCTTGGAGTTGCTGGTGTTTTTGGAGGAAGTCTTTTCTCCGCAATGCATAGGGAACTGTGCCCTTGCTGAGTAATCAGTAAGTGAAAATCGGGTGAACTGCTGGAAACCTAAGTTACTAAAATGTTACTTGACTTATATAAATAACTCTGGTAACATAAACTTTATGACCAACGATTACTTATCTTTTATTGAGGAATGTAAATCAAAAACATATCCTCCCAATACTTATCTTGAAGAACACCATATTGTCCCAAAACATGATGGTGGTCTTGATAATCCAGAAAATCTTATTTCACTATCTTTTGAAGACCACATACTCGCACATAAAATAAGGTACGATGTATACAGTCAAGTATATGATTTAGCAGCATATAACTTGATGTGTGGTTTTGATAGTGAAGGTTGGAGACTTCTTAGAGTTGAAGGTGCTTATAAAACACACGAAGTACTAAGATTATCCAAGAAAAACTTTTGGAATTCTGATTATCAAAAAGAGATGTCTGCTCGTTCTGTGAAGTCTGAATATGCTATGAAAATGAGAAGTATTGGTGGTAAAGTGGGAGGTAAAAATAGAAACAAAAATGTTGCTATTACTTCTACAGATAAGTACATTTTTTCTTTCAATAAGATTGAAACAATTTGTATAATAAATTGTGAAACTGGTGGTGAGGTTTTGGATGAACTACAAAAAATAGTTCCAATCAAAAACTTCAAGAGAGTTACTCCTCTTTTAAAAGGTGAAAGAAAAACTGCTTATTATTGGTCTTGTAAAAAAGTTTAGTAATATGGTAATCAGCATCCAAGTCTTGAGTACACTCAAGAAAGGTTCAGAGACTACCTGAGGGGTTTAGTCCCCTTAATAACAGGTTTAAGTGCCCGACAACCTAATAAAATAGGTTGATGATATAGTCCACACCTTATGAAAATAAGGAATAGAGGTGGGTTCCCTCGTAACCTCCTCACTGGTTCGTGAAACCACCGAAAATGAATCCCAGAACTATGGATACAAGTTCGGTCAAGAAGAAGAGACCTATAACATCGTTGCCGCACATGGTTACTTTGGTCGTCTTATCTTCCAGTACGCATCATTTAACAACTCTCGTTCACTGCACTTCTTCCTTGCTGCTTGGCCAGTAATTGGAATTTGGTGTGCTGCTATGGGAATTGCCGTTTCATCTTTCAATTTGAATGGTCTAAATTTTAATCAGAGTATTCTTGATTCTCAAGGTCGTGTAATTAAAACTTGGGCTGACTTATTGAATGGTGCTAATCTTGGTATGGAAGTGATTTCTTAAATGTAGTCACCCTGGAATAGGAATATTCCTTGACAAACTGGGTTAAACGGGGAAACTCTCAAGTAGACAATCCCGTACCAATCCGAAGAGGACATAGGTTCTTCGGCAGGTCTAACGACTAGGTAGTGAGTTCCAACAATAATCTACCCACGAATGCCCAGCATCCAGAACGGATGAAGAGATAGTCTGGTCTTACTGGCGACAGTAAGAAGTAAAGGATAAAGAACCTTTACGATAACAAAAACGGCATGAACGCAACGCCCATTATGAAAATGGTGGCTTCATCAAGTAATTGATGAATGAAAATCGGATGAATTGCTGGAACCCCTCCAAAATATAAGGGCAATCAGCATCCAAGCCTCAAACGAACTTTTGAGGAAGGTTCAACGACTAGGTGGTTTAGGAAGCGTCCTATGTAATACACCATTAGCGTCCGACAACCTAACAAGGTTGATGATATAGTCTTCTCCATAAGAATGGTAAACTTATGGGTTCAGAGAATTTTCCGCTAGATTTGGCCGCAGTAGATGCAACTCCTGTTGCTCTTATGACTGCCCCTACAATCGGTTGATAACAACTGAATAACTGATATAATTAGAGGGTGTAACAACCCTCTTTTTTATGTCTCATAACCCCCAACACGAACCAATGCCCAACTGGGTCATCTGGGCAGGAATAGGTCTAATGGGATTCACAGTTCTTATCTTTGTTGCATTTACTCTGGGTCAAATCTACTGGGGATAATAAGATGCTATTCATTCTCTCTGTTTTCATAATCTTTGGACTCTTCCTTTTCATAATGTCTATTACACAAGATCTTTAATATCTTCAAATCATAACATTTTGCAGACAGTCAAAAATAACTTCTTATAATTACTAATGAGTTCTTATACTTATATGAAGATCTTTTTAGACACAGCAGATGTTTCACTTATTGGTTCAGCATACGACACAGGATTAATAGATGGAGTCACTACAAATCCCACTCTAATCCTTAAAAGTGGTAGACAACTTCAAGAAGTTATTACAGAAATCTCAACAGCATTTCCAGAACTAAAAAGCATTTCGGCAGAAGTCGTTGCAGATACTGCAGAAGAAATGCAATCTCAAGCAAAAAACTATTATACAATTTCACCAGCAGTTACAATTAAGGTTCCTTGTACTGTTGAAGGACTCAAAGCATGTAAGTTTCTTTCGGATAAAGGAATTCAAACCAATGTAACTTTGGTGTTCTCAGTTGCACAGGCAATTCTAGCATCCAAAGCAGGAGCAACATTCATTTCTCCATTCGTAGGTCGTTGGATGGATAATTCTGTGGATGGCATTGAACTTATCAAGAACATTCGTAAGGCATTTGACTATTCTTATATTCCCACACAAATTCTTGCAGCATCTCTTCGTGATGTAAGACAGGTAGAACAATCTTTTCTTGTCGGTGCTGATGTGGTTACAATTCCTCCTATTGTATTTTGGTCAATGTATAAGAATATTCTCACGGAAAAAGGTATTGAACAGTTCAATAAGGATTGGGCAGAAGTAACTAAATGAAAAATATTATAATCTTCGGTGCAACAGGTGACCTCTGTCGTAGGAAACTCATCTCTGCACTGTATGAACTTCATAAGAAACAACTACTTCCAGATGATTATGTAATTACTGGAGCATCAAGAACGGCACATACAAAAGAGTCTTGGTTACAAACCTTGGGTTCTTATTCAGAAGACTTTATTCGTCGTTTGAATTATGTTCAATGTGACCTCTCGAATGCTGAAAGTTTGAAGAAACTGAATCCTGGTGAGGATGTAACCTTCTTTCTTTCAGTTCCACCTGAACGATATGGTGATGCGGTATTAAGTCTCAAATCCACTGGATATTTGGATGACCCTGAAACAAGTCGGGTGATTATTGAAAAACCTTTTGGATATGATTTGACATCCGCAGAAGAACTACAGCAAATTGTTTCGGATAATCTTCGAGAGAAACAGGTTTATCGTATTGACCATTATCTAGGAAAGGATACCGTCAATAATATTCTTGCAACTCGATTTAGTAATATTCTTCTTGAACCATTATGGAATCGTGATTATGTCGAAGAAGTTCAAATCTTTGCAACCGAAACAATTGGTTGTGAAGGTCGAGCACAGTATTATGAGACTGCTGGTGCTGTTCGTGATATGTTGCAGAATCATATGTTGCAACTTCTAGCACTGATTGCAATGGAGGCACCTTGTAAGAATAATGCCAAAGAAATCCGCAGAGAAAAGGTTAAGGTTCTTTCTGCCGCACGACTAGGAACTAAACTGGTCTGTGGACAATATGATGAATATAAGAATGAAAAAGGAGTTGAACTGAATACACAAACTCCAACCTTTGTTGCTGGAGACATTTACATTGATAACTGGAGATGGCAGGGAGTTCCATTTTACTTTATGACGGGAAAGAAACTTCCTGTGAGTTGTGTTGAGGTTGTCATCAAACTCAAATCACCTCCAGTTAGATTATTTGAAGGTCATTCTTATAATGACCGTATTGTAATGAGATTTCAACCTGACCCTCACTTTGATATTCAAATTGATATTAAGTCACCTGGTCTTGATGATAAAATTGAAACTGCAATTCTGAAGCACAACTATCCAGAAGGTGCTATTGACGGATACGTGAAATTGTTCTATGATGCCATTCACAAAGACCAATCTCACTTTGTTCATTCAGAGGAAGTATTAGAATCTTGGAGAATTGTGAATGACCTTCTTTGTGTGGGTAATTCCTGTCCAGTGAATACAAGACCTTATACTTATTATTCTGGTTCTTGGGGTCCGGTGAATGAAGTTCAAAAAATTACTCAATGGGATTATCCCTTAAAACTCGTATAGGAGAAAACGTATGAAAGTCGGTCTAATTGGTCTAGGACGAATGGGGGAAGGAATGTCCCGTCGTATGATGAAAGCAGGCATTGAAGTCTGGGGGTATCGTAGGAATTATGCAAAGGCAAATGAAGCATTTGAGAATGGTTATGTAAATGGAATTGCGACTACGATTGAAAACCTTGTTAAGATAGTTAAAGGTAACAATCACCCTGGAATCTTCCAAATGGTGGTTCCAGCAGAAACTGTAGAAGAAACGATTGAAGAACTTCTACTTTACTGTGATGAGGGTGATATTATCATTGACCACGGAAACAGTAACTTCAAAGATAGTCGCAAACGAGCAGAACGTCTTGCAAAACTAGGTATTCAATATATTGACTGTGGTACTTCTGGTGGAGTTTATGGTCTTGAACGTGGTTATTGTCTTATGGTTGGAGGTGAAACCACTGCGGTTTCAACTTGCTCTAAAATCTTCTCTGCACTTGCTCCAGACATTCATTCTTGCCCACGAACCGACCCTGAAGATGGTGTAACATCAGCAGAACACGGTTGGTTGCATTGCGGTGGTCCAGGTGCAGGACACTTTGTCAAGATGGTACATAATGGCATTGAGTACGGCATGATGCAGGCATATGCAGAAGGATTTAACATTCTTAAGAGTGCTAATGCTGGTGCTCAATATGTCAGAGAAGGTGATGCAGAGGTTGCTCCAATGTCCGACCCAGAATCTTATTGTTATGATATTGATGTCTCTGAGGTTGCTGAGTTATGGCGCCGTGGAAGCGTTGTTAGCAGTTGGTTGCTGGACCTCACTGCTGATGTGCTACGCAACAATGGTGGACTGGAGCAGTTCTCTGGAGGGGTCTCAGACAGCGGTGAGGGTCGATGGACGGTCAATGCCGCAGTGGACCTGGGAGTACCTGCCCCGGTCATCACCACTGCTCTTTATGAACGATTTAACTCTCGAAATCTTGGAACCTTCGGAGCAAAAATTCTGAATGGTATGAGGTACATGTTTGGGGGGCATAGTGTAAGGTGATAAGTTCAGAAACACCTTATAAACTGGCCGAGATTATTCGTGATACTTGGCCAGGTCTTTACAGGAAACCTAAAGTATCTTATAATAAAGAAAAGGATAAGAAAGATGAAAAAATATCATGAAGAATATTTTACAGTAAGAGAAAAAAGAACTCATAAAAAAATTTGTGATTGTGGTAATTTTGAAGATGCAATAATGATGTTGCATCTAGACGTACAAACTCGTGAAATTATAAAAAACAAGATACTGATGGACCAAGTGATTGATGTTGAAATTCCTAAGGCATTGCCAACTAATGAGATTGTAGTGAATATGGATGATGGTGTTGGTGGTTCTTGGAGAGTAGATGATCCAATTGGTAATGTACCTGGACAATTACCACAAATCAAACTTCCTGATAGACAAGCAGAACCTGTGATAGTATGATAAAGAAAATCATTCATTTTTTTGAAAGAGACAAAGATATTAGTGTTTATGATGAGTTTGATTATATTTTTATAACTTTAAGAGAATTAATTGAAGTTATAAAAACTGGAAATAAATAAAAGAAAAAGGAAGTTTTTATGGTTCCTCTTCATTCACCTTCAGAGTACTTGTTTCATTTACATACAACAAGTTCTGGGGAGGCGAAACGAATGTGGAGACAAAACATAAAAGAAAGTTGGAATCATCAATGTGCCTATTGTGGTTCAGAAGAAAATCTCACAATTGATCATATTGTTCCACAGTCAAAAGGAGGAATGGACTTTACAAAGAATGTAATCTGTTGCTGTCATTCTTGTAATCAATCAAAGGGACATGAGTACTGGAAACTGTGGTATGTTCAACAAGATTTTTATAGTGAAGAAAGGGTTGAAAAAATAGAAGAATGGATGAAACCAGATCCTCCTGTTAACTTATTCAAATATCGCCCAAGAAGGAATAATCTAACTTGAATAAATATATCAAAGACAGTATATACTGTTTCTTTGGTAAATACCGAATGCGATAAATGTCAACTCCGATCAGGATTAAACGCTCTGCTGTTCCTGGTAAAAGACCTACAGTAGACCAACTCTTAAGTGCTGAATTAGCCTATAATACTTATGATGGTGAACTCACTGCAAAGAGAGAGCGTCCAGGAATTGGTACAGATATTATTCGTATCGGTGCAGGTGCAACGGTAACTAATGTAATCTATGTCACAAAAGACGGAAACGACTCCAACACAGGACTCAAACTCGGAGACGCAAAAGCAACCATCGCAGCAGCAGTCGGAATCGCCTCAGCAGGTTCCGTTATTAGAGTTAGTGCTGGATCTTATGTAGAAAATAATCCTATTCAAATACCAAATCAAGTTAGCATTGTTGGTGATAGTTTAAGAGAAGTCTCTGTTACTCCACAAAATCAAGGAGACCTCTTTTATGTTGGTGTCGGAAACTACATTGCTGAGATCGCATTCGTAGGATCTGCAAATACAGGTGCCATTTTTGCTTTCAATCCAAATAAACCAGTTTATAACGACCAATCACCTTATATTCAGAATTGCACTAACTTCATTCCAAATAGCATCGGAATGAAAGTTGATGGTAGATATTCTGTTGGACCAACCAAGTCAATGGTTCTTGACTCCTATACACAATACAATCAAGGTGGTATTGGAGTCTCAATTACAAATGAAGGATACGCACAGTTAGTTTCACTTTTTACAATCTGTCCAGATACTGCGGTCTTCTGTGGATCTGGTGGTGCTTGTGACTTAACAAACTCCAACGCTTCCTTTGGTAATTATGGTTTAGTTTCTGATGGTATTGGACCAAAAAAGTATACTGGGATTGTAACAACTGCTGCAGAAGCAAATAGTGATACTTTTGTTTTAGATTTGAACGTGTCAACTTATAATGTATCAAATGCAGTTTATGATAATGTCAGTGGTGTAACAACAATTACGACTTCAGCAAATCATAACTTCAGTGTTGGAATGGGAGTGACGATTGCAGGTCTTGGATTTACCTGTCCTTCTGGTCCTGGCATTGTAACATATCCAAGTGGAAATTTTGGTTATGTGTTTGAAGTTCAGTCAGTTCCAGCAGCAAATCAACTTGTAGTTAATGTTGGTCCATCAACTCTTCCTCATACTTATGTTTCTGGTGGTACTGTTAAAATTAATGTCGTAAGACCTTTTGATGGTCAGGTTGTTTATTTTGATAATTTATATTACACTGTTAATAAGATTATAGTTGGGTCTGGAGGTACTGGATATACAAATACACCAATTATTACAATTGATTCTCCATTAACTGATTGGGGAGTTCAGGCAACAGCAGTTGCAGAAGTTGTGAATGGTTCTGTGACTTCTGTTGAAATTGTTTCAAGTGGAAGGGGGTATACAACAACACCGAATATTACTATTTCATCACCTGATGTTGGGATAAATACAGCAATAGTTACTTTACAATTACTTCCAACTTATTATTCAATCTTAAGTTCTACTCCAATTTCCTCTGGAATTTGTACAATTACTGTGACTGAGAATGTTCCTTATGCTGTTGGTGTTGGATCAACAGTGCCATTCTTTAAACAAAGTAGAGTATTGGCATCTGGACATTCTTTTGAATATATTGGTTCTGGTACAAATATTAATGCTGCTCTTCCTGCTCAAGGTGGTGTTCCAATTCAAGATAATGAAGTTGATATGAGAAATGGTGGTCTAGTTGTTTATACAAGTACCGATCAATCTGGTAATTTTAGAATTGGTGAAGGTGTGCAAATTGACCAGCAAACTGGGACAATTTCGGGTAGATTTTATTCTAAGAGTTTGTTTTCAACAATGACACCATTTATACTCGCATTAGGGGGAGAATAAAAAAATGGCATTAGCACTTAACGTATTTAAAACAGTTACTAAAATTGCTCCAACAAGTCCAGTTGGAATCTACACCGCACCAGTTGGATATACCGGAGTTGTCCTTTTAGCACAGGCAGCAAATATTGGAAATAATACTCAAACAATTTCTTTTTCTCATAAAAGGTCAGTTGCAGGAATTGCAGTGACTACAGAAATTTTAAAAAATTATCCAATATCGGCAAGTGATACTGCAAATCTTCTTGCAGGTAAATTAGTTCTTGAGTCCGGTGATGTTCTTGTATTATCTGCAAGTAGTGAAACTGATATTAAATTTTTAGGAAGCATTCTAGAAACACTTAACTAAAATGGCAAAATACGTTAGCGGCAGACAAAAAAATCTTAAAGTTGGTATATCATCTTATAGTGAAAATTTAACTTCTCTAGAGGTTATTGGATCTGCTGTTTTTAGTGGTGAAAGTTCTGGGGAACTTGTTAGAATTAGTCAAATTGGTACTGGTCCTGCTTTAATTGTAGAAGATAGTGCAAATCCAGATACCACACCTTTTGCAGTTACGACGGATGGTAGAGTTGCAATTGGTCTTGGTCCATCTGGTATTAGTACATTTTATAAGTTAGAAGTTGATGGTAATGGTAATGGTGGAGGTGTTCGTTTTGTAAGTGGTGGGCAGGGTGACTTAATCTTTAGTCACTCAAATTTAGTTTCTAATATTCGTGCTGCTGGATCTGTTCAACTTGGTCTTGGTGCAAATGGTGAAGATGCAATAAGAATTAATTTGAATAATAATGTTGGTATAGGCACAACTGTACCGACATCAAAATTGTATGTTGTTGGTGATGGATATTTTACTGGTGTTATTACTGCTTCAAATCTTAATGTAAGTGCAGCATCTTCTTTTGCACAACTTTATGTTTCAGGTATTTCTACTCTCGCTGCAAATGGTGGAATTACTACAACTGGTGGAGACTTATATGTTGGTGGAGACTTGTATGTTGCCGATGATTTAAGATTTGATGAGTTCACTGCAAGAAATATTAACCTCACTGGTATTGGTACTATTGAAACCTTAGATACCACAACTGGTACTATTGACTACTTATCAGGTACTAATATTTCTTATAGTGGTATTGGCACAATAACAACATTAGATACCACCACAGGTACTATTGATTACTTAACTAATACCAATCTAAACACTTCTGGTATCGGTACTATCACCACTTTTAATAGTACTAATTCATCCATAACGAATATTAATAGTACGGGTATTAGTACTCTTGGGGTTACAAGTACTACAAACTTAACATCTCAACAACTTTATGTTTCTGGTGTTTCTACTTTTATAAATTCAATCACTGGAACTATTTCAACTGCAACAAAATTAGAAACTGCAAGAACATTTGAAATTACTGGTGATATTGTAGCGTCTCCCATTAGTTTTAATGGAACTGGAAATGTATCATTAGCAGCAACAATCCAACCAAACTCTGTTGCTCTTGGATCTGATACTACTGGTGATTATGTGCAGTCGGTTTCTGGGACTGTAGCACAAATTACAGTTACTGGTGGAACAGGAGAGGGATCTACACCTGTTATATCGATTGCTTCAAATCCAACATTACCTGGAAACGTAACAGTTGGAAATGATTTACAAGTCAATAATAACTTAAATGTCACTGGTAATATTACAGTTGGTGGCACATCAGGTTTTATTCTTGTAGAGAATTTTAGCGTCTCTGACGCAGATATTGTTCTCGGTTTTACTACAAATGCTTCAAACCAAGATATTTCTAATGACACTACCGCAAATCATGGTGGTATTGCTGTTGCATCTACAGAAGGTAATCCTCTTGTAAATCTTAATATTGCTGGTATTGAGACACTACCTGCCACATATAAGAAGTTTATGTGGTTTAAGGCAGGGTCTTTTGCTGGACTCAATACCGATGCCTGGTTGAGTAATTATGCTATTGGTATTGGTAGTACTCAATTTCCATCAGGTACAAGACTTGCTGCAGGGGCAGTCCAAATTACTGAGAGAGACTTAGCAGTTGTAAGAAATATCAATGCTTCTGGTATTATAACTGGAACCCTTGCAAATAATCTTACTCTTAATACTTCTGGAACTGGTCTTTCTGGAGTTGCGACTTATAATAACTCTGGTGCGACAACTTTCACTGTTACCAGCAATGCGACTAGTAACAACACACCCAGTACAATAGTTGCTCGTGATGCTTCAGGAAACTTTAGTGCAGGAACAATAACCGCAAACTTAATTGGTACTGCTTCTACAGCATCATTCGCTACGACTGCTTACAACTTAACTAATGCTGCAAACATCACTACTGGAACTATTAACAGTGCCAGACTATCTGGAACTTATAATATTGATATAATTGGCAATGCAGCAACTTCTGATTATGCTGATGCAGCAACATATGCCATCAATGCTGGTATTTCTACAAATGTTATTGGTGGAATAGCATCAGTTACTACATTAAATGTTTCTGGAATTACTACACTTGCTTCTGCAGGTGGTATTACTACAACTGGTGGAGATTTATATGTTGGTGGAGATTTATATGTTATCGATGATTTAGTATTTGATGAATTTACCGCAAGAAATGGAACAATAACTGGAAGTCTAACTTCAAAACAAGTTGCTTCTCAATATTTTGGAGAATTAAACAGAAATACTCATACATCAATTACTGTAACCTCAGAGAATAAAACTTCAAATCATAAGTATAGTGGAAGTGGTTCAGCACTTGGGTATTATTTTGATGGAGATGAATCGCCATATCTTCAGTTTATTCCTGGAAAAACATATAGGTTCGATCAGTCTGATGCTTCAAACACAAACCATCGTTTAAGATTTTATCTTGATGCAAATAAGAATCAAGAATATACTGATGGAGTAACATCTAGTGGAACTCCAGGAAACTCTGGTGCATATACAGAAATTGTAGTTACTAAAACTACACCAATAGTTCTTTATTACCAGTCAGATAATGATGTTCTGATGGGTAATCAAATACAAACGGTTGGATCGTTTGTATATCTTGCAAATAATGTTGGTGTAGGAACTACAAATCCAGTCCAACAATTCCAAGTTGGGCAGACATTTGTTGTAACTTCAAATACTAATGTTGGTGTAGGAACTACAAATCCAACCGCTAAATTAGATGTTATTGGGCACACTGAACTTGATACTCTTAATGTTTCTGTTGCTTCTACTACAGGGAGATTGAATGTTTCTGGTCTTACAACAACTCAAACATTACATGTAAGTTCTGGATCTACATTCAGAGATGATATTACAGTTCTTCTTGATGGAACTTCTGCCATTGGCATTGGAACAACTGCGTTTACACCATTATCTGGATATATCGTAGATGTTCGAGGAAATGTTAATATTGGTGGAACACTAATTGTTAATGGATCTAATGTAGAAGATAGTATAACTTCCGAACAGGGTAATTTTGTTAGTGTAGCAACTACTAATCTTTATGTTTCTGGTATTGCCACGTTCATAAACAATCCAGTTGATGTAAAGGCAGGAATTGCAGTTACTGGAGGAAATGCCAATTTTGATAATGGAACTCTATTTGTTGATGCTTCTGGAAATAGGGTTGGTGTTGGGACAACTCTTCCATCTTATACACTTGACATTATTGGTAGTGTTCATGCAACTGGTTATACATCAACAAGATATTTAACTGTAGGAACTGGTTCTAGTGAATATACTTTCCCAGATTATGATGGTGTAAATGGTGCAGTTTTAAAAACAGATGGAAATGGAAACCTTAATTGGGTTACTAATTCTGCACTGAGACAATCAACAGAAATTACTGCAGGTGCTGGGCAAACAAACTTCAATGTTACATATACACCTGGATTAGTTGATGTTTTCCTGAACGGTGTAAAACTTGCAAGTACTGATTATGTAGGAACAAGTGGAACATCGATAGTTTTAAACGTTTCTGCCTCTTCTGGAGACACTTTACAGGTAGTAGCATTTAGTACTGATAGTGTTTCTACCAGAGCAATCCTTGATTATTGGAATGGTGATGAAGTTGGAAATATCTATAATATTACAGATAATGTTGGTATTGGTGTAAGTGTTCCATCACAACTTCTTGATGTTGCTGGTGATGCAAGAATTCGTGGTGGTCTATATGATACTACAAATTCCTCTGGTTCTAATCAGCAAGTTCCTCTTTCTGATGGTTTAGGTGGATGGGTTTGGGGAAATGTTCCAACCGCAGGAGTCTCAACTGGTGGTGGAAATAAGAAAAATGTTCAGTTTCATAATGCCGCTGGAGTTCTTGGTGGATCAAATGAATTTAATTTTGATTACGACACATCTAGAGTTGGTATTGGAACAACTGTTCCAGTTGCAAAACTAGATGTTAGAGGAGATGTATATGTATCTGGTGTTTCTACATTAGGAAATGTTAAAATATTATCTGGTATTGTTACTGCAAATTCTGGGGTTGTAACTTATTATGGTGATGGATCTAATTTATTAAACTTAAATGCGTCTAATCTTTCTTCAGGAATAGTTCCATCTGCAAGATTAAGTGGAAATTATGATATTAGTATCAGTGGTTCCGTTGCTGGAGATACCATATCAGTTTCTACTGCAACAGTTACAAACAATCTTGTAGTTGGTCCAATTGGATCTGCAACAACTTTTGTAAGAGCAACCGCTGATGGTAATTTGAGAGTAACAGGAATCACAACTCTTGCTCAACTAATCATTGGAACTTCTGCTGCAGTTACTTCTGTTGATACTGATTTAAATTCAGTGTCTGGATCTGATGATACTCTTGCTTCTGCAAAGGCAATTAAGACTTATGTGGATGCTCAGATTACTGCTCAAGCATTAAGTGTTCAAGGTGATAGTGGTGGAGCACTTTCAATTGATCTGGATAGTGAGACATTAACGATTGCTGGAACCCCAAATGAAATTACTGCAGTAGGTTCTGGTAACAGCATTACTGTTGGACTTCCTGATAATGTAACTGTTACGAATATTGTAACTGCAAATGCGGGTTTTGCAAATACAATGTCTTATTCCAATACCATTACTGGCATTGGAAATACTACATCTACAATTACTCTTTATGATCAATTATCCGCATCTATCTATCGTTCTGTAGAATACTCTGTACAGGCAACTCAAGGAACTAACTATCACTTTACTAAAATTATAGTTGTTTCTTCTGGAACAACTGCTTACATGACAGAGTATGGAACTGTATTTAATAATTCTTCAGTTGCATCATATACTTCTGATGTTTCTGGTGGTTATATTCGTTTACGTGCAACCACATCAACTGCAACAACAACAAATTATGTTGTAAACTTTACTGCAAATAAGACTTACTGATAAATAATAAAAAAGCATTTCATCAAAGGGGATAGTGAACCTTGACGAATCAAGATTTTAGAGTTAAAAACGGTTTACAAGTTGGAGTTGGTGGAACTGTTTTTACTGCCGATATAGGTGGTAAAGTAGGCATTAACAGTACATCTCCAACTGCAACATTAGACATTCAAGGAACAGTTAAGTCCTCTGGAACGATTACTGCCCCAACTTTTGCTGGAACAGCAACAACTGCAAATAATTTATCGAATGCTGCTAATATTACAACTGGGACAATAAGTGCAGATAGACTATCTGGAAATTATAATATTAGTATTAGTGGTTCTGTTGCTGGAGATACAATTTCAATTAGTACTGCTTCAGTATCAAATAATCTTAATGTAGGATCTGGTAATACTGGTGTGTTTGCAACTGGTGGTGGAAACTTGCGTGTTTCTGGAATTACGACTCTTGGAGTTACAAGCACTACTAATCTCACAACACAACAACTAAATGTTTCTGGAATTACGACTCTTGGAGTTACAAGCACTACTAATCTCACAACACAACAACTAAATGTTTCTGGTGTTTCGACATTTACTGGAGCAGTTACCGGTACAATATCTACTGCAACAAAATTAGAAAATTCAAGAACATTTGAAATCACCGGTGATGTTGTTGCATCACCAGTCAGTTTTGATGGAACGGGTAACGTATCTTTAGCAGCAACTATCCAACCCAATTCAGTCGCTCTTGGATCCGATACAACTGGTGATTATGTTCAGTCAATTAGCGGCACTTCTAACCAAATTACTGTTACTGGTGGAACTGGAGAAAGTTCAACACCAACTCTAAGTGTTCCAAATCAATTCACTGCCCCTCAAGATGTTACAGTTATAAGAGATCTCCAAGTCAATCGTAACTTAAATGTTAATGGTAACATCACAATTGGTGGAACTGCAGCAACATTATTTACAACAGAACTTAAAGTAGCAGATCCAGACCTCGTTCTTGGTTTTAGGACTGATGGTAGTGGTAATGATGTTTCTAATGATACTACTGCAAATCATGGTGGTATTGCTGTTGCATCAACAGAAGGTAATCCACTGGTTCAACTCTTTATTGCTGGCATTGAAACTACTCCATCCACATATAAGAAGATTATGTGGTTTAAGGCAGGTGAGTTTGCTGGATTGAATACTGATGCCTGGTTGAGTAATTATGCCGTAGGTATTGGTTCAACACAATTCCCAACAGGAACTCGTCTTGCTGCTGGTTCAGTTCAATTCACTGAGAATGATTTAGCAGTTGTAAGAAACATTAATGCTTCTGGTATTATAACTGGAACTCTTGCAAATACATTAACTCTTAATACATCTGGCACTGGACTATCTGGTTCTGCAACATATAATAACTCTGGTGCTACAACATTTACTGTTACAAGTAATGCAACTAGCAACAATACATCTAGCACAATTGTTGCTCGTGATGCTTCTGGAAACTTTAGTGCAGGAACGATCACAGCATCTTTAACTGGTACTGCTTCTACAGCATCATTTGCTACAACGGCATTTAACTTAAGTGATGCTGCAAACATCACAACTGGAACTATTAATAGTGCTAGATTGTCTGGTACTTATAATATTGATATAAGTGGTAATGCTTCAACAGCAGGTGTTTCCACATCAGTTATTGGTGGCATCGGTTCCATTACACAACTTCAAGTCACTGGAATTTCAACGTTCTCCAATGGACCAGTATTGATTGGTTCAGCAACCTCAACAGGAACTGCATCGCAACGACTTCAAGTAACTGGTGGTGCTTATGTTAGTGGTAATCTTGGTATAGGAACTACAGATACATCATATAAATTAGATGTTATTGGTCGGGTACGTGCTACTAATGACATAGATTTAGTTAGTACAACAGGAACATTAAGTATAACAGGAAGACCAAATGGTACTATTGGTGGTAACTATCCCGCCATAAACATTGAATATCCTAGTGGAGGATCTCTATATGCATTATATGCCTGGCAAGATACTGGTAATGATAGAGTCTATCAACAGTTAGCAAATTCTACAGACTATTTTACAGCACTTGATAGTGATTCGGAATTTATTATTGGACTAAAAGGTGCTGGACTTTTAGGTGGAAGCACTTATTCTTTTAAAATAGATATAGATGCAGAAACTTCTTTATATTATAATCAATCTGAAAAACTAACTACTACTCAATCTGGTGTAAGTGTAACTGGTTTAACATCTACTACTACTCTTAATGTAGGAACTGGTGGAACAGTCATCACCACAACTGCTTCTGGTTTGGTCGGTATTGGAACCACAAATCCAAGATCAATACTCGATGTTCGTGGTGCTATTACTGTTGGTGGTGCAGTATCAATTACTGCTGAAAGAGATTCTGGAAATAATGATGTAATTTATTTTAATCCTTTAAATGAATCTAGAGTTTCTATTGGGATTAATACAACGTTAAATTGGTCTTCTTTATCAAATATACCTGATGTTGCGTTTGTTGCCGATAAAACTATTGGTGGATATCCAAAAATAGCAATAGCAAATCCAACACAAGCTTCTCCGTTTTATCAATTACGCGCAACATATGCAAATGCATCTGCTCTTTATGGGTATGTTAGACAAGATATAGATAATGGATCTTATGCAATTGCACTAGACAATTCTGCTACTGCATTTTCCGTTGGAGATAGAACTTCTTTAGATTCAACTAGAGCATCTAATTTTAGTGCTGCAAATGAAGCATTTGTCGTTATATTAAATGGGTCAACTTCTTTATTCCATAGTAAATCTAAAAAGTTTGAAACTTCTGGTGTTGGTGTAACTGTTTATGGTAATCTAAATGTAGGAACTGGTGGAACAGTCATCACCACAACTGCTTCTGGTTTGGTCGGCATAGGAACCACAAATCCAACATCAAAACTTGATGTTCGTGGTAATACTTATCTTGATGGGGATTTAGATATAACGGGTGACATCACATCTGTTGGAAATATAGGTGTATTAGATACTAAAACTTTATCATTTGTTGGTGGGTCATCAGTTTTTAGTAATCCACAAATAACAATTGCTGCCGTAAATTCTGCTTCAAATCTTTATCAACTTCTTGCATATGATGTAACTTCTGGAACAGATTATGTTCTTGAACTTATAAAAACTGCTACAGATCGTCAGTTTTTACTTGGTAATAATCGTGAATTTGTCGTTGCATATGATCCATTAGCATATCCTGCTGATTCTTCTCAATATGCTTTTAAAGTTAAAATAGGTGCAGAAACTTCTTTATATCATAATCAATCTGAAAAACTAACTACAACTGGATATGGTGTAACTATAACAGGTGGATTAAGTGTTTCTGGAGTTACAACAACAGGAAGATTAAATGTAGGAACTGGTGGAACAGTCATTACCACAACTATTGCTGGTTTAGTTGGTATTGGAACCACAAATCCAACATCAAAACTTCATGTAATTGGAGATGCTAGAGTTGGTATTGATACATCACAAGGTGTCATTCTTACTTCTTCTAACGGAACCAAATATCGTTTAATTGTAAGTGATGCTGGTGTATTGAGCACTGTTTTGGTCACTTAATAAATACTTATAAAGGTAAAAATATAAAATGTCTAATAATAGAGAGTTCTCTCAATTAGCATCTAATATACAAGTAAATGAAAATTCCAACTTTATTGGAATTGCTACTGAGGGAAATTACTCTGTTGGTATTGCAACAAGTTCGTTTAAAGTTAATTCCAGTGGACTTGTTGAAATAAAATCAATACAATGTTCTGATAACATTAGTCTTTCAGTTGGGGGAATATCAACTTTAGGAACTGTTAAGATTTCATCAGGTATTGTAACTGCAACTTCTGGAGTTGTAACTTATTATGGTGATGGATCTAAATTATCTAATATTATTTCAGGCATTGCAGTTCAAGATCAAGGTAGCACAGTAGGAACATCAGTTACTACTCTCAATTTTTCTGGTGCTACGGTATCAGTTTCAAATGCTGTTAATGGTATTTCGACAATAACAGTTACTGCAAGTGGTATTATAACTTATGTTGATAATGCTGGTATTGCAACTTATGCAACTAATGCTGGACTATCAACCAATCTTAAAGGTGGTCTTGCTGGTAACATTCCATATCAGTCTGCACCAGATACAACAACATTCCTAGCAAATGGTTCTTCTGGAACTATTCTCCAATCAAATGGTGTTGGTAACGCACCTTCTTGGGTTACTGCTGCCCCTGCTGGTGCTATTACTGGACTAACTATTAGAGATGAGGGGACTATAGTTGGTGGTGCTAACAGTGTATCACAATTAAACTTTGTTGGAAATATCGTTTCTGTTGCTTCGACTGCTGGTATAGCAACTGTTACATTTTTAGATTATGTTGCAAATGCTGGTGTTGCTACTTATGCAACTTCTAGTGGTATAGCAACTTATGCATCATCAGCAGGTATATCAACTTATGCAACATCAGCAGGTATATCGACTTATGCTTCAACAGCAGGAGTAGCAACTGCACTGCAAAACTCTAGAACATTTGAAATTACTGGTGATATTGTAGCGTCTCCTATTAGTTTTGATGGAACTGGAAATGTATCATTAGCAGCAACAATTCAACCTAATAGTGTTGCTCTTGGTACAGATACGACAGGTGATTATGTTCAGTCAATTACTGGAACTGCAAACCAGATTACGGTTACTGGTGGAACTGGAGAAAGTTCAACACCAACTCTAAGTGTTCCAAACCAATTTACTGCTCCTCAAGATGTAACAGTTACCAGAGACCTTCAAGTTAATCGTAACTTAAATGTTAATGGTAATATTACAATTGGTGGCACTTCTGCTACCATTTTCTCACAAACATTAAATATTTACGATCCTGATATTGTTCTTGGTTATAGAACTGATGGTAATGGTAATGATATTTCTAATGATACTACTGCAAATCATGGTGGTATTGCCATTGCTTCTACTGAAGGTAATCCATTAGTTCAGTTATTCATTGCTGGTATTGAGACAAACCCTGCCACATATAAGAAAATTATGTGGTTTAAAGCAGGTGAGTTTGCCGGACTTGGAACTGATGCCTGGTTGAGTAATTATGCCGTAGGTATTGGTTCAACACAATTCCCAACAGGAACTCGTCTTGCTGCTGGAAATGTTCAATTCACTGAGAATGATCTAGCAGTTGTTAGAAATGTTAATGCTTCTGGTGTCATAACAACCAATAACCTGAATGTAACTGGTGTAGGAACCTTCTTATCATCAGGACTCAAGATAAGAAACCCAGCAAATACTTTTGAATATTCAATTACTGGTGGTGCAATTACTGCCAATAGAATTCTCAACCTACCTGTAATTACTATAACTGATACAGTAGCAGTTCTTAATTTATCTCAAACATTTGGAGCACAACAAAATTTTAACGATACAATATCTGCTATAGGGACACTTTCATTAACTGGTTCATCAACAGGAACTCATGTTTTTGGATCTAACCAAACATCAGGAACGTTAACGTTTGGTGGAACTTCTGGAACTGGTACAATTACATTAGGAAGAGCAACAACATCACAACAAACTGATATTCAAGCAGGTGCTTCTGGAGTAGGAACAACCAAGACAATTAACTTTGGTACTGGTGGTCTTTCTGGTTCCTTTACTCAAATCAATATTGGTCCAACTGCAGGTATTGGAACGGTTTCAATTAATACTGGAACTAATCTTGGTATTGGTTCAGCAAGACCAACATCAAAACTTGATGTTGTTGGTGATGCTAAGTTTACTGGTGTTGTTACTGCAACAAGTTTTAGTGGTAATGCTTCAAGTGCAACTTATGCTTCTAATGCTGGAGTAGCAACCGCACTACAAAACTCTAGAACTTTTGAAATAACTGGAGACATTATAGCATCACCAATTAGTTTTAATGGAACAGGTAACGTATCATTAGCAGCAACCATTCAACCAAACTCTGTTGCTCTTGGATCTGATACTACTGGAAACTATGTTGCTTCTGTTACTAATGGTTCTTATATTACTGGTGCTGATGGAGGAAGTGAGGGTGCATCACTTACTATAGGTGTTGCAGCAACATCAGCAAACACTGCTAGTCAAGTTGTCGCTAGAGATTCGTCAGGAAACTTTAGTGCTGGTACTATTACAGCATCATTAACTGGTACTGCTACCTCTACAACTAATATACCAAACCTTACTGGTGATATAACTTCTAATGGAACTGCAACTTCAATTGCTTCTGGTGTAATTGTTAATGATGATATCAATGCGTCTGCTGGTATTGTTGATACTAAATTAGCAACCATAAGCACTGCTGGTAAAGTATCTAATAGTGCTACAACTGCAACCAATGCTAATACAGCATCTACAATTGTTGCTCGTGATGCTTCTGGAAACTTTAGTGCAGGAACAATTACTGCTAACTTAACTGGTACTGCTTCTACAGCATCCTTTGCCACAACTTCTTATAACTTAACCGATGCTGCAAACATTACCACTGGAACTATTAACAGTGCTAGATTAACTGGTACTTATAATATTAGTATCAGTGGTAATGCTTCTAGTGCTACTTATGCAACTACAGCAGGAGTATCTACAAGTGTAAGTGGTGGTACTGGATCTCTTACACAACTTAATGTCTCTGGAATTTCAACACTAGGAACTGTAAGAATATCATCGGGTATCGTAACAGCAACCTCTGGTGTTGTGACTTATTATGGTGATGGTTCTCAACTATCAGGTATTTCTGCTGGTTTATCAATAACAGATGATACTTCAACAAACGCAACCAGATATGTTTTATTTGATGATGCAACTTCAGGAACAATCACTGGAGCAAATGTATCATCTACAAAACTCACATTTAATCCATCGACAGGAAACTTAGTTGCTGGTGGTACGGTCACAGCAAACTCTGACGAAAAACTGAAAACAAATATTAAAACTATAGATAATGCACTGGATAAGGTTTTGTCTTTGAGAGGTGTAGAGTTTGATCGTATAGATACTGGAGATCATCAAATCGGTGTGATTGCACAAGAAGTTGAAAAGATTATTCCTGATGTTGTTTATCCAAAACAACCAGCACCTGATTATGAAACTAAGTCAGTTGCTTATGCGAATTTAGTAGGTCTCTTAATTGAAGCAATCAAAGAACAAAATCAAAGAATTGATGAACTGGAAAGAAGACTAGGAGAAGGTTGATATGCCAGTTGTTGTAGGTCTAAGTTCAATCACTGGAGTTTCCACGGCAACAAGTGGCACTGATGCTGCTTACAAAGAGTATGTTGATAATAAACTAGGTGGATCAGTTCCAAGCATTTATGGAAATGAGAATGAGTTTCTCTTTACGGATGGAAGTACAATATCGTGGGAACCAATACAGGCAAGTCAAGAATATGCTATGGCAGGGTCTTATACTTTTAATTTACCGTCACAAGCAAAAGAGTTACTGATAGAAGCAACAGGTGCAGGTGGTGGAGGAGCAAGTGGAAATACTGATGGAAGTTCTTATGTATCAGCAAGCATTTGGGCATTAAGAACTTCTGGTTTTGCTACTAATGCTATTAATGCTCTTACTTTTGGAAATAATACTTATGTTGCTGGTGGTGCTAGTGGAGTTTTGAATACCTCAACAGATGCGATTCAGTGGACTTTAAGAACTGCTAGTTTTGGTGGAAGTAGTGTTATTGGTCTCACCTTTGGAAACAATATTTATGTTTTTTGTGATAATAGTAGCAGATTAAATACCTCAACAGATGCAATCACTTGGACTTTAAGAACCATTGGATTTTCTAATCCTGCTTTTGATGTTACTTATGTAAATGATATATTTATTGCTAGTGTGTCTAATGGACCTTTGATTGTTTCGACCGATGCAATTCAATGGAACGCAAGAACTTCACCATTTTCTTCTATTCTTGCTCTAAGTTTTGCTTATGTAGATTCTAATTATTATGTAGCAGGACAGTCTGGAATTTTTGCATCATCCACAGACACGATCACCTGGACTTTAAGAACTTCTGGTACTGGTAGTTCACTTAATGCTCTTACTTACGCAAACAATACTTATGTTGCGGGAGGAACATCAGGAACTCTCACAGTATCACCAAACACCACAACAGGATTCTCAGGTGGTGGAGGTGGTGGAGGTGCATTAGCATCATGGATAATTTCTAAGGACCAAATCACAGGTTCTTCATTAACCGTAGATGTTGGTGCTGGTGGAACTGCTGGAACTGCTGGTGCTGGAACCACAGTATCTTGGACTGGACCTGGAGGAACTTATAGTATAACTGCGAATGGTGGAAGTCCTGGAACCAATACTGGACTTGCATTAGGTGGATCTGGAGGAACAGTACCAGCAACAACCACAAATTATCTTCAAGCATCTGCTGGTGCTGCTGGTGTTGCTGGAAGAGTATCATCAGTTTTTGGATTTTCAGCACCAACCACAACTGCTTCTTTCCAAACTTCTGGTGGTGGAGGAGGTGCTTATAGTTCTTCTGGTGGTGTGAGTATTGGTGGTGCTGGAGGAACGATTAATTATTATGCAAACACTAACGCAAACTCTAGTATTGATATTACTGGAAGAATTGCTCCTAATATTTCTGGATTATCTTATGGTAATGGTGGAGGAGGTGGAGGAGGTTCAAGTGAGAATGCTCTTTATTGGACTTTAAGAACTTCTGGGTTTTCAAATATAGTTAGAACTTTTCTTTTTCAAGATAATACTTATGTTGCTGCTGGTGATAGTGGAAGATTAAATACTTCAACAGATGCAATCACTTGGACTTTAAGAACTTCCGGTTTTGCTACGCAAACAATTACT
>Ga0208783_10000545_pt1 | contig 22968 bp, 26 predicted proteins | sample DEB19_08_DNA_2_FD_184529 | JGI IMG/M metagenome (GOLD analysis project Ga0208783, IMG submission 184529) | Aqueous microbial communities from the Delaware River and Bay under freshwater to marine salinity gradient to study organic matter... | ecosystem: Environmental > Aquatic > Marine >...
TCGGATACGCGTAACGTTGCCTTCTCGGGAAATAGGGCCATCTTTTACGTTCAAACTCGAGGACGTCGCGGAAGGGGCAAGTCGGGGCCGCGTCGAGGTCTCACCAACGGGATATGTCGTAAAAGCGTTTGCGCGTCATACGGGCTTGGCCAGATATCTGGGGCCATTAGCGGACGGAGCCTTTAGGGACGAAAGCTCGCCAGTCGCACGCGCTGTGCTCGCTGAGTGCATCGCGTCGATTGTCGCTGACTTTGTGGCTCGTCGCGATTCGCAACGCGATCCAACCGCGTATGACGACATTGACATGATTATCGAGCGTCGGTCGTATTTCGTCGCGCGTTATCTGCCTTGTCTGATCACGACGCTTGCATCAAATGCCTAAGCATACGCGATTTGTTCTTGATGAACCGCCGGTGTGGGGATCGGCAGAAATGCCGCTCCTACCCCCAGAGTGGGCGGCAGTTGTGGAACCGTACGTCGTGCCAGGCGTGTACCGCACGCGAGGCGACAGACACTTGCGGGTGTCGCTTGGCGCATTCTGTCAACGACACTGGAGCCAGCGTATCGGCGTGGAGAAAACGCCTGATATCGAGGGGCCGACGCGGCGTGGCTGGGATCGTAGTGAAAGGAGTGGACCGTTCGGGGAGATATGCCCGCCCGTGCTGCGCTGTGTCCGAACCAATATGTCACGCCTTGACGATGTGATTGCTCGCCCGCTGTTCACGAAGCGGGTTGTTGGCCGCACGTCAGTTCTTGGCTTGCCCCTCCTTTGCTCGACTAAGCGTGCCTTAAAGAGAGCTACTCTACTGGGCCAAGACTTGGCGGACTTTCTAACAGCTGGAACGTTTGAAGAGCTTTTTCAACGTGTTGGCCGACTGAGGGCGGCACTCGATCTCTGGATGACGGGTCGTTCATGGCTGACTGACAACGGAGACGGTGTGCTCCGAGCCATGCCCCGGTTAGATGCCCCGCACGTCCTGGGGGCATTTCAGCTCGCACGCATGCGTAACATGCGGCAACTGGGAGTTTGCCCCATTAGTGCTCATTACACGTTCGAAATGGCTGACGCCACAGGCTGTCGCACCGGGCTGTGGGAAGAGGGCGACGGAACACTCGAGCAAGCGTCCTGCATCCTCGGTCTTACGAAGCAACGACTGCAACAGCTGGAAAAAACGTTTTCAGGGCTCGCCAAGCCTCGGTGCTGGGGCACACCGCATACGCTGCGACGGTATGTCCGTCGGATCCGCCGACAACAGGACGCGCAAACGTTCTTCCGAACGCGATCCAATGAGCGTGTAGACGATCTATCCAGATCTGGGCTGCTCCGAGTATTGCAGTTCCACGGTTTGACGTTCGTCACAAGAAATCACCGACTGCAAAGGCTGGATACGTTGCTGGCGAACGCGAATCGGACGCGCGCGGAGATCGTGGCAATAGCCTACGACCTCAGTGGCAAATTTGGATTCATCAGGCGAGAGGACTTGCTCGAGGGGCTGAAACGCGTGCTGGCAGACGCAACACACGAGGAACTGGAACTGCTTGCTACGGAACTCGGTGGGAACCGCGATCTTCCCCATGGTTACGTTTTCCTTCATGCAAGTCACCGCACATGGGTGACATCGCGGATCATTAACGTGCTGCGTCACTTGCACCGAATATCCGTGGAGGAGCTTCACGGAGCGCTGGACAGAAATCGCGTTTTCTACAAACGCCCGAGCATGCCTCCAAAAGAGGTGCTAAAGGCTTTTCTGAGCCAGGATCGCCGATTTGTTCTTGAGGGAGAACAGGTTTGGCTGCGTCGGCACGTCCCGCGATCACTCAGTGGACGCGTGGGGTGGATTGCGTCACAACTCGCCGAAAGTCCCCTACAAACTCTTCACAGGACCGTTTTGCTGGCGCGCGCTAGAGAAGCGGGCCTCAAAGTCGCCACGGTGTCTGTCTATGCGCAATACTCGATGCTATTCAAGCCCGTCGGGCGCGGCTGCATCGCACTTGTGGGTACTTATCCGACAGACGGGGATGTGGCTGCGGCTAGCGATGCGGCGCGAGCGATCCGGATCAATACAAGAGTGCTGGATTGGAAGATGGAGTCTGATGGCCCGGTTATCCGCCTGCTGGTCGGGAATGACTGCGTGGACTCAGGCGTCATAACGATGAAGAAAGAAATCCGCCAATTTCTAAACAACCGCGACCTGGCTGTGACCTCTGATGAGGGCAGTCACGGAAAAGCTCGGGTGTCGGGGGCGATGCTTTATGGTCTCATGAGCGTTTGTAGCGCACTAGCCATAGTGCCGGGCGACGTGATTCGGCTGACGACAAGGCTTTCAAGCGATGAGCTTGACGTCGCTCTAATCGACAAAGACGGCAGCTTGTAGATCACAATGGATCCGTGTCGCATACCTGCCAAAGCATCGGCCAGGAACCGGATGCCCGTTAGCTGAGGGCATCGTCGTTGAGGCCCAGTTCCCGCAGTTGCACGCGGGCTTCGTCGAGTTTGGCTTTTGCCTGGGCGGCGTCGACCGTAGCCTCGAACGTGACACGGATCTTCAGGTCGCTCCCCACGGCGAACTTCGCGAGCACCTGGCTGTAGAACTTCGTCCACTTTTGCGGCGGCACATCGCCGGACCACGCGATCCGCTGCTTGCCGGCCACCACGCCGCCACCGCCACTTGTGCCGCCGGTCCCGCCACCACCCGTGCCGGCCTTCTGGATCCGTACCTCGGCCGTGGCGGTCACGTCTCCCGCCGTCGCCGAAACGCTGTGGCTCCCTTCCGCCGTACCGGCTGTGAACGTGCCGTCGGGCGTGATCTCGCCCCCCTTGGCTGCCATCTTCGGCTTCTTGGACTTCCCAGCTTCCTCGTAGGCGATGGCCGCTGCCTGAGCAGCAGCCTTCTTCGCGCTAGACGGCTTGCTGGTGCCGATGGTGCCAGTACGCTTGTACTTTCCTACCATCTCGCCGATGTTTTCGCTGATAACCTTTTTGCTACTGCCTTTTTTGAGTGGCATTGTCTCGTCTCCGCTGCATGAAGTCTGCCGCAACAATACGTTGCTGCGCTGTGTCGGCTCTTGTCTGAGCAATCTTCTCTTGAGACTGAATCCTTTCCCGAGAGGCCTGCATCGTCTGCTGTGCTTTCTGAGCGTCCAGCTGAAGACGCGCTTGCGCTTCCTGCGTTCTATTCTGCTCTACCTGTGCACGCAAGGCAATTTCCTTCTCCTTGAGCATCACTACGGGGTCAGGCTGCCCACCTTGACCAGTCAGCCCGTTCTGCATGTCGCGAACCTGCTGCATGTACTGCGCAGCCTTGAGTGCGACCATGCCCTCACGCTGCAGGTCAGACACCATGCCCTCCGGATCAACTCCGTACTGCAGGAAGAGCTCCGCTTCGGTGTCTTCTTCGGCCTTGATGCGCACGTGTTCCAAGATGTGCTTCTGCAGCTCAATGGCCGCCTGCGGCAGCGCCTGCAGCATGGGAGAAAGTCCCATGATCAGGTGGGACAGGATGTGCGCGTCGTGCTGCTGACCGGCAAACGCCTTCAACTGCATGGTGTCCAAGACATCTGCGTTCTCTTGTGCCGGGTCCTTGGGCATCTGCGTGTTCTGTGGATGCAGAATCCCGTCGATGTCACGCACGTTCAAGGCGGCATACACCCGGTAGTAGGCCTCGTACATGTTGTGCATCTGCGGCGCCTGCTGTGCCAACTGCAGTTGAGCTTGTGCCAGCTGGATCCGCTGCGCAGTCGAGAAGATGTTCGGGTCAGCAACCGGAAGTACCGCGACAAGGTTGTCAAAGTCTTGACGCTTGATGTACCGGGAGGCCCCCGGCACGTCGTAGGGGTACTCGTCGGGCAAATACGTGCCAAAGCCCGCTGCCAGCATCTCGAATTCTTGGCTCTGTGCGTAGTGCAAACGCTTGTGGATGGCCGACATGGCCAGCGCCCCACGCTCGAGCAGTGCAATCGTCGTTCCGACGGCAGCCTGCTGGTTTCCATCCCCTACCTGCATGTCCGTGATGCCGGCAAGACGACGACCGGCGTCCACCGTGAACCCCAAAAGCGCAAACAACGTCTGGCTGGGCTCTTTGTACGGCAAAGGCAGCAAAGACGCGCTCAACTCGGCGCCGCCGGCGTCAATATCACGCCATTCGCCCGGCTGAATCGGGTCACTGTCGTCAGCGATGCGCGCGCCCTTGGCTTTGAAGCCCGCCGGCAGGTTAGCAAGCGTTCCCGAGTCCAGAAGTTGACGCAGTGCACTGGTCGCCGCCTTGGAAAGGCCGCCGATGAGGTGAACAAAGCCCAAGCCATACGCTCCGGGGCCTTCTACCAGCACGTAATGGACGAAAAACTCCTTGCGCAGCTTCAGCGGGTCGCCTTCTTCCCAGTTTCGACGCACTCCAACGAGCCTTCCGCTGTTTTCTTCCAGCGTGACGACGTACGGAAGCTTGATCCCGGTAGGTTCTCCGTCCTCCCCCTTGTCTTCGAACCCCGGAATGTCCAAATACACGTGGAATTCCAGCAGGAAGAGGTCTTCGTTCTCAGTGGTGGGCGAAATTCCGACGATTCGGTTGGTCTGCGCCTCAATATCGCTCTGCGGAAGGTTGTTGTCGTCCGGGAAATCAAGCGCATCAAGGTATTCCCCCGCAAGAACACGCTTGCGGTAGTCGTTTTCGTACATCGCAATGCGGTGAGTGATGCGGGAACACTGCTGCATGACCGAAGAACCGGCATACGGGATGAAAAGGTCGTCCGGAAGCACCAGTTTTGAGACCATTCGCCCCAACTGAGCGTCGAAATACACCTTCTTGAACACCGATCCACCATAACCAAGGTAGAAAAGTGCCTGATCCATCTCCGGCGTGAACTCTTTCATGACCGTGGTGAGCTGGTAATTCATGAAATCCTGCACACGACTGGCCTGTTGGGCCTTGTCCAGCGTCTCTTTGCCCATGATCTTGGTTCGAACAGGGCCTTCGGCCGGCATCAGCTCCTTCAACGCCTGTGCTTGGAACTGAATCACCGCCTCTGACAGCATCGGATGCACTGCACCCGAGGCCCCTCGGAAAGGTTGAGTGCGCTCTTCCATGCGGAAGCCCAGCAAACTCAGGCCCTTGGAGTACTGCGACTCCCATTCCTGACGCGAAGACTTGTCGGCCTCGTAAAAACCCATCATGTCCAACGCAATCCGAGCACAGTCTTGGTCCGGAATCAGCCCGGCAAGGTTGTCGTAGAAGTCCACGTCATCCGCTTCAGCGTCAAACGCCACCTCTACGCCGCCTTCCTCGTCCAACAGGATCTCAATGTCAGGGGCTTCTGCGTCTTCCACCACAAGGATGTCAGTTTCCGGAGCAAGGTTCAGTGCTTTGTCTATGGAGGACATGGTTATTTCCGTTTGCTGGCTGGTTTTTTGTCCAAGAAGGATAGCAGGTTTTTCAAGTCATCGGGCTGCGTGGTGACTTCACCGCCGTGCTTGAACGGAACCCCACGGGTGAGAACCCTGTTCAACCCTTCGCGGCCCGCGGCCGTGGACTGATCCCACGTGATGGCCAACACAGGGAACTCCCCGGCACGGTTACGAAGGTTGATCTGCTGCAGCGCGAAGCCTTCGCCAAGGTCCTTCACCACGTCGCGCGCATTCTGAGGCAAGCGCTCGTACAACTGAGGCTGGCCTGAGTACAGCTGCGAGGGCAGGGCGACAAAGTTAAGCCCGCGCTGCGCTGCTGAGGCCACCGCTGCCTTGATCATCATCGTCTGCACTGACTTGGAGTCCGTGGTCATCCCGGGGAAAATCTCGTCCAGCTCAGAAAGGCTACGTCCGCGTTCGCGAAGCGTGTCCAGTCGTTCCTTAGCCGACGTAAGGTTGCCCAAAAGAGCGTCTCTCTTGTTCTGCAACGAATTGATCTCGTTTACACGCAGCATCCATTCTGTGGCCCCTGTTTCGCTATATCTCGGGGGCATGTCCTGAAGCTGCTCATTGAGCTCCCGAATCTTGTTTGAGATGGGTTCCACCTGATCCTGCGTGGTGCTGATGATCCTCTGCAACTCCTCTTGCGTCGCGCCACGGGGTATGCCGCCCTGTCGCTTACGCAAGTCATCCAGAAGATCCGACTGCAGCTCATGCAGGTAGATGCCGTTTACCTGCCCCATTCCCGGGATCTCGGTGCGGACATCTGTTGATCGGCTGAACGATACGACCCCGGGGGTGTTCTCAGTAACCATTGTATGCTGCCCACGGTAGTCCGGATTAACCCCGGGGACCATCTCCGGCCGTTGAGCAGCCATGTTCTTTAGTGCGTCTCGGACATCCTCTGAACCTCTCAGCAGGCGTAACTCGACTGCCAACCGCAGAGTGGCATCTGCCGAGATCTCTTGTATTTTCCCAGACAAGTAGGGGCGCGCACGGGTCTTAAGGAACTCGTTTGCCAACTGCGGGTCTGTAATGTTCTCGGGCTTCGGGAAAGAAAGGATCATGTCACGGCCGTACGGGGTGCCCAAAGCCGCCCCGGCCACCGCCTCTGAGTAGGCCTCTTCAAATGCCTTGGCATAAGCTTTGCCCATCAGGTCTTCTCTGGAGACGCCCCCCTGCTCAAGCAACTCTAGCCGCTTCTGTGGGAAAAGATCCGCGGCCATAGCCCCCAAGGTTTCAAACCTGTCATTCAGCACCCCCAGCGCACTGGCCTGCTCCGACCGTTTGTTGACCACCCTTTCCATGTTATCCAGACGCTCAAGGACAAATTGCGAAGTGTCATCTTGGCGCCCTTTGAAGAGCGCTTCAAAAGGTGCGGCAAAGTCTTCGTATGACAGCGGCCGAATCATCCCCCTTACAAACGGGGAATCGGCTGTCATGGGGCCTGTTCGGTCCAGCTCACGATAGGTGTTCTCTGCAGCAGAAACCATCTCGGGGTCAACGGTGCTTTGACTCGGCTGCCCCGCACGGCGAAGCACGATGGTCCCTTGCATGTCTTCCCCCACCCCCGTGAGCTGCTCCCGCTGAGTACCAAGAGACTGCTCGTCGCCAAACCACGGGTTGTCCATGCTCTTGTAGGGAACATCCCCTCGGATGGTGACCAGCTCAAGGTCCGACGGATCATAAGACGCCTGCAGTTTTTCCAACACCTCGTTCGGGGTCAGCTTCGCCTTGGGATCCACCCCCTCAAACGCACGCTCCACCCGCAATAGCTCCGGGCCACGGAACTTGCCCCGCATGCGCGCCAGCAACTCGTCCCGGCTGATGCGGCCGACGTTCAAGTCATTGGCAATGAAGGAATCCAGCCGCCCGACAAACGGACGCTCCGGCGTGGGGATATGTTGGTAGATCTGCGCCATCTGAGAGCGCGCAGTGTTGGCCGGGCCCATGTCCGCGGACCGCGAAGAACTGCTCAAGATGTTGTCCAGCGTGTTGTACGCCCCGCCGCCGGCAACCGCCGCGGCTATCTCCGCGGTCATGTTATCGGGCGCCACTTCCCGTGCCCCCATGGCCGCAAGCTCCGAGCTGGCATAGATTGAGGCTTCCTTGTCCACGATAGGGGCAAGGCGCATCAAGATCTCCTCAGCACTGCCCGGGGCCGGGCGACGCCGGCCACCTGAGGCCGCCATCTCGGACACCATGGGCCGTGAAGCGCGGGCCGCGGCCCCTGCTGCGCGCAGCGACGCTGCCGCCGGAAGGCCAATGGCGGTCGCAATGGCTGCCGGGGAGTACGGGTCATACCCTGCCACGCCAAGGGATTCCTGAATAGCAGAGGAGACCGGGGTGAACGGCTGGGTCTCAATGCCAAGCTTATTCGCTCCGGCTTTTATGCCCATCTGAGCAAGGTCGCCGACCCCCGCGGTCATGTCCAACATCGATCCCACCACGGGAGCCGTCACGTTCTGCCCGAACGCATCACTGATGCGGCGAAGCATGCTGCGGCTGTCCTGTTCCACGGAGTCTGGCTGCACACTGCTGGCGGTGCCTTGAGCCGAGGCCGGGGAGTTGGCCATGCTGCGGTCTATCTGGGCCAAGAGTTCTTCGGGAGTGGGAGAGGCAGAGGCCTCTCCGCCTTTGGCAAACTCCTTCCTCTGAGGGTTGAGCACAACCGCCTTTCCAGACCCGATGAGATCCAGAATAGCCTGAAGCTTCTCTTCTTCACTCAGGTCGGAAAGACCAATTTCTCTACCAAGAGCATCGTTTTCCAAATCCATGCGCAGATGCTCTTTCGGCTGCGACTCCAGAATAGCCAGCCCATACTCGTTGATCAGACTCAGTGCCTTGGCGGCCGGCTGCCCAAAGCGCTGAACAGCCTGCGCTTGAAACAGCATGTGCCTCAGTGCGTCCGATTCCCCGCCGTACTGCCTGCTGTCCGGGAAGTGCTCGAGCGATATCCGCGTCGCGTCCTCTTCCATCTTCGACAGGGGGGTAAAGTTCACCACAACGTCTCGCAAAGCCCGCGCGCCGCGGCCCACCTTTTCCGAAACAAAGTCCAAGGTTCCCGGCGCTTGAGCGTAAGTGTCCTCGGCGCCAAGGACCTGCTCCTCGGCGCCTTCAGGCTTTTTTAAGCGATCAAGCAACTCCCGCGCTCTCACGTCCCCGCCGTCAGCGAAACCCAAGAACATCTTGGGCTGCAGCTGCATGGGATCTACAGGCTGTATCGGGTTTCCCATGGCGTCATACGCTACTGCGTCCGGCTGGCCAGAAGTGCCAGAGGTTCCCGAGCCGCGGCCCGCGGCCCATGACTGGAAGTCCTGATTGAATCGGGTGGTGTCAAACGCTCCGGTCGGGGAAATGTAGTCTCCGCTGCGAAGACGGGACTGCCAACTGTAAACGTCCTGACCGCCCAGAGGTATCTGGGCTGCAGTGAAGGCGTTTCGCAGCGCGCGGTCCTGTTCCTGACGCGACTGTGCGTACAGCTGCGAAGCAGAGGCAGTCGGTGCCACGTCCAGCAGCTGACGCGGACGGCTGGTCACCACAGGCGGCGTAAAACTGAACCCCGAACCAGTGGCAGGGCGCAGAGAAGCCGCCGGGGTGTACACGTACTGCCCCGTCACCGGACTGACTGTACGAACAGGGCTTTCTCGAAACGCCGTGTCCAAAGCAGGCTGGCCCTTCGCGTACAAGTCCGCCCCTGCGTTCTCGCGAATGAACTGGTTGGGGTCGTACACCGTCACCGGGGTGTAGGGGTCGGGCTGAGGGAAGACAGGGGCAGGAGTCACCGGAGCAGGAGTCACCGGAGCAGGGGCCTCAAAAGACTTGAACAGGATACTGGGGTCCACGCCTGCAGCGCGAATGTCAGAAAACCCCCAGCCCTGCTGTGCCGCGACCTGCTGCAAGTAGCGCCGCTCGTCGTCCGTCAGGCCGTCCTTCTGCAGGTTCTCTACAAACTGACGGGATTGCGCGTACACGTCCTGCGCCCCGCGGGCGGCAAGCTCCCCTGCAATGTTCGGGTTCTGTGCCAAGGTGTTGGTCAGGCTGGTGGCGGTCAGCCTGTTGACCTGCTTCTGTGCTTCACTGGTAGGAATAGACAGGGCCTGATCGATGGTTGCCTGCGACACCCCCGCATCCAGAAGGTCCTTGATGCCAATGCCGGACTGTACCATGGCATCGTAGGCTTCAGCCGCAGTGCCCGGATTAGACATCCAGCGTTGAGCAGAGTCCGCTACCGCCTGCAACCAGCCCGCCTCATTACCACTCTCAATAGCACGACGCCGGCCAAGGGAATCGCCCGGAGACCACGTCTCGCCGCCCTCGGCCATTTGAACAGGCAGCCCCGCCAGCATTTGTCGTGCATTCATCGCCACAGCGCCACCCTCCAAAAAAGTCAGTGCCCCATTCTATCCCTCAATAATACTCCTTCACAACAGAAGGGTCACCGGGCTTATCCCCCTCGTCCGTTTCCAAAGCAATGAAGTTCCCCGCCCGGAAACGCATCAACGCCTGCGTCGTGGAGTCCACTTGGTCATCATTGTCGCCACTGGGGAACGCCGCACACTCCTCAATCAACTCGTCCGCCCACTCCGTGCGTGGCGCCCAGACCATCCCCGCCTCGAACATCGTCGCTACCGCATTGGCCCGCGATACCTTGTCCTGCCCCGCCCTGCGCCCCCCGGGACTGTACATCGTCACAGGAATCCCCATCCGACGCAGCTCCTGCTGCAGCACGGTGCCCGTGGCCTTGGCCTCAATCAACACATTGTCAGGGTTCCAGTACTTGTACTCGTCCTTCGCAACACGCTTCAACTCAGGAAAGTCCCACCGACCGCGGCACACGGCCAAAAGAATCAAGTTCGGCCCCGAGTCCGCGTCCGGATAGAACACTCCCCACGTCGTGATCACAGAGTAGTCTGCCGTCTCCTTCTTCGAATACGCCGTGTCATACGACTGAATAATGTAATGCACGGGCGGCGGTTCATCATGCTCCCAACGTCGCCACCACTCACGCTTGAGGATCGCCCCGTCCTCTGCCGTGGGCGTCTGCTGCCACTGCGCGTTCCACTTGCGCACGCCAATCGCCGTGCGAACCTTCTCCAGCTCCTCCAGCTTCCAGTACCCCGGCCACAGGGGCTTGCCCGACGGCATGATTGCCGGGAACTCCAACACCTCCCACTGGTCCGATCTGGGCTGCCCCTGCATCTTGAGCAAACGACCCGTCAGGTCATCCGTGCGCCAGCGGGTGTTGATCACAATAATCGCCCCGTTAGGCTGCAGACGCTGACGCGGGCCAGAGGTGTACCACTCAAACGTGTTGTCCATCGCCGTGTCCGACATCGCATCCTGCTCATCCAAGATGTCATCCAGAATTACGATGTCCCCGCCACGGCCCGTCATCGCACCGCCTTTGCCAATGAAAAACGCTTCGCCCCCGGCGCTGGTATCCCAACGGCCCGCGGCCTTGGAGTCCGCAGACAACTTCAACTCAGGAAAGATATCCCGATAACGCTCCTCGGACACAAGGTTTCGAATCATCCTGCCAAAGCGCTGCGCCAGCTCTGCCGTGTGCGACCCCACAATGAGCTTGGACCGCGGCAAGCGGCCCATCAGGTACGCCGGAAACAGGTAACTGCCCATCTGGCTCTTTCCGTGACGAGGGGGCATGGCAATCATCAGCCGCTTGCACTTGCCCTCGACCACCCGATCAAGCTTCTCGGCAATGAGCCTGTGGTGCTCCCCGACCAGCATCTCCGGCCAGACGTACTGACAAAAAGACAAGAAGGTGTCCCTCGCCTTGTCCTGCGCCTCAAGCTGCAACATCCGAAGCTGCAGCTTCTTGCGATGCGACTCAATGTCAAACTGCGGCCTTCCTGCGTTACCCATGATTTCTCCATTTCTGTTTTGAATTTTTATATATACCCCCGCCCCCTCGATTTTGCAAACCAAGGGGGGCCTTTCCCAGAAGGCCTCTTCAGGCCCTTTTTCCATGGGCAAAAAGGCCGGGATGTTCCACGTGGAACATCGGGTGCATATAACCGTTTGGAATATGACCTATAACCAAGGGATATAAGCCCTTCAGAACTTTTTATAACTAAAAGTTATATGAATATTCCTGTTTGACGAATTCATTATACAGCGGGCGGACTTGGCACGGTTATTGGCGCGCGGCCGGGGGCTTACGGAAAGGGGGTCTAAAAAGCGTTTTACTAATCCATGTATGTACAAAATCGGGCTTAAGCCACCGCTGCGCTAGGCCGGGGGCTTTTGCCGGATCGGCTCTGGACCGGGGCCCGAGGCGGGCGGATCGGCCGGCAAGGGACCCGTGCCGGCGGCACGCGGCCCGGGGCGCTATTTCCGGTAATAGCAATTACCGGAAATAGTGACTCCAATAAAATCAATGGGTTACGAAAAACAAGGCGCGCGCGATAGATAAAACCGTTCACGCGGCCCGATTCCGGGCCCGGATCAGGGCGCGCGGCGCTAGATCAGGCCAGCACGGAGCGCGGCCGACGGACCACGGACCGGGAGCGGCCCGGCCGGAGTATGGCGGCGCGCCTTGCGCTGACTGGATCAGGGCGCGCGGCGCGCGGGCCGGTTTGCGGCCGGGCATAAAAAAGCCCGGCAGATGCCGGGCTCGAGGGGGCGCGCGTGCGCGTCAGCCATGCGCGTGTCTTTCCGCCTCCTCTTCGCGCGCGTTGAATGGCGTGCCGTACCCACCAAAGGCCAGCACCTCCCACGTCGTCACGTCCACCACATAGCACCCGGCGTCACCGTGTGACTCATCTGGCTGCAGCACGGCCTTTGCATTCCATGCACCAAGGGAAAGATTGCCACCGACCGTCTCGTGACAGATCCCGATAAACCGGGCAAAAGAATAACCCACGTCACCGTCGCGGCCGCGCATAAGCTCGGCACATGCCTTGATCAGGTCCGGCGCATCCTCGCCGTGCCAGTGTAAATATGCGACGGGAGAAAATTCGCGCGCGTCGCGGCCGTTGATAAATTGGATCAGTACTCGGTCACCCATGGTTACGTTCTCACTGTATGCCCAGCACCTGCCGGCCGGAAAATTAGTTGCAGGTCCCGCGATTATGCGCACGCGGGCGGCCGTGTCAACCCGCTGCAGCAAAAAAAACGGCCGCACAATGGCGGCCGTTGAAAGAGTAGGGAAGGAATCAGGCGACAAACTTTAGCAGGGCGCCCGCCTCGGCCTCTACTTCTATCCTGTCGGCCGTGTATGGGATTGTCTTCGCGTGCGCGGTGATGCCTGTCATTGCATCCCATATCGTCTCAATGGGGCGGCCCTCTTCCATCATGTGCGCATGCTGAAACGCTGCCGCGCGTTTCGGCCCGTAGCGCTTGGCCAGCCAATCGTCCACGTTATCAAGGCGCGCTTTCTGCGCCTCTTTCAAAGCGCTCTCGATGCCGCCCGCCGCGCTGTTGGCGTACGCGATAAGGGCCGGCTGGACCTGCTCGATGAAACGATCCGGAGCGCTTACAGTGTGGCGGATACTGATATCCTGTACCTGTTCGGCGCCCCATACGATACGATTCGAGCAGGCATAATCAAAAAGGAAAGTTCGGACTTTGAGCGCGCCGGCGCCTACCTCGGAGTTACTGACGAAAAAGCCGCGCGCCAGCGTGCCGGGCTGGCCGTCGCGCCGGTTCGGCAGCTCTATGCGATTCACATCATCGGCGAGGAAGACGAACATGTCGCGGTCGCTGGCGAAAAGAGTAGTGTTCTTTTCCGTGATATCCACGGCGCGGCCGAATTCCCCCGGCACGCGGAAATCGCCATTCCGGCCGTCGCCGAATTTATCCATGAGCGCGCGCACGACGTCGCTGTTCCACACGCGGCCATAACGCGGCCCGGTGGCGGCCCGAAGAGTGCCCTCCGGCGCGCCCGGTGCCCGGGAGATCAGCACGCCGACATCTTCAATTTCCCGGCTATATTGCAAACCGTAGTTAAGACAATCGGCCGCCATGGGGGCCGGCAATTCCCGCAGATAGCCGGCCGGGGCGCCTACTAGGCTGGCCAGCTGACCGAACGCATAGTGTGTCGGGGCGTAGCCGTGCCCGTTCGGGCCGGTGACAACTAAGCCGCGATTGTCGGCCGCCGGGATAACTTCCAGCCGGCGCGACGGTACAACGCCGGACCGGCTATTATCGCGGGACAGCTGCAACATGCGCTGCATGTCGGGCAGCGACAAAAAGCGCTCTTCGGCGGGGCGGCTGGACCATTGCTTGTTTGCATCCATTAGTGTGCTCATCTGTGCTCTCACTGTATTGTGACCGGGCCCGGTAACCGGCCGGAAAATTAGAACCGGAGCCGCAACTATAACCGGGAAGAAAATTAGTGCAAGCATTCTCGCAAAAAAAACGGCCGCGCATGGCGGCCGTGGGTTCAGGCAAGGGGCGCGCCCCTAGTTCCGCACCTTTGCATGCTCAATAATGACAGTCTCGCCGCCGTGCTGATAGCACGCCCGGCAATCGATGCATTTTTGGCCGTCGCAATTCGCCGGGCCGGTGTACGCGGCCGGCACGTTATTGAAGACGCGATCAAAGCCGGCCGGCGGCCGTTGCATAACGCGGTCTAATGATGGGTTACTGTAGATCAGCACGACGTTATCCGGGCGCGCGCCGCCCTTGCGGATGATGTCCCGGCGCTTTGTCCATAGTGCAAAAATAGTCGCCGGATTTTTACCCGCTATCGCGTACAAATTGCGCAAGTGCAAACCATTGATCAACTCGCCGTGCCCGTGAAACCGGGAAATCGCCGCATTGATTGCCGGCAATTCTCCCGGCCGCAACATGCGCGACGACAAAAGCGCGCTGTTATGCTCGAAAGCCGGCACGCAATTTTTCCGGCTGCCGGAAAGCATAGCGGCGGAATAACAGTCGCCGCATATAGCGTCAGTCTCGCGCATGGCGCCGCAGAATTCATTGGTCAACGTGTTAGTGTTAATCGCCTGAATACCGGCAAGCTTGCCAGTCATGGTGGAAACATGCACGCCGGCGCGCTGTTTTTTGTCCGTTGCAATGATCATGCGGCGGCCCTCTCTTGTCCCGGCGCGACGTAATCGTTGCGTTTAATCTGCGCGTGCGTTATCCGCCACTGCGCGCCCCGTTCATCCGTCGCGCACCAGCCCTTGCGCCCGATTGGATACTGCAGCGTAAACTCCCGGCCGTCGTTAAACAGTACAATTCCGCCGGCTTCTGGCCTCCCCCTTGCTTTCTGATCGGCATGGTAGCGGCGCACGCGTGCGCGCCATTCTGCAGCACTGCCTACGGATTCATCTGTCGGCGCGTCAAGGTAGGTAATCGGCACGTCGTAATAATAAGGCCCTGCGGATTCATCCATGCACTTGTAACCCCATGATGACTCGCCGCGCGTGCCTTGCATTAAATCAAGGCCGATAAAGTGCAACCCTGTTTCCTTCACGCGCACTAAGTACCAGTGCCTATTGCCTTTCGTGCAATCTTTCACTAGTTCGACCGTGTCGCCGAATCGCTGCGGGCGGCGCAAGTAGGAAACAAGGGATTCTCTCGTCGTCGTTTCGTAGGGGTATGTCCAGCCCATGGTAATTTTCTCTCTGTATGATCCGCCCCGGCGTGGCGGGAATTAAATGCCGGTATGGCCGATTATTCGCATTCGCGCGGCCGTGTCAACTACCCTTTAAATAAAAATCCAAAGAATAAGAACCGGATTAATCTAATAACCTCCCTCCGGCTTTCATTTTCCATTTCCTCCGGCGACTTTGGTGGAATCTCCCGCGGCACATCCCGCGGCCGGCGGCCCCGGCGCCTACTGCCGCGACGCATGGCACGCATTCCTTGCCGGAATTAGAACAATCGGCTCTATTTTGTCCAGCGTCTGTCGGAACGATTGAAGGAATGCTTGCCGGCTCTCATAGTGCAAACTGTCAGCAATATTGTCCCGCAAGATTAGTATTGTCCCGCGCATGCTTGAGTCTACGTACTGGTGAACCTCAGCTGCGAAGGCCTCGCCTAAAAAAACAGCGGCTTTTTTACTGATTTTCATTGTTCGGCCCCCTCGTCTAGTATTTCCCGCAAAAGTTCCACGCCCTCGCCATTGCGCGCGGCATCCTGCGCGGCACTCAGCAATATCAACTTGCTACGGGCAGACGCTAGAATCTGCCTCATCTGCTCAATATCGGCCCCTCCGCATATAGCAGAGTCGATTAACACGATCAGCTTCGTGGTGCCGTTTATCATTGCACCACCTCCACTTTGTTCAGCAGCTTGACTGCGCCGACTTCGCGCAGAGCTATGCCGCCCACGTGGTATGTTTGCCTCTTTGCTCCCGTGCGCGACCCGTAGCCGGTCGTGCCGTTTCCCCCCACGTCTAGCACACTGACAACTCGCAGGCGTTTCGGGCTGATCGCCTCGGCCTGAGCCGTGACTGTTTCTGATCGCCAGCCAGCAGGCGTGAAAACTGAGGTCGTATATCTGATTTGCATTTTAGTTCTCCTGTATATGCGCCGCCCATTGCGGCAAGGCGTAGATTGCCGCCGCCGCTGGCACGCTGTCAATAGGTCAATTCACCTTTGAGCATATGCCACAGTACTGCATCTGCCGGCCAACTCGCGCAAGGGGCGAGGTCCACACCGTCACGCACTAAGTCCATCACCTGCTCGGATCGATACAGTAGCCACCGGGCGCCCCTGATGGTAGGCGACTTCGGCGGATGGTACTGAACAAGAATAAAGCACGGGACGCGCATTGCTCCGTGTGTGACGTGAAATGCTATCTGGTGCGGGCTCAATTTCACTTTTTTGCCCCGCTTGACCACCTTCAGCTCAAGCAGCGCTATTCCCTGCCCTGCAATGGCCACCCAACAGTCTGGCAATCCAAGGCCTACGCGAGATTCAATCCTCGTGATCCTGCAATCCTGTGGCAGATTGTCCCTCAGTCGCTGGTACAGCAGCGTCTCCGGATTCGCTGGCATATTCCTTCCCCTCCAGTACTGCCTGCTCGACCTGCTCAGGCGTTAATTCGATAATATTTCCCGAGCCATATACATCCTTCAAGCGCTCCAGCTCCTTCATGACCTCTTCCTTGCTCATGGCATCGATGGTGCCGTACCTGACTTCTTTGCGTTCGACATAGATTGTCCCCAGAGCCTGACCCCGGCGGAATTCCGCCTGCACTGCCGCTCCAAAGCTCCCTGCTCGCAGAGCCGCGTCGCGAATGCGCTGTAGGTCTCGCATATGCCGCTCATATGTCGTGCCGTATACCTCGGCCATTTCCTGCCGATGCTCTTGAATGGCAGCAACAATATGCGCAGAGGTCTTGGGGTTGGTCAGCTCCACTGCCTTGGCCTTGGCTTTCAGGGGATCGTACCCGGCACGTATGGCGGCCTCCTTCAGAGTGATCTCCCCAAAGCTGGCAACAATCTCTTGAACGAATCGCCACTCCTGCGCCGTCAGGGGTCTGTTCGGTGGTTTTTGCACTGGGGTCAGGAGTTTCTCCTTGGTTTTCTTCCAAGTTGACATCTTCCTGTCAGTTGGGGCGCTCTTCAGTGCCTCTGGAATCTCGCTTCTTCGAACCATCTAAATCACCCTCCTGCAAATGTGTGTCCCCTCTTGGGACCTGTCGAAACGTATCGTAAATTTGCTGTCGTTTGTGCGATTCCAGTAGCCTACCATCTGGCGGCAAGCAACCAGCTCTTCCTCCTCCACAAGCTCCAAATAGTCTCCCCGCCTCATGTCCTTTAACGGGAACCAGAGTCCTGACTTGGTAGCCGGCGTCTCGACCACAAAGTGCATTTTGCACCCGGGCCAGAGCAGATGGTGATTCTCTGTGTCATCGAAAACAGGCATCTTTGCTCCCCTATTTTACCCTTCGACATACGTATGCCCCGGGAAACTCCCGGGACAGCCGGCAGGAGAACTCTGGGAATGGTTTGCCCGGGCGGCGCTCCTCCCACTTGGCCTTCCACCTCAGTGTCCAGCGAGCTACGGCCTGATGTACCTTGGCAAGCCTGTTCTCTTCCAAGGGAACAAGGAAGTAGTCTCCCACCTGCATTTTCTCCAATGGATACAGGGTCTTACCTCCATTCGTGCCCCATTCCACGGGCCATTCTTTGCACCGGTTTTTCCACAGGAACTTGCCCGGCTGGTCGTACAGTAAAGGCATCTCACCTCCGTCGTAATGCTTTTTCTATATAGGGTCAAAAAAGCTTGTTTCATGAAATTTATGATTATACGAAAACGCCCCGTAGATAGAGAAGATGATAACTCTTCTCACTAATCCTACATATTGTGTTCCATACCCTCTCTTGACCACAATTTACCATCACATCACCTGTTTTTACTCATTTCACTGTGTGTAATACCTAAACCCTTGATTCATCTACACAAAACACCACTCATTACACCACACACACCAATTTTCACTCATATTCATCACTTTCATAAAACAAGCTTTTTTCTCCCTATAGCAAACAGAAACGTAACAATCCGTAGGGCAACTGCCTTTTTGCCCCTCTGGAGCCCCGGGCCGCGGTCCTTTCCCCTCTCCCCTTGACCCCCAACCCGCGATCCTCGAGCCGCGAACCTCGAGCCGCGAACCTCGAGCCGCGAACCTCGAACCTCGATCTTTCCCCCCGATCCTCGACCCGCGACCCCTGCTCTCTCGCCCCTCTCAAAACGCTCTCCTTCCCCCTACCCCCTAAAACGTCCCAAATCTCACCACAGGAGCCTTAAACGGCATCCCTTGCCCCCGCCTCTCAATGAAGCTTCCCGTCCGTGTCCATCACTGCGGCTGCCTTGGCTTTGGCCACCCCGATAAACCCCTCTGTCTCCTCGTCGCGGGTGATATTCCATATCTCGCACAGAGCCCCGAGCAGCGTGCCGGGGTCGATTCCTCGGCACCGGCTGTGGTGAATCAGGCAGGTGGACAGCAGCATCATGACGCGGGTGGGGTCAAACTGCAGAACCAGCTTTTGCAGTTGGTCGTACTCCTTGTCGAGGGCCTCGAAGTCCAAGCCGGTTAGTTTCGTTAATTTCTCCATCTCCTCGTCTTTCGTCATCTTGAATCTCCTTTCTTGGGTGTTCTTGTAAATGTTTTTGCGTGTTTAAAATCGGCCATGTATGTACAACCAAGCAGTCAGAGGCCATGTGACAACTGCTATGAACAGGAGGTAAGTCAGTCTCCTGTCACCACTTCAGCCTCTGTCTCGATCCAGACCTTGGCACCACATGACAACGGATTGTCAGGTCGGTAGACCACCTTGCAATTGCAATCAATCGGGCCAATTTCATAGGGTTCATGCCTGCCGCTGGCTCTTGGTTCGGAAAGTGCTCGTGCACGTAACGCCCCTAAGAACCGGCGCGGCTTGCCGCGTCCGGTGCGCGCTTTTTGCGCACGAAGTTGCTTGGTTTGTTAGGAGCAGATTCCTCGCGCAAATCTAGACGTGACTGGCGAACGAACTCATCGATATTAATCGATTCACCGGCGAGAACTTTTTCGTAAATAAAAGTCATTACGTCGACAGGGGTATTTTTATCCAAAAGTCGAAAGGACGAAGCTGCCACATATTCGGGCGACATTTCGAAAGACATCCATCGGCGACCTTCTTGTTCTGCTACTTGCCCCGTAGTATTGGAGCCACCAAAAATGTCTACAACAAGATCATTTGGCTCAGTCAACATTCGTATAAAAAACTCAGGAAGCTTTGCGGGAAATCTGGCTGGATGTCCTTTTACTCCTACTGCCTTACATCCGGAAAGATATAGTCCGTTGGATTCGGAATTTGATATTTGAAGTAAGTTTGGGGGAATAGCTCCACCATTATCTTTGGCGAATCCTTTGCCAATATCGTGCCCTGATGGACGAACTTTTGGCGTATAGAATTTATCAGGGTCTTCGATTAGCTTCTTCATTCGTTCACTATATGGTGCGAGCACTTTAGTGATGTCAGATTTCGGCCATTCGGTTTTGCTGAACCACCACACCGTATTAATTGAATCCTTTACTCGAAGCTTTCTCTTATTCACCCACTCAATCGGACTAGGTAGCTTAGAAGGATTGAACCAATAAAAATCTTCAGCAAGAAAATACCCCAGCTCATCAACCAATCGAATTAGCACACGAAAGTTATAGAGACTACGCACCGGGACACCTTTCATATAAGCGCCCCCGAAATCGACAACGAAGCTCCCATCTTTTCGGAGTTTTCTATGAACAATTCGGGCAAATTCTACAAACCAATCGATATATGCATGTTGATCCAGGTTGCCATACTCCTTCTGGCGCTGCAGAGCAAACGGTGGGCTTGTGATAACCAGATTGACACTTTCATCTGGCAGCTCACTTAGAAGCTCTATCGAGTCCCCTATGTATGCACCACCCTTGGCGGTGTAATAAGCGGGCGCGGTTTTTACTTTCATCAACATGGGCTGCTACTCATAGTCTGTAGATTCATTGTCATCATGTGCGCATTATCTGCGTCGGGCCGCGGACCTCGACACTATTGCACAGGGTGTTGCCCTTGTAGGTCTTGACCGTGAGCACGGGCAGCTGGGCGCCCTTGGCATTGGCGCGGATGTGATGTTGATTGACGTGAATGCGTTTTTTCATTTCGTCTCTCGCAGTCTGGTTTCTTGATCAATACGACTGCCAATCCACGCCATCACCGGAACGGCCATTGAATTTCCCAACGCCTTGTATCGCGAGCCGTCCGAGCATTCGTCTGCGGGTTTCTTGCGCCACGGGATGGCGGTGTAGTTGTCGGGGAAGCCTTGCAGGCGTTCGCACTCCACGGGCGTGAGGCGGCGGACTTGCATGGCGGTACCGACACCGTGCTGCTTCCCAGCCTGCATTGCCACCGCCGTCGGATTCTTCGCCCCCATCGCTGGCGCAATGTTTTCGGCGCTGGCGTGTTGTGTGGCTGACAGGTTTGCGGGGAAAGCAATGATGGGATGGCCTCTGCCAGTGCCGTCCTCGCTGCCGTCGAAGCCTTCAGCTTTGAGCGCGTGGGTGCGGTCGCCGGTAACGCAGACAGGCTGCAACACCGCCGTTGGATTCATCGCGCCCAAGGCTGGCGACAGGTTTTCTGTGCTGGCGCTTTGCAGTGACTCGTGGAAGACCACCGATGCAACGGCCATTGCGTTGTCACCGGGATCGCTTCTTATCGTCCCCGTGTGCTCATGATAAAAATGAGTCCCTTCCCTTTTTAATAATCCCGGCTCAAAAGTAATCGACTGCTGAATCACTCCCCCATCGCAGTCGAAGTCGGTGCCAAGGCCACCGCCGTTAGCGCATCCTGCAATTGTGGGGGCAACTGCTTTCCCCGATTCCCTGCTCGGCGCAGTATCCCGGCGCACGCCTTCGAACTCAAAAAGAACCGCTGCGGGATCGAACCCGTTTCGAGCACTTGCGACAACGAACACGCGGCGGCGTCGTTGGGCCAAGCCGAAATATTGGGCATCGAGGACTCGCCACGCGATTGCCCTTTTGGATCCATACACACAACCAGCGTCCGACCATCTTTTCCCTGCCGGCTGCAGCGGCTCACTTTCTCCGGCAAGCTCTGCCAAAAAGCATCCGAGGGCGTTGTCTTTTGTGGATAGGACGCCGGGTACGTTTTCCCAGACGATAATGCACTCTGGCTCTCCTCTATTTCTGCGAACAGTGTCAATTGCATCAGCAAGCTCCAAAAACTTGATTGTTAGTTGTCCCCTATCGTCATCCAGTGACTGACGCAGCCCAGCGACGGAAAACGCTTGGCATGGCGTACCGCCGACCAGCACATCCGGAGCTTCAATCTCCAGATTATTGACTCTGTCAGCCAAGGCGGTCATGTCTCCGTAGTTGGGTACGCTTGGATAATGATGACCTAATACCGCTGAGGGAAACGGTTCAATTTCAGCCAGCCACGCGGCCTCCCACCCAAGCGGGTGCCACGCCACACTTGCTGCCTCAATGCCACTACAAACACTACCGTATCTCATATCCCCTCTCCCTTCGCAGGGTTTCGATTTCGAGCTTTGCGCGGCGCAGTGCCTTCCACGGATTCAGTATTTCTTGCAGTGTCATGCTTGTCTCCTCTGTGTTTGACCTTGTTCCAGCCGATGATGTAACTGGCGCTCTTGCCTGCCAACAGCTTCTTGTCTTCTTTATCCGGCACACTGCTGGGTCGATTGCTTAGCATCCAGCTCCACCTCCTGTTGATCCGTTGTGTGTGACCCATCCCCGAGCACACGCATTGTTTTTTCGGTCAGCATGGTCTTGGCGAACGTGTACGCCATCTTCGCAACCTGCGGAATTGTCAAATGCGTGTGCTCGGGGTTCGCCACAATGCCCTGCAGGGCGGCCGCCGCAAAGTAGTCGAGCAGGTCAAGTGCGTGAGCATGGTGTATCGTTTCATTGTTGGTCTTCATTCTGTGATCTCCTTTATGTGTTTGTTCATCACTCATCTCCCGTACACCCGTCCCGTAAATACTCATACTTCAGTATCTCCAGTAGTCCAAGAAGCTGCGCGTAGGATATCCGCCCGTTGTATTTCCTGACCACCTCCCGGATCTCCCCCCTCAGCTGCTCCTCTGATCTAAACACTGAGCCCAGTACCCTCACGTTGTCACTCACCACTCACCTCCCCTTGCTGCTGTGTCGGCCACCGTGGCCGGAACTCCCCCTGCAGCGATTGCCTGACGAGTCTATGTGTGAGCACCGACGAATAGCAGCTGGCGGCACAACGACTTCCTTCCTTTCCTGCTCCTTCAAAACAGCCATTGCGATATACACAATCGCCCCCAGTGCTTCTTGCACGAACGCATCTCCCTCACGGGTGCTGGCCGCTTCTTCTAACTTCTTAGCTGCCTGCCCGGTCAAGAACCCCCGACCGTGCATCTTGCCGTAGTGTACCCACGGCTGCTCTAGGAACGGCGTGGTGTCGCCGCCATGTCTTTCGCCTTTGCCCTTGGTGGCCTGCTGTATCGCTTGGTCAAACACTTGTTGCAGTGGGTGTGTCATGATTGCTCCGTTTTAGTTATCTCTTTCTGTTTCATCATTAAGCGACAGTCTCGTCACGCCTGCCGGGATTACGGTGATCTTGCCACCGTTAGCAAGGTACTTTTTGATCGCTTCTTCCAATTTCTTTCTTTCTTCGTCAGCGCTTTCTGTCTTTACCGCTTTCCTGCTCAGGTTACTATAATAGAGGTTGGCTCTCAATTGTTGTCTCCAGTGATTGTGTTCCTGTTCTTCAGCGCCGCCTCGATGTCCACCGCTACTGCATAGACGCCTTCATACAACCGCTGATCGGTGATCGTGATGTTGGACTTGATGACGTCCTCCACTTCTTCCAGTGTCAGTCCGATAAATTGTTCATGCCGCGTAGCGGCATCATACTGGCGCAGCATCGTGACGTAGGCGCACAGGTCTTCGCGCCGAAACACCACAACCTCCTCGCGGTTTTCGCGTTGCTCGTACTGGCCGAAGCACTTTGCTTCAAACCATTCTCTATCAGTAAACATCATCGCGGCTCCTTCTTGGCTGCGCGGAAAATAAAATCAAACAGGCCCGGAGACATTTTCAGCGTTACGGGC
>Ga0208783_10000546_pt1 | contig 22923 bp, 23 predicted proteins | sample DEB19_08_DNA_2_FD_184529 | JGI IMG/M metagenome (GOLD analysis project Ga0208783, IMG submission 184529) | Aqueous microbial communities from the Delaware River and Bay under freshwater to marine salinity gradient to study organic matter... | ecosystem: Environmental > Aquatic > Marine >...
CGGCGGAGCAATCTCGACGGTCGTGCTCGTCTTGAAAAAGCTCGGCGTGCCGAATGTCGATGTCGCGGCTGACGCGGTCAAGGAAATCATCGCCGACTACAGGTCAGGCAAGCCGATCGAAGTTGCTGAAGACTCCGCACTCTTGGCGGTACTGATGGCGAGAGCGAAGGCGAAGGACGCGGCTGGAAGCGAACTCGCCACGAAGCTCGCTCAGCACGTCTGGTCGCAAGGCAAGATGATTCCAGCGGAGCAGTCGAAGTAATGATCGAAAACATCCTCGCGATCGTATTCCTCTGGACGCTGCTCGGTCTGATTTATTTTTGCAACGACGTGATTCGGAGCAAGAGCGGGCCGGACTCGTGGACCGAGACGGTGATCCTGATTCTGCTTTGGCCACTGCGGGCACTCGGAATCCTGAAGTGAAACGACAGGTTGACCAATGGACCGACCACAAATCAAACGCGGCGTTGACGACAGGCTCTTACTGGCGGTCGCGGCACTTGTCGCGTTGCTGTTCGCTGGATGCGTTGACCGTGGCGGCGAGGTTGTTGTTCCCGGACGTGATGAAACGCCGGTTGTCGAAAAGCTGACCAGCGAGCGAGAATTTTTGCTTGCGTTGTCGCGAGCCGTTGAACGTGGCGACTTCGACGATACCGATCAGTTCCAAGTCGCGATGCGGCGGGCTGCGAAGAATCTCGGACTCGACGCGAGCAAGCTAGGCGGGCCGCTCAATGACGCGGTTGGAGACCTCGGTGAGACGAGACCGCTGACGGCGAAAGAACAGCGGGCGGAGTTCGCGAGAAAAGTCAAAAAGGCAGCGGAGACGCTGAAGTGACGAGCGAGGCAGTAAATGGAAATCTTCGTCACCGATGACGCTCTGACTGAACGAACAAAAGCAGTGACGTTGCTGGCGACGGACGCCAGCGAGGAAATCTTCCTCTCGGAAATCATGCGAGTGCTCAGGCGACCCAGAAGAGGCGACAGAATCAAAGTGACGCGAGCAGACGGAGAATCGTACCTCACGTGGAGGCCAGCACGGCGAGCCAATAAAAAATGACGAGCGAATCAACCACCGGCAACATCAGCGACAGCAATCTCCTCGGTTGCGTCATCGACCCGCGAGAGACGGACGCCGTCTGCCAGCGACTCAGTGACGCCGGAGAGATTGTGTCGTTCGCGGCTGGTCAACGATCGCTCAGGGGCCACGGCGTCGGTCGCAACGTCTTTCTCTGGCGGGCCGAAGTTGAGCTTCTCGGAAAACATCCGGGGACGTGCTTCCAAGGTCGCGGAACGTGTGTTGCACGCGGAACTTTCCGAGCCTGCCAAGATTCTTACTATCACGACATTTGTTACGGCGGACTTCTTGGCGACTTCGTTGAGCTTGCATTCGAGCCAATCTACGGCGGCAGTCGCGTGGACATTGGCAGCGGGCGATTGGGTCGCGGCGACGGATCAATCGGAGCTTGGGCCGCTCAGTGGGTTCACGACTTCGGCTTGCTACAACGCGGCAACTACGGCTCGATCGACTTGACCGGCGAACGCGAGGACTTGGCGGTGAGTTGGGGCAACCCCGGCGTTGGCGTTCCGCGAGAACTCATCGACGCATCGGCCGCATATCTGGTTGACGTTCATCGCGCCGACACCGTTGAAGACATTCGCGACGGAATCGCAGCCGGCTACGGTTGTGCGTTCTGCTCGCAGACGCTCTGGCAGAATCCGAACGCCGGAAGCAACAACCGGAGAGATGCAGACGGAATGTGCCGCCCCGTCGGCTCTGGCGGACACTGCGTTGCTCTGCGAGGCGTGTTCTCGGATCGTCGCGGCAACTTGTGTTTCGTGCATCAGCAGTCGTGGGGCAACGAATGCCCAAGCGGGCCAAATCGGATTCACACGGACGATCATCAAGAGATTGAGCTTCCACCGGGATGCTGTGGAATTTTCGCCGATGACGTCATGAAGCCATTGCGAAGCGGCGAGGCGTGGCTGTTCCGTCCGCGGCGTGGTTGGCGAACAAGCGGCAGCACTCTGGCGGGCGATGCGTTGCTCAACACGCGAAGCCAATCAGCTTAGCGATCGACTGTGCCGCCACGGCGACAACCCCAACGATCATCGCGGCGATTGCAGCGACAATCGAGACCGCAACAAACAATTCCATGATGCGACGCATCGCGGGAGGTTATCGAAAATGAACGAACTCACAATTCTTCTGGCGTGTGTGCTCGCTGCCGATCTTCCACGGGAGGCGGTTGATGCGGAAATCGCGATTGCCGCTCAGGTCACGCGAATCGAGTCAGTGATTCCACTGCCGGACGATTTCGAGCGGAAGAATCCAATACCAGAGCCAAAGCGACCAGTCTCGCCGAGTCCCACAAAGCCGGACCCAAAGCCTTCAGCATGCGATTGCGGCGGCACTGGTTTTGTCACGGACTCGGCGAACTGGAAGCGAGTAAGATGTGCCTGCGGGAAGAAATGCAAATGCGGAAGCAAAGGGATTGCTCCGCCGTCCAGCGGAGAGGCCGCCGAGGCCGCTGCTCTCACTGCCGGCGTCCCGCGAGCGAATCGCGGCGTGATTGTGTCTGCCGAGTGGTGCGGGCCGTGCAACACGATCAAGAACGTCGAGCTACCAAAGCTCAAGAGATCAGACTGGCTCGTCAATGAAGGACCGCCGTCTCATCTGCTCGTCATCGACTACGACGAAGACTTGGTATTGATGTCCGAGTTGCTGGAACTTCCGGGAGCACCGGAGCGAATCACGTCACTGCCGACATTCTTTCGCATCGAAGGAAACAAGATCACCGCGACTCATGAGGGGGTGATGGCTGCCGACCAGATCGCGAGGTTTATTTACCCGTCTCTTGAAAAAGAGGCGGGCGGGACAGCGAAGGCCGCACCCGGTGGCGGCAACGCGAGCGACAACACAACCGGACAAGTGTGCCCGCGATGCGGCAAGGTTCACGCTACTCCGCAGGTAATGCAATCGCAGCCAATACGCTCAAACGGACAGTCGAATCAGTTTCTTTGGTGGAGTTGGTGAAGCAATGAAGCTCGCAACATCACTGCCAATCGCCAACGCAGTTCGCCAGCTCTTGGAAGTTCTCGGCGACGGACTCCCGGTGTCGATGGGCGTCGAAATCGCCGCTCCGACCGGTGGGCTCTTGGCGGCGATCGACCGCAGCGGCGAGTCGCTGCGAATCAAGTTTGCGGACACCGGACGACCGAGCGTGAGCTTCAATGGCCACGTCACGGAGATCGTCATCAGCGAGTCGAAACTCAAAGCGACTGTCGTTCCGGTGAAGTTCGGACAGCTCGGCTTCGACATCGAGTGCGACGTCAGGTGACGTCAAGTGACGCGAGGTGAGCCATGAAATCCGGCATCGACGACATCCACGAAGCGACGCAATTCGTCTGCGGGAAAGCCGCCAGTGAAAGTATCTCGTTTCGTGGCGGAAGCGATCAAGTCGGCGACGCCGCCGCGAGGTATCTCGCAATCGAACTACGGAACAATCCGCTTCCATGCGGGGCATCCGCGAGAGTCGTCGAGTCGCATTACGAGCGGGCCAAATATCGTGTTGAAAATCGAATCCGAAACGACATCAAGAGTGGTGCGATCACGTTCGATCCAGTGTCGGCGATCACGCTGGCCTACTACCTCTGGAAAGTATTCGCGTGGCTGTGGTCGTGGATGAGTGAGGAAGAAGGGTAATCGAGACGAAAGAATCAGCGACACGAAAGAGGGAACCGAAACCAATGCCAACACTCATCGAAGCCATCAAATCTCTTCACCTGCAATCGGCGACGCCTGCGGAAGTGCTCGCGGCGTTGGGGGAGGAGGTTCGTTAGGGCATGACCGCAATCACGCACAACGCGACTTTGATTTCGGAGATCGGCAATCGCAGGGTTGTTGACATTCGCGGCAAGTGGGTCAATTGGCTCGACGATCAAACGTGGAAGCCGATTGACTGTTCGTTCGTGGAAGTCGGCAACCGCTTCGAGTGCCGCACGGGGCCGCTGACGATCACTGTGCCGAAGCGAGCCGATGGTGTCTCTGAAATCGTCAGCTCGAACAAATGGGACGTGTTCAATAAAACGCAGATCAATGATCCCGATTATCTCGTCGGAGTGAAGGCCGAAGGTGTTTCGCTGGTGGGCGCGGCGATGGAAGCCGCCGACACGATCGCATTTCCCGCCGCGTATCCATTCGGTGATTTGATTTATCGGTTGCGGCACGGGCGAGCACCTCGATGCGAAAAGCTGATCCGGATCGCCGCGAAGCCATCCGGGTCTGCCGACCTGCGAATCAGCTTCACGCTGACGCCGGATCGTGCCGAGGCGATCCTGTCTTACGACAGGATGCTGACGATCGCAGAGCGTGACGACCGCTCCCAGATCGGGATCGAACTCAAGAACAAGCTGACGAACAATCAGACAGACATCCGCGACATCATGCGAGAGAACTTACGTCAGCGAGCGTTGATGGCTGACCGCTGGAACGGTCAGCGGAAAGAGCAGCATCAGTCGTTCGGGTTCGTCGGCCACCAAGTTGCCGGCCGACGTGGGGTCGGGTTCAAGCCGGGATTCGCGTGGGATAGTTCGCCGATCACTCGCCGCATTCCGATTGTTCTGGAAATCGAGAAGAAACCGAACGGGTCAATCTCGCTGACAAAGATTGTTCCACGCTCGTTTCTGGAGTTCGCGACCTATCCAGTTTTCACGGATACAACGAGCACGTTTTATCCAGACGCGGACACAGAGGCCACGAGCGTTGATGGATATGTACGAGAGAATCCGGCCGGAGGTGCGGCGTTTGCGACATTGATCGCAGGTTCTGGATCAACCGCTGATGACAGCGGGACTGGTCCGACGTTGCGACTATTCTCGAAGGGAACGAGTTCGATTTACGGCCCGCTGGACCGCGTCATTACACTCTTCGACACGTCTTCGATTGGATCATCTTCGACGATCAACAGCGGCACGTTGTCAATTTATTTTCAGTCTAAGTCAGACAACTTCACGTCAACTGCGGACCCGGATGCTTGTCTGGTCTCATCATCTCCGGCGAGCAATACCGCTCTTGCGGCGTCAGATTTCGCGACAGTGACCAGCACAGCACAGGCTACGTCGATCGCTTACGCCTCAATCACCGCATCGGCGTATAACAACTTCACACTCAACGCGACTGGCTTGGCGAGCATCTCCAAAAGTGGCGTGTCGAAATACGGCATAAAAATCGGATTCGATTATCTCGCGACAAGCCCGACGTGGCAGTCTGCGAAATCGTCCGGATTCGTCGTCTCCTCGTCCGAGAACTCCGGCACAACGCAAGACCCAAAGCTCGTCGTTGACTTCACGGCGTCAGCGGGTGGCGGCGGGCAACTCGTGAATCGACGGCTCAACAATTCACTCATCGGCGGAAAGCTCGCATCATGCTAAATCTTGGCAAGGTCCGTCCAGGATCGGCAATCCGAATTCCGTTCGACTCGTCCGCAGCGAGCACTGGAGCGCCCTCCGCCACAACGAACCTCGCTGTCGGTGACATCAAGATTTTCAAAGACGGCAGCACGACCGAGCGAGCCAGCACGAGCGGCTTTACGCTACTCGACACTGACGGACTTGATTTCGACGGACTCACGGGACTCAATGCGTTCTCGATCGACCTTGCCGACAACACGACAGCGGACTTCTATCAGAGCGGCTCTGAGTATCTTGTCGCAATCGCTGATGTGACGATCGACAGCCAGACAGTGCGTTTTTGGTCCGCTCGATTCACGATCGGAGAAGAGGGATCGTATCTCGACACGTTCATCGCGTCGCTCGCCAGCCAGACCAGCTTCACGCTGAACGCCGGACCCGCTGAAGATGACGCTCTCAAAGGCCAGATTGTCTGGATTCACGATGCGGCCTCGGCGGTACAGCGAGCTGTAGGAGTGTGCTCGGCTTACACCGGCTCGACAAAGACGGTCACGCTGGCGGCGGCTCCGACGTTCACGATCGCCGCGAAAGACAACATCAGCTTCATGGGTCCGGCTGCGTTGCAGCCTGTCACTCCCGGTCGGCAAATCGCCGTTGATTCAAGCAATCTGGTCGCGGTTCCTGACACTCAGAAAGTCGATCTCAACACGATCAAAGCTCAAACAATCACTTGTGCGGCTGGCGTGACTGTTCTGGCGAGCGTTGGCACGGCGGCGACCAGTATCGCTCAGACTGGTGACAGCTACGCCATCGCAAACAGCGGAACTCACGGCAACGCGGCACTGAAGACCTTGGTTGACGCTGTGTCAGCGAAGACCACGAACCTTCCGAGCGATCCGGCGGACCAATCCGAACTCGCCGGGCTGATCTCCGCTTTGTCGAGCCAACTCAATTCCGCAGTCTGGGCACAGACGCGATTCCGATTCAGTGTGCCGGAAGCGGTTGAGATTCCAGAGAGCGGAACAGCGGCCTACGTGCTCGGAATCTCAACTTACGATTCGAGCGGCGTGCTGACCGACTGCGACGCGACGCCAACCGTGGCGGCCTACTACGCCGACGGCACATCGGCGGCGGCATTGTTCGGATCGGTCACTCGCGTCGGAACCGGACTCTACAACGTCACGCTCTCAGTGGCCGACACGTTCGTCGGGCCGAAGTTCGTTCGACTGGTTGGCTCTGCTGCAATGTCGGCGTTGTCGATCGGCATGACGGATTACGTCTGGATCGTCGATGACGTTTCGCCGGACTTCTCATCAACTGATCGCACGAAGCTGACCACGCTATACGATGATTGGGCGAATGGTGGCAGGCTGGACCTGATTCTCGACGCGAGGGCAAGTCAGACGAGCGTTGATGATATTCCGACGACCTCCGAACTCACGTCAGCGCTGGCAAGTTCAGACGACGCAACGCTCGCGGCGATTGCGGCCTTGAACAACCTCTCGGCAGCCCAAGTGAACGCCGAGGTCGATGCGGCTCTCGCCGACTACGATCCGCCGACCAACGCAGAGATGGAAGCGAGAACGCTGCTCGCTGCGAACTACGCAACGGCAGCGAATCAAAACACGATCCTGACGGACCTCGCAACCGCCAACACCGCACTCGCGAAGTTCACCACAATGGTCGTGCTCGACGGTGCGGTTTATCAATACACCGCGAACGCTCTGGAGCTGGGGCCGGGAGGCGGAGACGTGGAGGTCGATTCATTCGCAGCCGGAGCACTCGCACAGCTCGCGGCACTCGACACGATCAACGTGACTGGTGCGGTGACTGGTGCGGGAGTCCTGAATCTCACACAAGGCGGCGACTACCTCACAACCGACGGCCGGCAGCTTCAGTTCGTCAACGCGGCTGGTTCGCTTCCGAGCCTCTCAGGTGCGACACCGTATCTCGTGTTGAAGAACGCCGGCACAACTCACGCGGCGATCACCGGAACGGTCATCACCGCCAGCGGAGCGAACCAGCGAGTCGATTTCGATGTGACCGACACGACAACGAATCTACTGACAGCGATTCGCGGCGAGTACGAAGTATATGCCGTGCTCTCGAATGGAAGTGTTGTCCCAATCGAGACTGGCGTGCTGAACGTGACGCTGAAAGTTCGCTCGTAAATGATTTACTCACTGGCTCGCTGGCTGGCTGGCTGACTCGAAATGTCCATCCAATGGAAAACGAAGTTCGCTGTCGTTGATGAGGTGCGGAAGTTCTCATCGACGCTCGCGACAATCATGCGGTCGAGAATCCACGAAGCGGCGATGATCGCTGGCGTGAGCGTGCTCGGTCGTGCCCAGCGTGACTACGAAACGAAGTCGAGACATGGAACCGGCGAGGATGGAACGCACTGGAAAGAACTGAGTCCGAAGACGATTGAAGCGAGGGTTCGGCGGCGAGCGGCTGCCAAGAAGATCGTTGACGAACGCAAGCGGCTCGCTGACGAGATTCGCGGAATCCTCTATGGCGGACTCACTCCGCGAGCACGCAAGGGAAAAGGGAAAGTAGTCAGCAAAGACGAGGCGGTGCGAGTTCTCCGCGAGCGACGCGAGGCACTCAAAAGAAAACTCGACTCGCTCGTCATCAACGAAATGTCGAGCTACCAGATCGGCGTTGACCAAGGCTTGCAGCGAGCGTCTGCGGCTCCGGGATTCAATGATCCGGCGAAAGTCTGGCGGCTGAATCCTGCCGACGGCGAGGGCGAGAACCTGTTTCGCGTGGATGGCGGCACGGTAACGCTGGCCTACAACCGGAGCTACTCGGCGGCGTTCGACAGCGAGAGGCCGATCTTCCCGGAACAACTTCCGCAAGCGTGGAAGGACGAAGCGGGCGACGCGGTTGGAGATTGGGCGGACGATCGAATCAAAGAAGCAATGGGCGGATTGAATTAGCATGTCCAACAAAATCGAAATCACGATCGACGATAAAACGAAAGCCGGAGCGGATTCGGTTGTCGCGAACCATGAAGCGATGGTCGCGAAGATCGCCGCCAAGCCGGTCGAAGTCAGCATCGGTTTGGACGTCGATGGCAAGACTGGTGCGGCAGAGTCGTTCGTCAACGACAAGGCGATTGCCGCCAACGCGAAGCTCGCCGAGCAAGCAATGGAACAACTGCGAGCGCGATCGGAGATGCTGCTCGCGGCGTTTCGTGAGTTGCGAGAGAACGGGCTTGAGAATATCGGAGAGGGGGGAGTCAAGAAGATTCGGGCGGTCGCGAGTGAGCTTGAGCAAGCTCGCGACGCATCGCTGAATCTCGCGTACTCGTTTCGGGAGATGGCAGAGAAATCCGCGTCAGCCGCCCCGCTGGAGGGACTCGCCGACAAGATCACGCGAGAGACAAACAGTGCAACCATCGCGATTGAGTTGCTGGAAAAGAAGCTCGCGGAAGTTCGGCAACAGGAGACGACCACCAAGATTGTCGTTGACGGTCAGGCACAGGCGGCGTCGGCAATCGACGCTTTGGACGGCAAGGCCAAGCAACTTGCGGCAACTTTCGCTGAACTCAATGCCAAGGGTTTCGATGGAATCACAGACGTTGACGCGACCCGCTACCAAGCAGTCATCGACAGGCTGAATCAGTCACGCGATGCCGCCGAGTTGTTCGCGAACGAACTTCGAAAGGTTGCCGCATCCGATCCGGCGTTGGCAAATCTCGCGAACACGGCGAACCAAATCGAGGCCGCGATTTCGCAGGCAACTGGAGTTGCTGACCAGTTCTCGCAGAAGCTCAAAGAGGTTGCCGACAAGAAAGTCACGGCACAGATCGACTTGGAGGGGGCCGAGAAGTCACTCGCCGAGATGCGACGGCTGGGAGAGGAGGCGGAGAAGTCCGCCGAGAAGGCTCACAGCCTTTGGTTGCAAGCGGCGGAAGCGGATCGGTTCGCGAACGAAGTGGCGGAGGCGGCAAGAGACCTGAAGCTCTCTGGTGACAACTCAGCCTACGCCGCAAGTCAGCTTTCTCAGCTTGAAAATCAATACCGCAGCGCGGTCATGGCGGCCAATGAGTTCCGCCAGCAAGCTCGGTCACAAGACGAAGTGGCTCGCTCGACAATCCAGCAGTCGAATGCCGCTGGCGTGCTCGGATCGACAAACGCGAAGACCGCCGCAGAAGTGGACAAGCTCACGGTCGCAAACCGGAGGCTTGATGAGTCGTTGCAAAGCTCCGCCATTGCGAACCAAGCGGCAAGACTCCGCGAGATGGGCCAAGCGGCCGGAGCGGCTGGCCAGCAGTTCGGGAGCTTCGGGTCAACCGCAGGTCAAGGCATTCTTCAGCTTGCGTATGCCGTTGACGACCTTCAATACGGACTTCGCGGAATCGTCAACAACATTCCGGGACTGCTGAGCAACCTTGGATTCGGTGCCGGACTGGCTGGCGTTGCTGCCATCGCGGCCGTGGCGGTTTCGCAGATTGAATCAAAGACGCAACTGTTCTCGAAAACCTACGAAGACTTAAAGGCAACGCTCGTTGAAAACCCGTGGACGAGCTTTACTCAGGGGGCAGAGGCCGCCAAGAAAGAGGTCGAACAGGCGGCACAGAAGGCGAAGCTATTCAAAGATATCGCCGACGCACCGAAGGCTGGCAAGAAACTCCTAGAGGAGAATGACGCCAAGCGAGCGATGCAATGGGCATTGGAGCAAGCCAGAGGTGCGGAGTCGCTAAAGGAAGTCGAAGAAAAGATCAAGCGGATTGCCGAGGATATCGAGAACGGCGGTAAGCAGATCGGGGCGTTCCTGCCCGAAGAAGTCATCGCAGATCAAACCGACCCGGAGAAGCTTGAGAAGGACCGGGAAAAAGAACTCGCACTACTGAATGCCTTTCGCGACCGGAAGAAGCAACTACTACAACAGCAAGCCAATGATGCAAAGAAGGCGACTGAAGAACTTGAGCAGATGGCCGCCGACAAGGAGGCTCGCGACGAAGAACGCCGGAACCGCGAACTCGACCACATCAAGCAGCAAGTTGGTCAGCCGGCAGATCAGCGAGACCAGTTCAAGGACTTTCTCAGCCAAATCTCCGCAACCGAGCGACTCGCCGAAACCGAAGAGCGGCGGCGGCAAATCGCCGAGCGACGCCAACAACTCGGACGCGAGGCGACCAGCGATCGCGAGACGCCGACCGCTATTCAGCTTCGTGACATTGACGAGGAGCGGCTGCGAATTCGCGAGGATGCCGCCAAGCAGTTGGATGACGCGGTTCGCAAATCACAGGGCGTCTATCAGGCTGAAATTCAGGCTGTTGGGAAACACGCGGACGGAAGTAAAGCCCAGATCGAACAGCAAAAGGAACTGGAGCGACTGCGGAAGCAATTCGATGACGCCGTCGCCGCTCGACGAAAGAACGCAGACGAACTGGAAAAGGATCGCAAGGCCGCCCAGCTTCGCCGCGACCAAGAGGCGTTTCGGCTGAATCTGGAGTGGGAAAAGCAACTCGCCGACGCTAAGAAAAAACACGATGACGCCGAGAAGCAACGAAAGGCGGAACTCGAAAAACAGCGACAAGACGTTGTTGCCAAGATCAAGCAAGAGCTTCTCGCCGAGCAGCAAGGCCCAAATGGGCAAGCGGGGCCAAATCTCTTTCAGCAGTTCAACGCGAACATCGACGACCGCGACGTCACAAAGCAAGCTCTCTCGAATCGACAACGAGAGGCTCGCGACGCATTCCTCGCCGAGCTTCGCAAACGCGGGCAAGTGGACGCGGCGGGGAAGGCTCAGGCTGCTCCGGGTGAAGAACTCGACAAACGGCAGGTCGCTCAACGGCAACGCGAACAGGACGCAGCGTTCGCGAAAGTCAAAGCAGACGTTGGACGTGATTTCGCTCGGGATGTTCGCGGCGGCCGTGCGGTGGAGGACTTGGCGAACGCTCGCGAGCAACTCTTCCAAGGAGGGGTCGCCGGATTGCAGATGCAAGGCCGACTGAATCTGGAGCAAGGCCGAGCACTGATGGAACTCGCGGCCGAGCAGAGAAAGGCGGCGGTCGATGCGGCGAATCTTCGTCAACAGATCGCCGGAATCCGAAAGGCCGTCCCCGGCGGAAAAGCGGCGGCGGCACTACCAGAGCCGAGACCTGCCAAGAAGCCCGCCGATGCGGCGAAGCAAGCCGTCAAGGAAATAGCAGAGGCCGACGCGAACCAAGAGGCCGTTGGTGATGCGAACGCCAACCGAAAAGCGGAGCCGCAACGGCCGCTATTCTTTGACGATAACGAGCCGGTTCCATCGGACCTCGCAGAGCGAAGAAAGAACGCTGGAATAGAGGACGCCAGCCCGCCAGCACAGCAGCCTCTCGCGATTGCTATCCCAGCACTCGTCCCCAACCAAGCCGCGAACCAGCAAGCCACCAATGCCGTAGGCTCCGGCCTCAAGCAACTCGCCGACAATCAATCAAAGGCGGACTCCGCTGTTGTGGAGGCACTGAACTCCGTCGCCGAGCTACTGACCGAACAAGCCCGCCGACAAGTTCAACTTCATAGCGTCGTTGCTCAGATCACCGATCACGTGAATCAGCTTCAAGGTCAATTCCTCGCGGCTGACGATGCCTTGCAAATCAAGGCGATTCGAGCGGCGACTGTGTGATGTTTCGATTCAATCAGTCTTTGTTTTTTGGTCCCCTGATTCCAGTTTGCCGGACAACTACCGGCCACCGGAGCGATTACTTTGCCGACACCGTACATCGACGTTTGGAACGTCGGGACATCTTCATGGGACGCCGTGGACATTGCCGCCGCTGGCATTGCTGACATCGTGCTCGGCGTGACTTACGACGGCGTCCGCACCGCAAAGTTCACCGCCGAGAAACCGCAATACCTTGTTTCGATTGGCGGGATCACTGATTTCAAACTCATTCGCATTCGTTCGTCCGACTACAACGGCGGCGGCGGACTCGGCGTTGATCCGGTTTTCGAGGGCCGTGCCGCTCTTGAGCCGGGGAGCGAGACGATCGGCGTTCAATTCTCGGCACTCGACCCGACGGCATACGGGCGGCCGTTGATGTCTTACGGCTGGGAGCTTGACGGCAGCGATGTTGTCCCGGTCACTGGCGGCATCCCGCGAGTCGTCTGGAACGCGAAGCAAGACACCGATGACGACTACGTTTTCCAGCGAGCCCACAACAAAACCGTCGGCGAGATTATTCAGCAGATTCTTGACGATCAGCTTGTTGCGTTGCGTGACGAGTTTGCCGCACCGCCAGCGGCCGACGCCTACGACGAAGATGACCTGACGCCGCTCGACACAATCCCGCAAGAGAAGGTTGTGTTTGACACTGAGGGGCCGCGATCGGCGATCACTCGACTACTGCAAGAGTATTACCCAACGCATCGCCTTCTCTGGGAGCCGGGGACGCGACTCTGGAGGATCAAAGACCTGAAGGCTTCCACCGAGGTTGATTTCACGATCAACAAACCCGATGACACGAACGTCATCCTCTCGCATCAGCTTCACCGCTCGACAGAGGATCGCTACACGGCCGTCGAGATTTACGGGCCGCAAGCGTGGCAACAGTGGGACGAGAATCACGCTCACCCGGAAATCTTCACGACACTGACTGCCGACTGCTTCATCGACGATACGACGATCACCGTGACAGACGGCACGATCTTCCCTGCGATTGACGACGATCCAGACACCGACACACCAGACTCGTTCACGATCATGATTGACGGCGAGATCGTGACCGTCACCGAAGTCAGCGGAACGACTCCGGCGACGCTTACCGTGTTGCCGCTGACTGCCGACCACGACAGCGGAGCGACCGTGTATCTCACGGCGGAGATCACGCTGTCTCGCGGAGACCTGACCGACTTATCGGGCACAACCTACGACCTCGAATCGTGGGGGGCTGGCGTTCACGTCTATGGCATGTGGAAACTTCAGATCACCGACGAAGACAAGCGGAGAGTGCTGAGAAGGCTCGCGGACGGCTACAACGCTCCGTCTCCCGGCCTGACATACGGAAGTCCGAACTCAGGCTTCTCGGTCATCTCGACGAACTACGAGACGACGTACTCGCCGACGCTCTTGGTTCGCTGGCGAGACAACAACCTCGGTGACGGGAAGTGGCAAGCCTTCGACGGCTGGGAGTACGACGGGAACAACGGCACGATCATCTTCGGCACGATCAGCGAGCCGCGATTCCTCTACCGCTACAACCCGACGCCGCCGCTGGTGGATGGCGTCACCGGGCCGCACTGCGAGACGCCGATTGACGTCAAGTTCGTGTTTTGTTCGCCGGTGAATCCGTTGACAGTTCGCTATCCAGAAACGGGATTCTCCGGCACGGCTTACGATGACTCTGGAATCGAGCGAGTCCTCATCAAGCACGATGAGATGCTGTCGCTCGACCACGAACGGAATCCGCTGCTCACGAATACGGATCGGCTCGACCAGTTCACAGCACTCGCTCAGAACTTGCACGCTCAATACTGCGACACGGTTGTCGGCGGCGGGCTGGCGATCTCCGGCATGAAGTGGGGATTCCTGAATCTCGATAGGCGGGGAAACATCTTCGCAGTCGATGCCGACGGAGCCGCGATTGACTTGGGAGCATTCGAGACGGCGGGGGCGTTGATCACCGAAGCCGAGTTCAACTTCTCAGACAGCAACAACGGGACAACGACGCTCGTCTTTAATTCGAGTCAGCTTGAAATCATGGGGCTCGATATCGAGAAGCTCAAAGCGAAGCTGAAGATTCGGCCGCTTGTTCCTGTTTATCAGAGCGTGCCGTTCGTGAGCTACAAGCCGAAGTCGATTCCCGCCGGTGCGACATTCCAAGCGGGCACAACCGATGCCACCAAGTCGGCGACGTCGTTCGATTTCCGAAGCGGAACGAAGTCGCAGTTTGTTGGCTGGCGCGACCCGAATACCGGAGAGATGGCGTAGGCATGGCAATCTTCAATGTCGGCAACCTGACGCAACGCCAGCGAATGATTCGCTTGGATCGACTCGCTCACCGGCTGGAGGTCGAGCGGGTGAGGCTGTGGGCCGCGATGCCGAGGAGTCCCGATAGCTTTGCTGGCGATGCGTTGCTGCAAGGTTGGCCGAGCAGCACGAGTACGAGCACGAGCACAAGCACGAGCACAACGACCACAACGACAACCACAACCACAACCACAACCACAACCACAACCACAACCACGACCACGACCACCACAACAACCGCGAGCACAACAACGACGACCACAACCACCGGGGAATCGACGACAACCACGACCGGGGAATCCACCACTACGACAACCGGCGAGTCAACGACCACGACCACCGGAGAATCAACAACTACCACGACTGCCGAATCCACGACAACCACGACCGCCGAAAGCACAACCTCGACCACGGTTGCCTCGACAACCACGACTACGGCCGCACCGACAACCACGACCACGGCCGCACCGTGCAACGCGACCGCGGGCTGCGACTACACCTGCGACGGCTCGGAATGGATCGCTACCGGAGCATTCTGCGACTGGCCGTGCTTGTGTCCTGATGCACCTGACCCAGCTTGCGGGCCATGCAATGGCGGCAACTTTGGAGCGGAATGTCTTGGCCGAAATTGCTCAGACACGCCCTAGCATCTTTTCAGTAGAGACAGCATGACATCCCAAGAATTCCTCGCCGAGTACGGATGGACTCCAAGTGTTCCAGAGATTCGGATCGCCAACGGCTACGATCCGAATCCGCAGAACCTTGGCGGCGATCCCGACCGCGTTCCGTATGATCCGTCGCGAAACGTCACGGTCGAGATGTGGAAAAAGCACTGGTCCAACAAACGCGACGGAAAGAAGACTGAGCCGGCAAGAGCGGCCGAACCGAAAGCCGCCGACTTCCCCTGCCGCCACCGAGGTCGCGACGTCCCCGACGCCGAGCGAAAGTCACCAGCCGCCTGCGATCTTTGCGGCGTTCGCGGCCAGCCGTTCTCGGTGCATTCGTGCTCGAAGTTCGGCGAGTGCTCAATTGGTCGCAAGCATTCCAAGGTGAAGTCTTGCGTGAGTTGCACGGAGCGAGAAGTTGAGCCAGCAATCAAGAGAGATCCGCCAACGAAGACTCTAACAATCGGCATGGCGACGTTCGATGACGCGGCCCGCGTTCGTTGGACGATCAACGCTCTCCGTGAGACTCACGCCAGAGAACTTCGCGATGCTGGCTACTCTTGGGAGATCGTTGTCGTCAACAACAATCCGAAGCCGGGCGACGATTACTCGAATCACTCGCGGCATCTACGAATCTTCAACGAGTCGAGCGACCCGCCAGTGAGGGTGATCGACTTCGGCGAGAAGCAAGGGACGTTCCCGCCAAAGGCTCACGTCTTCGACGTTGCTCGCGGCGAGTGGGTGATCGTGATCGACTGTCACTGTTTGATCCGAGCGGGGGCATTGAAGGAATCGCTCGACTGGCTGACTGCTCACAGAGAATTCGACGGACTAATTCACGGCGTCTTGATCGGCGACAGCGGCCAGCGACTCTACACGCATCAGGAGCGTGAGTATCGAGATAACATGCTGGCAATGTGGCAGAACTACAACGGGCCGGACGCGAATCTACCGAACAACGCGAGGCCATCCGAGTGGGCGGAAGTTAAAAGCGTTCCGCAGCATGGAGCGTTTTTATTTGGTTGTCGCCGCGATGCGTGGCCGACTGACAAGATTCCGAAGGGACTGAGAGGCTTTGGCGGAGACGAAAACGTCGATGCGTTGTTCCGCTCACTCGGAAGAAAAGTCGTGACGTTCGACTGGCTTCACGTCTGGCATGACTTCATTCGCATGGACCAGCTTTACGGATTCGAGCGGACAATCTCGACAGCGTTGGTTGATCGGCTGCGGAATGACGTGCTCTGGCTGATTGCGAGCGGCGAGACTCATCGCGTCGTGGAGGCGTTGGAGCACTACCAAGTTGCCGAGCAAGACAAGCGGAGCATTCTCAGAGAGATCGGACTTTGGAAGCCCGAAGGATCGAAAGCCGAAGGATCGAAGATAAATGAAGATCGCCTGCATCTGCCCCGTATTTCGTCGCCCGAAGTTGCTGCCCAACGCGGTGGCAAATTTCGTTTCACAAGTCGGCTTGGCCGAGCGAGGGCATGAGGCTCGGCTGTTCGTGCTGGATGACGCCGAGCAGTTCGACGAGCAGGCTCACGACTGCTGGGAGATATTGACCGCTCCGCAACGGTTCTCGTCGTTGTCGGCGAAGCTCAACGCGATGGCGCGAATCGCGAAGGCCGCCGGATTCGAGGCGGTCGCTCTGTGGGAGGATGATGACGTTTATCTGCCGTTGCACCTCGCCTATCACGCGGACCAGCTTGAGAAGTTCCGCTGGTCGATCCCGCGAAAGAAGTACGTTGACTGTCACCGACGGCCGGGCGTTGATCCTCGCGACTTGCAACTGATTGACTTGAGATGCGAGACGCGAGAGTCGCCGTGGTGTCATGGATCATGGGCGTTCCGCATCGACCTCTGGGAGCAAGTCGGCGGCTACGACGAAGCGAAGGCCGACGGATTCGATTTGGACTTCGCCGCGAGGTGCGAGGCCGTGGCGGGCAAGCCCGGCGACTACACGAACGTCATGCTGTGTCAGGAGCCGCAATACGCCTACCGCTGGGGGAGCTTCGGCTATCCGAACGGGACGGCGATCCGGGGCGACTACTACGGAGAGTTTGAGAAGGCGGGAAGCGGCGAGCAAGTTCCGGGGGAAGTGAAGCCGGAGTTCGATGCTGGGACGAAGCGGATTCTGGAGTTGCTGGGGTATAACTCCGCACCACGTTTTGCACCACCCGCCGCCCGCGTGCCGATCTTCATCACAAACCGCGATCGGCTCGGCTGGGTGGTCTCCGCCGTCCGCGACCTCAAGAAACTTCCGGGAGCCGAAGTATTCATCGTTGATAACGCGAGCACGTACCCGCCGCTCCTCGACTGGTACGCGACTCAAGCCGAGTGCCGCGTGTTTCGGCTGACCGAGAATCGTGGCCCGCGAGCCGCGTGGTCGGTCAAGGATGAAGTGATTGGCGAGTCGAAGAATTACGTTGTCACCGACAACGATTTGGACTTTTCGACGCTGCCAACCGACACGCTGGAAGCTCTCGCGACGTGTCTCGACCAGCTTCCGAACATCCACAAGGCCGGCCTCGCTCTCCGAATTGACGACCTGCCAGACACTCCGAACGGCAGAACCGCCAGAGAAGCCGAGGCGAAGTATTGGGAGCCGTCGCGGAAGATTCACTCACCGACTCACGAACTTTACGACGCTGCTCTCGACACCACGTTTTCCATGTACCGCCAGCATCCGGCGTATCTCGGTCAGTACGAGCCGGCGATCCGTCTGGCGGGCGGCTACACCGTTCGTCATCTCCCGTGGTATCAGACGCCGGAGACGCTCAACGACGATGACCGCTGGTATCTCGCGAACGCCAACTTCGCGGGCCTGTTCTACTCGCCGCGACAGTGGGAGGAAGCGAAGCGAGCGGACGCCGCGATAGTGGAGGCCGCGTGATTCAATGACCGCATACGCAACCCACCAAGCGACGCTTGTCGAATCACTGCTCGCGACAACCGGACCAGTGCTGGAACTCGGCTCTGGCTGGTTCTCGACGCCGATCCTGCACGCGATTTGCGAGCAACAAGGCCGCGAGCTTCTGACGCTCGACAATAACGCAAGCTGGCTCGCGAACTTTGCCGAGCTTCGGCGTAGCTGGCATCGAATCGAACTTGTCAGCGATTGGGACTCAGTGGACTTCGGCGAGCGAGAATTCGGACTCGTGTTTGTCGATCATGCTCCTGCCGAGCGGCGAGTTATCGAGGTTCGGCGGCTCATCGAAGCGGGACTCGCCGAGACGTTCGTGATCCACGACACCGAGTCCGCCGAGTACGGCTGGGACGCGATTTGGCCGCTGTTCGACGACATCGACACGAGAAAGATCCAGCGGCCGTGGACTTCGGTTTGCCGAGTCCGAAGCTCTCCGGTAAATTTACCTCGCACGGGAGCGGTTTCCGCAAGGCCGACTTCCGAACGACGGAGCATGATGCCAGAGAACAACACGGACGGAACGGCCGGGACAGCCGGAGCCGCTGGACTTGGCGGACTCATTAGCCAGAGCGGGCTGTCGGTCGATACGCTGTTTGAAATGCTCAGGGCCACCAAAGAGCGAGCCGAGCGAGACGCTGAGTGGCAAGCCAGCATCGAAGACGCAATTAACGACGCTGTAGCGACTGGCAAGTTTGTGATTTGTGTTGCGAGCTTCGCACCGGATGAAGCCGATCCGTCGCGGCAACGCCTGCGAGTGTTTCAGACGTCGCGTGAGTTTCCTCATTCGCAAATCGGGCCGTTCGTCCGCGACCTTCTGGCGGGGATGCTGTCAGGAGCCACGAAGCAATGAGTCGCAAGCCGTCTCGCATCGTGCTCGAAAAGTGGCTCGCGAAGAAAGAACGCGAGTTCCAGTCGTTGAGCGTTGACGCGACTCGGCACTGGAGGGCCGCGCCGAGGAAGCCGGACTCGTTTGCTGGTGATCCGCTGCTTGGAAAGCAGATCATCCGCAATCCGAGAACGGAAGGCGAAGACAAGCCGACTGTCTCGACGTGGAAATACAATCTAATCAAGCTCCACCCAGCGAACGGACAAATACGATGGAAGGCGTTGATTCCGGCTGTGCCGTGGAATTTGATCGGAAGCCCAACCGGCAGCGTGATGCGAGTTCTGGCCGGATCGGGTCTGTTGTGGGGGCGAATTGGAATACAACTTCTGACCATCGCTCTCAACGGAGACCCGCAACGCTGGGACTGCGGCGCTCGCGTGACAGACGGATACACGAGCGAGGCATCCTACGAAGGATTGAACTACCCGTTTGGTTTTTCTTGCGTCGACTCCGCCGACCAACTCATCTTCATTGGATCGAAGTACGCGGGCACATGGCCAGACATCGGAGACCCGCCGCCGACATTCACTCACGGCGTCTGGGCGATAGACGCAGAGCTTCAATATCAGTGGGTTCACGACGGCGTCGGAAACTTTACGTCGCTTTCTGGTGGCGGAACGACGTATCTTGACGGGCCGATCTTCAGTGTTTCAAGGACATCAGGCGGGACTCTGTTTCTGCAATACGGCAAGATTGACTTGTCTCTCTACTATGACTATGTCGGCTGGGGATACCTCGACGCGAGCGGAAGTTTGCTGTCGTTCGACATTTTCCCGGTGGTAGCCGAAGACGAGATCACTCTCGCTGACGCGGACTACTACTGGCTCACGAACGAGTTCACGCTCGACAACTATCTTGGCCAGATCGACAACACATCCGACCGACTCGACTACGCGGACTACGGGCTGTTCCTTGTCTCCCGTGGCGGAGACGGGTTGTACGCAATCGGCGAGTTCTGGGATGATGGCGGAACGTATCTGAAGACGATCACTCTCCGAAAATTCAGCCACGACCTCTCGACGCAAATTTGGTCGCTGACGCTCGGATCAACTTACTCTGCAACCAATCCCGGCGAGAACTTTCGCTTGGCTTCGTCGATTGCCGCGTTCAGCGACAGCGGCTGCGTTGTCACGTTCGACAGCGACCTGACGCTCGACGGAGAGACCGGCGACACGTTCGCGTTCAACGAAGATGGCGACGTGATTTGGTCACAGTACGATTGCGGCGACGAGAGTGCCGACAGCGACGACCAAGAGAACCGGACTGCTGTCATTGGAGGTGATGGCTTCGTCTATATCGCAGGTCGAGAGCGAACGCGAAACCTCACGCCGTAAGCGTGTCTCATCGCGGCGTCAACTAACTCGCTTCGCAGGCCGAAACAGCACGTCGCTCGCGTGCTCTCCGACCACGACTCTCGGATCAAGATATTTCTGAGTCACTCGACCGTCTTTGTGTCCCAGCAACTTCTGAGCATTCCCGCCAGCCGCCTCAAAGTAGCTCGCTGACGACTTCCGCAAACAGTGAAACTTGTGATAGCGATCATTCGGCAATCCAGCGGCGTCAAGCAGCTTCCCGTACCTTGTCCAAAGATATTCGCGGCAGTACGGCCATTCAAAAACGTGCTCGTTTCGTAGCGATTTACTTTTCATTGCCGCCAACACGAGCACGGTATCCTCGTGAAGCCGGCTCGACTTGTCCGCCGACTTGCCCTTCCGGCCTTCCGCTCGCACAGTTACCCAGCGAGACTCAAGATCGACGAAGCTCCACTGAAGCGACAGCAGGCCGCCGATTCTCTCGCCAGTGTCCCACGCGACGGCGTGAAGCCCATGCCACCACAGACTTGCGGGAACGCCAGCGAACTCGCCGCTTTGTTGCTGGCAGGCATCAAACAGCCGACGGAGTTGATCCTTCGTCCAAGCGATTGGATCACGCTCCGGTTCACGCAGCGGCAGAACTTCCGGCCATCGCGTGACCTCGCCGCGACGGCAAAGAAACCGCCAGAGAGCGAGCATGTTGTCGCGGAACTTGTTCGCCGTTCGTGGATTCAGTCCGTCTCTCTTGACCATGCCGACCATGACTCGCTGGACGGCATCGTCAGTCAGATCGTCCGTCGTGGCTTCGTGGCCAAGATATTCAGAGAATCGTTTTAGGTTAATCCTGAACTGCCGAAAGGTCGATTCGTCTCCCATCGGAAGCCGCTTTTCGCAGTACGCATCGAACGCGGAAGTCAGTGTTGCCGACATGATGGAGTGCTCCACAGTTTGAGTGAGTCACCTCCATGACCTGACTGGTCCGTCAGTCGTCTCCAGTGCTCCGGCGAACATTATCGGAAAACCACGTCGCGGCTCTTTAATTGAGCCGAGCGGCTCCGCTTGAGCCGTCTTCAGTGTTGCCCCCGCCACTGATTACGTTGATCGTCGCTTGCCCGAACGCAGAGTATTCTGTGAGCGGGCTAGCGGTGTTTTCGACGGTCACTTTGAGCGTCGGCCGCCAGAGCCGTCAAGCTGTTAAGTGGCGGAGGGAGCAGAGATGACAAGAAAAGAGCGAGCGAGCGGACGGAGATTCTCGCGGAAATTCGCGGGAATCGCGGTGATTTTTGGAGCTGCGATTTCGGCGACGCTTTCTCTGGCGGGATGCGGTGCTGGCAGTGCTGGCAGTGCTGGCAGCGGGAACGCCGGGCCGCCAAAGGTCGCGGAGCCCGTCGCTGTCGTCACTGCTGAAGTTGAAGAGATCACCGACGATCAACTAGAGGCCCGAAAGGTCATCGCTTCCATCAAGCAGCAACGAGACGCCGACGAGTTCAGGCAGAAGATGCTCAGAATCTCGGAGCGAGCCGACACACTCGAAAAGAAAAGACGACTCGCAAGAGAAGTCGAGCAGCTAATCCAAGAAGTTGCTGACGGAAAAATATCGTCGGCGGAAGCAATCAAGAAAGCAGAGAAGATCGAGCTGTGAAGCAAAGTCGCGGCAGTGGCCCGTCACCGCGAGGAACGGGGCCGACTCGATGGTAGTCTCATCGGTTTCTAACCACTGCCGCGATTCTCTTGATATTCGAGTTGCAAGCTAACTCTCGCAGCGTTAATTTGAAAGAACAATAATGGCAGCACAAAAACCACAACTGACAGTCAATGATGTGGCGGATCGCTTCGGAAAGAATCCAAGCCGCATTCGCCAACTCTGCATTGAGCACGGAATTGGCAAGCTGATCGCTGGTCGCGTTCGCCTGCTCACAGAGTCGGACGCAAAAAAATTATCACGTTTTTTCGCGGAAAAAGGCCATCTTTCCAAGAATTCAAAAAATCTCGCTCAAGTGGGCTAGACAAAGTAACGCAGCGTTAGTTTAATCCCGCCGTCGTTGATGACGTAGAAATCATCAGCGACCGCAAGTGAACCGAGACTACCACCGCAAGTCCCCGCATTCTTCGCGAGGGCAAGTTGGTGGCGACCAACTGAACCAAAGGCAAATCAACAGCAATCGAACTTTGCGAGCGTCTTTCGCATCTCGCGATTGATTTCACGCCGTTGCCCGACTCGGTCGCGGATGCGTCGTCGCTCGCAAGTCTTTCAAGGCGTCTCGCTGTGAACATCGGCATTCGCGACCCGTACTCATGGGGCGGGCTTCCAGAGGACTCGCATCAGTCGAACTCGCTCAATGCTCCCACGGACTTGATCGACTTCGATGCTGATTTGTCCCGACGTGAAGCTCTCGCGAATGCTCCGGTTTCTCGGCGATTCCTGCCCGGCGAGATGCTCGCTCTTGCGTACCCGCGATCTTTCAAGATGCCGGACTACGTGCGAGACGAGGCCGGGCTGCTGATTTGAAGTTAGACGAAACAGTCAAGCAAGCAAATCCCAACGAGCGTTCGTTCGCTCGTTGCCCGGTGGCGTGTGTTGTTTTCGATTAACGACCGTCTCTTGCGGAGCCGCCACCGGGTTTTCGATCAAGTGTCTTTGGAGTTCTGAATCGCGGCCGTCTTTTGACGCCGCTCGTCAAACACGGATGTATCTGGAACGGAAGCCAGTTTTCGAGCGTTGCGTTGTACGGCTGCGGCCACGAATCACGGTCGATTCGTGCG
>Ga0208783_10000548_pt1 | contig 22902 bp, 26 predicted proteins | sample DEB19_08_DNA_2_FD_184529 | JGI IMG/M metagenome (GOLD analysis project Ga0208783, IMG submission 184529) | Aqueous microbial communities from the Delaware River and Bay under freshwater to marine salinity gradient to study organic matter... | ecosystem: Environmental > Aquatic > Marine >...
TTTGGCAATGGGTTGCGCGACCACCGCGACCACATCGCCGAGGCCGCGGATCATGCTTGGCCGACTAACACCCGATGCCGTTCGCTTGGTATTGTTCATGGAATCTTCCTGCCGGAGCGCTGCAAACGCATCCCAACTGCCGATAATAGATGCCCCACGGCGTTTCCATGGTAGGCATGGCTTCGTCGTAATAAAAACTCGAGCCCGGGCCGCATGACTTTGTAAGCACTCCGCTGCCCAATGGAGGCTGTGCGGCATCCAAAGGCTCAATTCCAGCAGGCAAGCCGGGCGCGGTCTTGTTGTTGGCTGGGCCGTAGCCGCCAGGAACGCTGATGCGGGCTTCGTAAAAATCCGGCATCCGGTAATACATTTGAGTTTTTAAGACAAAATTAACATACACCGGGACATCTTCGCGGCATGATCCGTCGTCGCGACTCCACAGAATATCGTCCCAATCCGGGCCTCCGGGCTTGTGCGGCGTCTGCCATAGCGGGTCAACCATGTGTTGCTCCACCGAACCAAGCCACTCATTCCCGTGATTTATGGTGGCTGGAAAAGATTCAATCTTTGCGTTGATAAAATCGGAATTGATTTCGTTGGGAGAGTGACCAGCCACTTTTGGAGAACACGGAATGCCCAGCGGCAGGCATCGCTGAAAGGCTTGTATGGTGTTTGGTTCTTGCTGGCCGGAGTCCGTGTTCAGCGTCCATTGACGTATAGCATAATCGCCCTTGCTTTTATAGGTCTGCTCAATCCCGCAGAACCACCATTTCTGCCCCGAGAGTGGCGCGCTGGTTTCCGGGTCGGTCACGGCATAAGCGTGCGGGACGATGTGCGAAACGTCGTCGTAATCTGTTTCATTTAATAATGCGTGCGTGTCGTCAAGCCGTTGAAGCTCAAAGCCCGTGCCGCCGTTGTCTTCGTAAAGTGTGGATACAAACAAATCAACTTTGTCGCCAGTCTGAATGTATGGCGATTCGGCATAAGTCAGGCACATTCCCGTCAGCCAGTAGTCGGTGTCAACTTCCGGGTCAAAGCCTTGATTGTCGTTTTTTAAGCTGACATAGCGAACATCGTTGTAACGCACTGAATCGCCAATGGAATACGACGCATTGGGGTCAAATTCAGTCCCATAAGCAACGGAAACTTTTAGCCTGCCCGAAAATCCCGGCGCGTCCTTGAACCGAATTTTTCCAAACGCTTGGTCGGCATCGCGGCTGTCATTGGTGAACCCGGTGGGGAGTTTCCATACAATCATGTCAACCGTCACTGTTGAGCCAGAAACCGCCTCAACAGTATAGACGCCAGGCGTTATTTCAAGCGGCACTCCATCATAATTTTTTTCTGGAATTAGAACCAAATCAAATACGGTAAAATCAGACGACAAAGATGATGGCGCGGTGCCGTCGCGGTTTATCAGCGTGACCACGCTACCGGCAACGCTGCTAACGTAATAAATTTTATCCACCGCAGTCGGGCTGGCTGGCTGGTCGAGCAGGTAGCGGTCGGCGGTGTGCGGGCGAGTAAAATCGTAGGCTGGCCTCGGAACAATCGTTTGAACCATCTTCCGCAAATGAACGCCGTCTGTGCCTCCTCTCACAAACGAGCAGGGATAAACATGGCTTGGCGTGTTGACAAAATACTCCTGGCGCGTCCAACGCTGGGCGTTCTCGGGGATATAGGCTGGCGTCCACATCCCCCGGTAAATATCCGCCGATTTGCAAGTGAGATCAGGGCAATACTTGTCTTGCCAACGCGCAAAGAAATGGTCGAAGCTGCCGCGAGGCGATCCGTCCACGCTGACGCCGTAGCCCAATGGCAAAGGCGACCCGATGATTTTGCCGGTGTATTTGCCGGTAGGCACAACCTCCATTGCAGCAGCTTCTTCGCTGCTTGTTGGGATGGGGTTGTTCCACTTAAAATCCTCGTCAAACCAAGGCCGTTTGCCCCATGTTGGAACCCATTGAGCGGTGAACGGCTCATGTTCTCCATAAAGCCACGGGTTTGCGTAGTCATCTACTTGGCAAATGTCGAAATTTACTTCCGGGCTGTAAGCCGACCTTTCATCTCGACGAACTTCTGCCGCTTCATAAACGTGTTCGTCACCTCTCCAGCGGTGGTCTAAATTGGCTTTTTTATCGGTTAACCGCCACTCGTTCGCCAGCACTTTTGCATCCTCCAAAACGTCATCAATGGTGTAGGGGTCGGATAAGGTGATAATCCCGCTGTAATTGAGTTCATAGACCAAAAACGAGCTGCCCTCCCATTCTGTTTCGTAGTTAATATCGCGTTCAGTCTTTAACTGCACACTCCACGAATATCCGGTAGCCGTGCGGGTGATGGTTACGGTGGCATGAGACGTGTAGTAAATTTGTCCTAAAACTAACACCAAGTCGTCATCCCAACTCCACCCGGTAAAGTTTTTTGCCGGGGCCAATGCGCTTGAATAAAACTTAAACCGGGTTGCAGCGGAGGATGAAAGTGCGATTTCATCTGTTACTCCCGACCTCCGCGTAAGATAATAAGGCCCATAGTTGCCAATAATATTGGGCGACACTTGCGGATGCGAGTGCATGGCGTTAGAAAAATTGCCGAGCGTTTCCGAAACAGTTTCGCCAATTTGGATTTCGTCAGCTTCAGAAGCAGAACTCGTAAAGGTGTATGACTGGCTGCCGACTGTTACGGTATCGCCTTCCTCTGGTTGCTCCAAGCAGTCATACATTCCAGAAGAAGCTATGAAAGCGTCCAGATGCGTCGGCCAACCTATGGGAATGTTACTAAGAACGGCCGCATCAAACAGCGGCAAGTCGGCAAGGCAGCGCGGAGATGAGCGGATGTCGTCCTTCACCGAGAATCCGTAGTTGTTCCCTAGGCCGTCGTTGCTTATGTCGCCGCAAACAGTTGTTTGTTCGCCTGTCCCAGCCTCATGCTCAAAATAACGAGGATAAAAACCGCCATTTGTAGAATTTTCAGTGACGGTGTTTTCCGTGATGCCCATCGAGGCTTCCGCGCCGCTGCTTGTCAGCAATCCCGTGTCCTCGTCAACGGTGCGCGTGACGTTGGCGGCGAAATTTACTTCTAAGCCAGTGTATGTTCCCGGCGGTTCGCCGTAATTTGTGCCGTCAACATTGATTTGATTGACGACGCGAGCGTAGAGGCGGTTGCTGTAATTCAACACTTGAAAATTGCGCGTCAGATACTTTACATTGCTCCGATTGGGAACGCATCCGCCAATGTCGGTTTTGTGCCAATCGTATGTGTTGCTTCCGCTGTTCCACTTTTTCCAAGGATACTCGCAGTGAATCCCATTTTCATCGTGCGTGAACGGAAACGCGCCGTGCCAATTTTTTATGGCGTCAACTATCTTTACGCCAAAATTGTTGCAAGCACTTGGCGTCTTTGCTTGGGTCTGTTCAAACGTGTTGCCGTTTTTTACCGTGGGATCGTCGCCCAATTCGGTGTCCGGCGGCAGCGCTTCAAGAACAAGCTCATCGGTCAAAACGCTGAAACAATGAAATTTATCTTCTCCTGCGCTTTCGCCTAACTGGAGGCAATCAATGGGGTCATTGCCGCAAGCGTCAGAGTATTGTCCCCACCGCTCAAATGGCGCAACATCAGCATCAACCTCATTCTTCATGGTGCTGACGTTTTTGTAAATGACGTCACCACCTTCCACGACGTTGGCGCAATTAGCCGTAGTGCGTAGTGTTCCAGCGCAGGGTTGTCGCGTCGGGTCGCTCATACTTCAACCGGCCCAGTTGCGGTGCAAATCGTCGCTGGAGTAATAAACTCCCAATGCTTGTCAGCGTGTTCGGGGTCGGTCTGGCCGCTGCCGTCCGGGAGCTGCGGAATGTGTTTGGATTCGGTCGGATTCGCGGGAACATCTTTCAGGCAGTAGAACTTGCCCGGCATCGCCTTGATAAAGGTTTCCTCGGAAACTTCGATTCCGGTGACGGCGGCGGCATCCGTCGTGCGGATTTTGTAAATTGTTCCAGCGAAGCAGTCTTCGGTTGGGTCATAGAGTTCAATTTCCAATTCGCCGCCGCCAAACCCACCGCCAATTATTCTTCTGCGCAGCCTGTTGACTTCCTTTTGGGTTTGCTCCAAGGCTTGGACAACGGCATATACCGATTTAGAAACAGTCCTGTTTTTTTGCCACTGTTTTGCTACTGCATCGCCGTCACGATTGGAGCGCAAGGACGATCCCTCGTGATAATAGGGCTGGCTGGCTCTTGGAATTGGCGCATTAAAGTTCACAGATATGGATTAAATCCAGCAGCAGTCTGCGGGCGATTGTTTTGAGTTAGCAAATCATAATCCCAGTGTCCATACATACTAATCAACCATTTGCGCGTCACCTTAAACCAGGTTCTTTGATATTCCACCTCGTCCGGTTTTCTTAATGCTGAAAACGAAAGGGCTGAACCATAAATTCCGCTTTGAGCAAAGCACTGGGGATTCCAGCTAGTAAAAAGGTCAAAAATGCTTGACGACGCATCTTGAGTCGGGGCAACAAAATAATCGGGAACAATTCCAAGCGGACTTTCTATGTAATTTCCCGGATTCATATAAACCGGAGCAAAATAATATTGGCTCCAAGTAAGCTCGTATCCGGTAACGGGCGGCGTGTCTTGTCCTCGCCATAATTTTCCAATAATTTCTTTGGCTGCTGCAATGGCAATTGTTACCGGATCGGACGCATTGCTCAAGTTGACCGGAACATTGGTTATAAAATAACGGAAGTTTTTGCTTGGACGGTCAGCTGCATTTCCGTTCCAATAATTGTTTCCATTTTTGGGGGTTTCCTCTTTTTTAGAATTATCAAATGTGGTATTTCGGAAGCTGGTCGTTACATAAGCAGTTCCGCCTTTAACGGTTTGGATGATTGAGTTTTGGATATATCCGTTAATATTATCTCCGGAGGCAAGATATGGAGCATCCCGATAGGTCTGAATCATGCGGACTACCGACTGTTTTACATCCGAAAGATATATTGGTTGATTTGTATCTCCTATTGTTACATAGGTAGAGTCCGCCCCTTCATACGGCAGCAATGCCCACGCATAGCGCGGGTGCTTCATGATGTCAATATTTAGCTCAACCGGGACAATGCTGAATTCATCCGGCGGAGAGTCAAATGAAATGGACTCCGCTGTAACCGATATGTCAGCCGTTCCGCCGCGCTGGGATTGTATTTTTGAGCTTAATACCCGCCAGGTTTCCCCATAAGAATCCGTGAGAAATGTCCCCCGTCCCAATGCTGAAATAAAATTTACAGCCGTGTTCCAAGAAGCACACTTGAGCCGGTGCATGAAGGTGGCTTGTTCTGCCCGTTCAATTTCAGGAGAATCTGGGTATTCCTCAATTCTGTCATTTCCCCCGCCGTAAACCAGCAAATGCCCGCTTGGGGTAGGAGTTCCGGCAGTCCCGGCGGAAAACTGTTCTTGCGCAGGAAGTGATGTTTGCCCGTCCGCCCGGTCAAATCCTACTGGTAAAAGCCAATTCATAGGAGTAATTAGCTTACAATTGCCGCATTGGAAATCATTTCACCGGCGTCGCTTCGGGCAATTACGCGAACAAAATAACCCGTTTTGACTTTTGACTTGTCAAGGGTAATGTCGGTTGCTCCATCAATATCCTTCCAGTCTGCCCGATTATCAATGTGTTCCGAAACCTGCCATTGCAAGGTCGGGGTCAATTCGCTGCTCAATTCTACTTTAAGGGTGCTGTCCAACTTGTTGTCTATCTTGGGCGGGAAAGTCGTCTTAGGCTCAACCGCCGCCGCCAGCGCAACCAAATCTTCCAGCTTGACGCCAACCCCATTGCCAAAAGCTTTGATAAAAAGAGCTTCATGGCTTAACTGACAGTTGCGCGGCCACGCCAGGTTCTTTTGGTTGTAATATCCAACAGTGACTTGCTGGACGCGAACACCAAAGGTTTGCTCCGAAATGTCCGCCTCAATGAACACCTTATTGCCTTTTACTTCGGTTTTGAAATTAGATAAACACTTCATGGATTTGCTACGTTAGGGTTAAGGCCGAACGCCCGAGGCACTCCCCCGCGCCCCGATACATGGTCGGCAATGATTTTAAGATGTTGGTTGGAGGTGCGGATAAGATCGTTGGTGGTGTTGCCCCTGCCGCCAATCACCAAGCCCATCTTTTCCCAGGATGATGCGGGAATCTGTTTCATAAAAGCTTTTGGCTGGGCCAGTCTTTCTTTTGATTCCTTTCCGCTTCCGGTAAGCACGTCAAGGCTCATTTTCCCAAGCTTGTCTGTGATTTCTTGGGTCATTTTGGCGGAAGACGCAGCTCCCTTCCATAAGTCTCCAATTGCAATTGGGGACTGCCTGCCTCCACCGGCCTGTTTGTATTCATCTCCGGCTTGACCTTTGGCAATCTTGCTGGCCTCTTCTTTTGTTGCGCCAGCGGAGCGCGCGCCAAGATATGCCGCCCCTTGTGCAATCTTGCTTTGCAGTTTTGCCGACCACTCAATTAGTTGCTGTATGAAATTGTAGATTACTGCGCCTATGGTATTTATTGTGGCAGCTAAAACTTGAAATCCAGTAACAAGTCCACCTATTACGGCGGCGACAACCGCTCCGGCTTGCAGCATTATTCCCAGCAAAGACCGCAACAAATCGCCCATCATGTTGATGTCGTCGGCGGTTATGGAATCAATCATTTCCTGAAATCCGGTGATTATGTCTTCTATCGCGGGCTTGAGGTTCATGGCGATGGTTGAAAATAACGCCTGCGCGGAAACCTTTAACGATTGGAAATTAAGATAGACCGCAGTAAGCGGCGTGGCGGTATCGGCCAAAACTTTAGCCGCTTTTTCTATCTTGGGATTGAGATAGGAAACAGCATCCCCGAAGCGCATGACCTCATCCTCGCTTACGCCAATGGCACTTGCAAGGATTCCGCGCTTGGTGGTCTGGCCTACGCCAAGACCAGAAGTAAGCGATTTGGCGTAAATTTTTTGGGCGCGAGCGTAGGAATCAGTAAGCTCGTTAACAGCTTTATTTAACGCTTTGAATGATTCGGCAATGATTCTGTAATAAATTAAAGACCGCAACATTCCGGCAAAAGCGTTTTGCGATCTGGTCGCTTGCTGTGGGTTTTGCAGCCTTAAAAGCCTATGTTGCAGTATTTGCTGCTGTATTTGTGCTTGTTGCTGACGGATCGCAGTTTGCGCCTGAATATGCGCCTGCCTTGCTGTCGCAATTGCATTTTGGTTATTAAGCCTGGCAGAAGCAGTTGTCTGCTGTTGAACAACCCTATTTGCCGCAATTTGCTGTTGTGCGTTTGACCTAGCGGCTGCTATTTGGATTTGAGCTTGCGCTCGGGCTGCTGTTTTTTGAATTTCGGCAGCTACTTTTGCTGCAACTACTTGCGGATTGGATGAAGCTGTTTGCGGTGAAATAGTTTTGGCCTGGATGCCTCCGCCAGCCCCGCCAAGCGCAGATTTAATCCTGTTTGCAATGCCAGAAATTTCCGATTCTGGAAGCTCCAGTTTCAGTTTAACATTTAGGCTTGCATCGCTCATGTTTCAATCTTTCAAATTCCTGACGAACATAACCGCCATCGGCTAAATCCACCCCGCTGAATTGCAGCCAGCCGTCATTCATCATGGCTGCTGTAATCAGGCAGTAGCCTTGTTCCATTGGAAATCTGAACCAGGCTCGGTCAAATCCAATGGTCGGATAATACTTTAGGAACTTTGCCACATAATCCAGTAGCCAGCCTATACCGGACGCCTCAAGAGCTATTCCGGTTGTTCCTGAAAAAAACTGACCTCGCCTTCATCTTTCATTTCGGTAGCGAGTTTTACCGTCGTCTGGATATGCCGCTTCACCTGCTCCAAGACCGCCATAAGCACCAGATTTACCGATGCGGCGTCCCATTTGAGTCCTACGGCCTTTTTAGCCGCTGAACGGATGGCCTTGACCCCATCTTTCTCCAAGAGGCCGTAAACCGATTCTACGTCCTCGGTGAAGGTGTAGCATACTTCCCACTGTTCCAATGGCTTGAAGTCCGTCTCCACCTGTTTCTTGGTGGTCGCGCTTTCAATCATTTTTAACAGCGGGCTGTCCAACGCTTGCAGGATGGCAAAGTGCGCCGGAACCACCCGGTAGACTGTTTTGCTACCGGCTTTGATGTTTCCGGTCGTGAACGCCTTACCTGCCGGGCCTGGAAGGGGGCGGCATTGGGCTTGAGCAATCATGTCTTGCTCCTCGCGCCACTGCCGCCATTTTTCGATGTTGGCAACTTTTACCGCAATATCCCGAGAGATGCGCGGTGACTCCTCAATAATTTTACGATCCCCATTCATAAAATCAATGCAGGCCGGAAATGGCGTTGAAGCTCTTGAACGTGAATGTCCGCATTCCTTCGCGCTTGCGGGCGCGGTTGGACTTGCTTTCAATGCGAAGCATATTCACCGTGCCAAAAGGAGTGGACAGTGAAACAACCTCACCAAACGCAGGGGGCGTCACGGCGGTATCGTCAATGACTTCAATCTCAACGTCCAAGCCTTTGCGCAAAAGGATGACAATGGCTTCAAAGCCAGTTCCGTTTTCAATGTCAATTTCCTCAATGCGCTCCGATTCATTGGCCGAAGTCACAATGTAGGAGCTATATGCCCCATCGGTGCCCCAGACCAGCGTGGACAGGTTTTTATAGACGAAATCTGGCGAATACGCTGTTGAGGAATGGGCAGTAGTATTTTGGCTCATAATGGTATTGTTTGATGGTTAATTTCCGTAAGAACCGCCAAGCAGTGTTGCATTGGTGGTTACTGCTTGCACTCGCATATACACGGTTATGTTTGTAGATGGCGCAAAATAGTTTACCGAGGCGGCGTTGGTGGTGGTAAATTTATAGGAGTTTACAGTATTGTAATTTGTGCCATCCGTGGACAATTGCACGTGCAGCGTAACATCATTTGTGGACGTCAGTCCGCCATTTTGAAAAGAAAAAGGCTGAAAACTCACTGTCTGATTGGGCATATTGACTACCGCGCTATTGGACGTTCCGTTGACGGATACCAAGTTTCCAAGAAGCATGGTGGGGGCGGCATTGGCGGCCAAAGCCGAAGTTAAAAGTGCTGTCGCTATTAGTTTATTCATGTATTTATTGGTTTAGGGATATCGTTGGCTGTGGAAAAAGTAATCATGTAACCGTCAACAACAAGGTTTCCCATTGTCATCGGCTTGATGCCGGAATAATCCACGCAAGGTGTTTCTTCCGAAATGTTGTTGATGTTTCTCACAAAATCTCTTATTTGCTCAATCCAATCATACAAGGGCTCCACCCCCGTGTCATCGGAAAGCGCGTCACCACGAACACTATGATACCCACGGCCTCTTGTCAAGGCTATAATCCAATCTCGATCTTCCCGATTCAGCGCATTAGACACTTTGAATGCGCCCCTGGGGCGAGAGCCGTTATAGCAAATAAGCACTCGCGGGACTTGGCTGTTAATCACAGCCTGCTCCCACAACTGCTTGACGCTATGCACCACCACCGCCTTGCCGCCAAGCGGGGTAGCCCAAGTCGCCAGCGAATCCCGAAGGATTCTGGCTTGCTCGGATATGGTAATTGGTGTTGCTAGTGCCATTATTGCAAAGCCTGTTGCAGTTCTTCGGCGCAAGCCTGAACGCACCGACTGGCTGTTAGCGGCAAAATCTCTCCGCCATCAATCGGAAAAAACGGACGAGCCGGAATCTCGTATTCTTTTCCTTGAAACTTGCTGATTCCGCCTTCTTGGTGGAATCTTGCGTATGGAATCGAGGTCGAGACTTCTCCGGATTCGGAATCGGCAGAGATGCCAGCAATGATGGAATCTTTAAGATCACCCGAGAGCGTCAAGTGTGGTGTTCTGTTGCCGCCGTGCATTTCGTTGGCATACATATACCCAAGCGAATCCCAAGACGCTGCGCTGTCATATTGACCGGCGCTTTCCATGTTGCGGATAACCGACTCGCCAAATTCCTGCGCCATTGCAGCATGACAACGAATCTTGGCCTTGTTGAGTTCTTCTATAACAGAACCCACAAAGGCTGATTCATCTATTGTCATGGTGACAGTCATAGACTCCTTGCCAGATTGTTGCTGCCCATGGTGCCGTAGGTGGTTCTTGTTCCCATATACACCACGGAGGAAAAATCCCTGGTTACGGCGTCGTCAATCATTGCATCGCCTTTGTTGACGCGATTAAGGAAGTCAACCACATCCTTGTATGCCTCGTAAAACTTGTTCTTCTCGTCAGGCACTTCCCGGCGTCTTAACAACCGGTAGCACGCAATCGTTAACGCCATGTTCGCCACCGAGGACGGAATGGGATTGAATGGAAGCTGATTGCCATAGACGCTGGCAACTTTTGAGTCAATGAAGCCAGAGGCGTTGGCAATGATTTGGTTCAGCACCGTATCATTCACCACGCCCTCGCGGTCGTCGTCGGTCAACGCAATAAGGTCTTGGCGTTGGATTTCGCCAAGTATCGCGGCTGATGTAGTGTATGAACTCATTGTAAATTTATGCCGTTCGCTCCGTGTGGGGATTCATGGCGCAACGGCAAAGGCGGCATCCTTGTGGGGATGCCGCCCTAAATTTCTCCCCGACTGATTTGCCTTAACGATATGACGGCAACCGATATGCGTTAGTATTTTCTTTGGTTTGGCCGCTTGACCAAACAGAGATTCTGGCTTTGGCTAACGCAATCTGATTTGCGGCGAAAAACACGCCTTCAAATCGCCAGAGGATTGCTCCCTCCCCGCCCTTGTGACGAGGAGGGTCGCAATCTGATTTATCTTAGAACGCAAGCCGCAGCGTCGCGCTAGAACCCGAAGCATCGCCAGTGGACGCGCCGGTGGTCGCAGCCAAACGGATATAGCGGCGAGTATTCGGAGGCAGCTTGAACGTGTAGGTCGTTGCGGCAACGCCAGCGCCAGCACCCGTTTGGGTCTGCGTAGCAAGCGCGGCAATGGCCGCAAACGAGCTATTGTCCGCAGAATCCTGCAAGGCATAGGCGATGGTTTCCGCATTGCCAATCACGGCATCAGCCAGCGCGGGAGCAAGCACCTGCACGTTGATGGTTTCCGTGGTCGCATACGGCACGCCGCTAACTCCGTCTCCCAAATCAAGGGAGGCGGAATAGACGGAGCCTGCCGCGCTGGGCAACGCAATGGTTTTAACGTAGTTGGCGTCAACAACCGCACGAGTGTTGGTCGGCAGGTTGCTGGGAGTAAGTCCAGTGAAAGAAACGCTCATATTAGATGTTAGTTAGATGTTAGCTGTTGGTTTCAGTGTCCAGCACCGAGTCGGTGAGGGTAATCGGATAGCCTTGGCAAGTGTTGGGCAGGGGCGCGAAGGCGGGACGGCCATCAGCACCAGCCGGTTGGAACTGCCATCCCGACGCGCCACCCGAGGCAACGATGCCCGGATTGAAGGTCGAACGGCTCTGCTGGAGGTAGCTTTCCGCGCTCCGGTTCATGAACCAGCGAAGGTTCTGGCGGCGAGCAACGGGAATCTTGGCAATCAACTGCGAGGCCAAGATGTCGGTCATCTTGTTAGACGCATTAACGCCGGTGACGCCCCAAGAGGCGAGGTTGGACAACTGGTTCAAGCCAATCCACGCCTTGAGGTTGCCCACATAGGCGAAGAAGGACTTGCTGCTGTCATTCGGATCGGCAACCTGCTGACGGATGGGGGCGGAGATGGCAAATTGGCCGTCATTGCCCACATCGAAGCGGACGCCTTGCTGTTCGTCCATCCAGACAAGATAAGCCGAGGTGGAGTTGGTCGTGCCGCCCGCAGCAACCGTGTTGCTCAACTGAGCGCGGATGCCAGTGAAGCCGCTGGAGTCAGCCGACGTGCCATACCAGGTCTGCTGGCCGAGCAAAATGGCAGAAGCGCGAAGCGCGCCTTCGGCCTCAAGCTGCCAGAGCGAGCCAAGGTGAGCGGTGTCCGCTTCCTGAATCGCCTCGTCCATTTGAAGGCGGGTGTCGAGGAAAAACATTTCCTTGATTTCGCTCTTGTAGGTGGACGCAGAAGCCGTAGTTCCGGCGTTGGCGTTACGGAACTGGGCGGTCGGGAGCGTGGTGCGCTTCACCGTCTTATACCAGGTGCCGGGACGCTTGTGCGCGCCAAACGTGGTGAACTCGGGTGCGAGTGTAGTTACGTCCTCGATTAAGCCCGTGTATTCGTCAGCACGGTCAAGGACGGCCAGGGTGTAGAGACTTGTAGTAGCCATATTTTACTTATTAAGTGTGAGTTGATTTTTCATCGCCTGACCGAGGGCAAGGGCGCCCGCAGCCTTTTTCTGCCGAGCCGATTCCAAGTCAAACGACGGCTTGGAGTCAACATTGACATTGCCTTTGGACATTTTGATCTGGCCTTTCGGCAACTTGGCAATCATGTCCTTGACTTCAGCGACAGAAAGTTTCAGGATGGCTTCGTCGGAAAGGCTGATGACCTTGCCTTCTTTGGAAGCTTCCAGTTTAAGATTTTCAATTTCCGCTTTATGGGCGGATTCTTTTGCGGCATTGGCCGCATTGACCAATTCGCCAACTTGAAGTTTCAGGGCTTCAATTTCGGACTCAAATTTCTTTTTCTTGTCCTTGCCCTTTTCTTCGTCGTCGGCTTCGCATTTGGCTTCGGCGTCAGCATCATCTTCGCATTCAGCTTCGGCGTCAGCGTCTTGTTCCTGTTTTTTGCACTTGGTTTCGGCATCAAGTTTTTTCTTGGCCTCAAGCGCAATTTTGATTTCATCTTCGGTAGCATTTTCAGCCAAGCCGAGATAAAGAGCAAACTCTTTGAGCATAGTTGTTTGATTGTTGTTGGTTGGTTGTGAGAAAAACAGACCCTTGGTAGCTGCCGGATTAGTGACGACATCCACGCAAAAAATTTCTTTGAATCGGACATACTTTTCTTTGCCCTTGATTACTTCCTCCGCCTGGGTTGAGGCAGAAAGGCCAAACTCATGAGGCATCGTTTGGGCCATTTCAATCAGCTTGGCAAAATTCTTGTCCGTTTTAAGCAAATGCAAATCCGCACGAATTTTGTCACCGTCAAGGCGAAACCCTTTGAGAGTGCCATTGAAATCCTCAGCCCCGGCATCGTGATCTGCGCCAAAGCGAGTTCCAATCCCGTTCGGACGGCTTTTGGTCAACTCCATGAAAGAGTCCAACGATTCCAAATCCAGAAAAAGCCCATGGCCCTTTGCCTCGCCAGCAGACATGACGCAAACGCCATAAATAATTCCAGCCGCCGAATCAACGCCAGAATTGTGCGTAAGTGCGTTGAATTGAATGGATTTACTCATTGACAAAAGAAGCTATTACCACAGATTTTGTTATTGGCAAGAAAACCAAGGCATTGCGTGACGAGGTTGCAAAAGAAGCCTCCCCGCCACGGGAAATCCCATGACGGGGAAGGCATCGGCAAATGCTAGTCCTCAACTTTGTCTGACTGATAGTTTTCCTTAAAGTCGCGGGCGTCAATGGTGAACGAGGCCATGTCGTCCACACACTCCCATGTTCCCTCGCCGTGGCGACCGGCCTCGACCATGCGGTGTCCTTCCACCGGTTCATTGTCTTGAATGGTTTCTCGGCCACCCTTGCCGTCAGAGACACCTACAGCGCGCATTTTGTTGCGATGATATTTTTGCACCAGGAACTTGTAAAGCGTCTGCTGGGTTGACGACAAAGCTCCTGCTGGAGTGTAGGGAATAATCGAAATAGGCCGAACAAAAAATTTCTTGGAAAACTTTTCGTCGTTCTTGGGGACAAAGTTTTTGTTCAAAAATTTGTCAAAAGACTTTGCTTCCTCAATGGTCGCCCATTTGGTTTCCGGTTGTGAAGGTTTCGGAATATCATCAACGACATTCCCCGTTGTGGTTGCTGTTTGTTTTGCCATAAATCAATGTTGGTGGTGGTTAATCCGATGCTGTATGACTTCCGAGCGAAACACGCGCCACGGAGAGGATTTCCCCCTGCCGGGCTTCCATGCCGTTTTGAAAGTTCCGTCCTTGCACATTCTTGTAAGAGTTGCGCGAGACAAAGGCAGGAACTCCCTGCCTACAACAGACAGCGTGATATAATCTGGAACTGCGCTCCCCATATTCAAGATTTAACTGCCTTGCGAAAGCCGGTCGTAAGCCGGAGAGTCTATGTTGATGTGACGGTTGGCAAGCTGGTCTTGAAACACCAAAGTTCCATCTGCGTTCAGTTCCGCCGCATACTTTTTGCATCCGCCAGTGGCGGACACCGTGCCGTCAGCATTTTTGACAAGCGGCTGCTCGGAAACCCATATTTGATTTCCCGAATCAACCATTTGATGCCAGTTGCGGCCACCGGGCACGCTCCACCACCCCGAAAGCCCGAAAAAACTCCAGGGCCTTGGCTGGTCAGGATATGTTCCAAAGTTCGACATCAGTATTTTACGGGGTTGTTGTTTTCTTTATCTTGCGCGTTAATGGATCGCCCGAGCGGTGGCGTTTCAGCGTTCTTGTCAATCTCAAACTCAACGCCCAGGTTCTTGTTGATGGTAATCATCCCGCGCTCTGTCGGCTTTAACTTGGCCGCCGAAGCTTGCATGAGCATTTTGGTAAATGTGGCCGCCTCTCCAGCGCGCATCCCGCCCCATACGATTTCTGGCGGGCGACCGCGATAGCCGTTAATCTCAAGAATCTGCTTGAACAATTGTCTGCGGAGAGTGTCAGAAAGATTCAGGCAATCCTGCTGGCGTATGTCTTCCCTGATTTCTTCCGCCTGAGCGGATGCGCCCGAACCCATTCCGGTTTTTTCCGTTTGAGATGAAAGCGTTTGACCAACCACCAACCGGCTTACCTGCGAGTCCAGCCATTTCTGGAACTTGATATGGCCTTCTGCCAAGTCGCTTCCAGACGCAGAGGCAAACTCAACAGTATCTTTTTGGTCTACCACAATCCCGCCAAGCTGGGTTGCCATTGCAAAAGCTTCCTGCATGGTCAGGATTGATTCTTTTTTGGAAGAGTTGGTCTTACCGACAATAATCGGCTGCCCGTATTTCTGCATCAGCAAGGCAAACCAATCGCGTCCTTGAGTTGCCAAAAGCCACGGGAAAAGAATCTGCCGCATCAGTCCGCCGAAGTTGGGCGGAATAACCGGCGACAGCATTTGTCCACGGTGAACAATGTGATGATTGCGATCCGGGGAATAGGTGTTCCCCATGGTGTAGTTGACCGCTCCCGTCTCCGTGGTGCCGTAAAAGCGCAGCCATGCTTCCCAGTCGTCAGGGTGATACCACTGGCCGTCTACCTGCTGCCCAAACGACGGAACATACGGCATCTTGAAGCAGAGCAGCGTCGGGTCAATCGGGGCAATTTCTTTCAGGCGGAATCGCAGCGGGTATTTGTATTTTCCGTTATCCGATGCGGACACTTCTTCGTAGATTTTTTCCGCCGCCGCAATCGGATACAGCGTCGCATCCAGCAAGTGCATCAAGCCCTGCCTCCAATTTTCGCAATCGTCAATGACTTGCTTGATTACCTCGCAGGCCACAACATCGTCCTGATTGCTTGGGTCGGCTGGAATAAGAGTTTCCGGGTTTCCTGTAATAACCAGTTTGCGTTTGCCCCACTCGGCATTAAGATGCCCGTAAGAGGCCACCATGTCCCGGAAAATGGTAAAAAGCATCCATGTGTCACCCCGCTCCGCAGCCCGAAGCGCGTTTTGAATCCGCTGAATATCAAGTGTCCACGCAAGATATTGCGGCTGCCCCGATCCTGAAATGACGGCCTCGCGCTTGGTTTTAACTCTCTGCTTTCGAATGTCGGTGGCTGGCTTTGCGGCAAACCATGTTGCCGGGCGCATTAGGGAAAATGTGGTCTTGGACATTGTTAAAAGATTCTTTATCATGTTTCATGAACAATGTCAAGCAAAAGCAAATACTTGACGAGAGTGAGCAAGCTTGTTAAGTTTTAGACTATGGATGATTTGCTATTGTTGATTGACCCGGATTACTGCCCCCAGTGTCGCCGCCAGCATAATCTAAAAGGCTTGGGACAGTGCCGAAACTGCGGGCTGATGCTGTTTGACAGGCGTGACAATTACGCGCTTTACGAAAAAGAAACGGGACTCCGCGAATACTGGGTTTTTACGAAAGACAATGGCTGGATGCACAGCACTCAGTTAAAATCAAATCAGCCTTTGTCCCGCAGCGTTGATTCAAATCCAGGCTCTCCCGTCAGCCACCAAGAGCAGGTCGAGAAAATCAAACAGCAAACCAAGGACAAAATCCGCTGGTATCTAAAGCAGAAGAAAACCATCAAAAGCTTTGGAAAATGAAAAAGCAATACGGCAAGGGAAGCAGAAACCGCACGACCGATTACAAGAAGTTCCGCGATGGCTACGACGCCATCTTCAAGAAACAGAAATGAAACCGGCCTGCAAGGACTGCTTCTGGTGGGTGCGGATGGCTCAGAATGAAAACATTCCTTCCGGTGACGGATTTGCGCACGTTCAATATGGCGTTCCGTTTGATTTGGGGCATTGCCATTTAAGGCCGCCCATTTCCGGCAAGATGCCGTGGCCTCAAACCAAACCGGACGATTTCTGCCGGTGTTTTCGATCTTTAGATTCCAGTTCCGAGTAGCTGATACGGGCTTCTCGTAAGAGCCACCGGCTTGGCGAACCGGATAGAGTGGTTGGGGTCGGATGCCACCCCGAATCTCCACGCATCCAAAGCGTCGTCCCCGCCATTCCCCTCGCTGTCGGCATTGAACTTTTCGATGTCTCCCGCCCTTTTCTCACTATGCTGGGCGGATTGTATCTGGGTGATAAGACTTTTGCAGCGTGAGTGAATGAACATCTTCGAAGGGATGCCAACCGAAATGTCGCCAAACAGGGCGTGACACCGCTTCCAGCCGTTTGCCCGATCCACTTCCGCCACCGTCAACCTGATGCCCTCCGCATCAAACCCGTCCGCTATCGTCTTGCCGTCCTCGTTTCTGGAAAAGCAGTCCTTGCCCGCCACAAAGAAATCCAAATCGCCCACTCCGATGTTGTGGCGGTTTAACATGGAATGGATGTTCTGCGCCTGCTCGAAAATGACGTTCTCCGAGTCCACCCATTCGTCCACCACATAAGTAGCCCCGTCTTTGGATTGGGCAAACAGGATGCAGGCTGCATTATGGGCAAAACCAAAGTCGTAAGAAGCATACCACCGGACGGCATCTTTCTCGTTGAATTCACACCTGTCGTTGGGATACACATGGACTTCCGGAACGAAGTTCGTGAAGAAAGAACCCGCCGCAAAGTCCCAATCCCCCTCCAGCCACGCCTTTCTCTGCCACCCCGTCAGCGTCTCAAGTTGCTTGACATACTCCTGGTTGATGAATTTGTTGTCGTAGACCGTTGAGTGGATATACCGGGTGCCCGTCTCTTTCTGCCTCCCCTGACGGCACGGCAACACATACATCGCCCGGTTCTCCTGCATCCCAATGCCGCCGGGGTTGGTGTCCTCATACAGCCTCGGCCTCCAATTCGGCTTGCTGGTTCTCAAACAGGTCAGAATGAACTTCTTCTTGGAAAAGGACAACTGATTCGATTCCATGACGTAAATCACGTCGTATTCCTGACCCATATACCTGTCAATGTCCTTGTCATCCTTGTAGTTTCCAAGAATCACCTTTGAACCATTGGGAAAGTGTATCTCCCCGGCTTGCTGCTTGTAGTCGTGCTGGATGTGCGCCAAGAGCTTTGTCCGGTAATCCTGCACCTGCTCCTGGTTCGCCTTGCCTATCTTTCTTAAAAGAAGCACCTTCAGGCCGCCATACCTTTGACAATCGTCCGCAAATATCTGCGCCAGTATCGCGTGAGACTTGGAACTGCCTCGACCGCCCCCGCTCATCACCGCCGTAGGCCCTCCATCCATGTCGCACTCCCGGGCATGAACGCAAAACTCCAACTGCTTCGGCTGCAAAAACAGGTTCGCTTTCATGAAATTCTGAAACTGCTCCCCCACCTTTGCCTTGAAACCCTCCCCGCCCACCTTCATCGCATACCCCGCCATCCACTTTCCCATAGGCCCAAACGTCTCAATAACCCGCACCTCCTCCAAAGTGAGCTTCTTTTTCATAAAACACACACCCTACACGCCATTCGCCCCCAAAGTCAAGCAATACCCACCCTTAAAAAAATTTTGCCAGAGCCGTATAACAGAATTTACCCCCTAAAATGACTTATAGGGCGTTTTGATGGGTTTGGGCTATCGGAATACTCCCGGACAGCTGCGGGGGCTGTAATGTCAAAAGAGGAGGCTTTAAGGTGGATTGGGAGGGTGGGGCTAAAAGAGGGGGCTGCTAATAGGTGTTTGGAAAATTAGTGGGAGGGGACGTTGCGCCCATCCCACCCCCCCTACGCTTGTTTTTACGGCAAGCATCTTGTCAAGAAAAATCCCCCGGAGAATTAACTCCGGGGGAATATTTAGGCGGATCAAACTACTGGCTCCACCCGCCAAGGCTGTCATCCTGGGATAGCGCTTGCCATAGCTTCTCCTCCTCGTCTAGCTGCTCCTGTGTGGGCCAATCGCCTCGGCCCGGGGAATAGTCTGGAAACATCCCTTCCCTGCTGTCCCAAGGATCGTTAGGCCACGGGGACAAGCTCCCCGGCCATGGCTTTGAGGCTGGTCTTGTGTAGGTGAACGGGTAGCGTTTCGTGAGCTTCTCCCCGGTTTCGATTAGAAAAGAGATAATTTCCTCAAGCTCATTCAAATTGATATATTCGCCCGGAGTGTGTGGGTTGTAATAGGCGGCCGACATGTTGGCTACGGACACGCCAACCTGGCGATCGCGTAACTCCATGACATCAGCTAAAGCGCCTTGGCATGGTTTTAGTCCGTGCTTTTTGAGCAGCGGCGCAACATCGCGCTGGAATTTTTCCGATGACAGCGCGCCGCCGATATCTGTGACAAAGTCCTCCCTTCCTCGCCTGTCTGCGGAGATTACCCAGCGACAATCGGAGAAAAAGCCAAGATCGCATTGGCTGGCACCAATGCATCCGATTTCCTCATCGGTGAAGAAAACGACTTTGCAAGCGGGCAGTCGGCGCAAACACTCAAGCGCGCAGTAGATGCCGCATTTGTCATCCCCGCCAATGCCAGTTTGCTGCATAGTTTTGGGATTTATTCCCGTGGCTAGGCCATTTAATGTGCAAACAGCAATGCCGTCACCCGTCACACCGTGGACAGTGTCCATGTGCGCGGCGAAGCAAGGGAGGGTTTTCCCTGTTCCCTTAGTGGCGTAGATATTGCCGGCGGTGTCTGTTTCGATGTTGCATCCTAGAGCGGCAAGCTCAGCAAGGATCAATTCGCGCATGGCTTCTTGGTTGCCACTTTCGGTTTCCGTTGTAAGAATTTTAAGAAGTAGAGAGTTCATAGTGTTTTCGTGTTGATTAGTTTTCCGTGACGTGCTGCGAGCATAGGCAAAGAGTTTCGTTTCGGGATGTCTCCACTGTATAGGTACCGTCACGCAGAACATATTCGCAACACCTGTCGCAGTAGGTAATTCGCTCGTCGTCCTGGTGGTAATAGTCGCCGTCAACGTTGATTGCCTCATCTTCCGGGATCCAGTCACCGTCTAGGGTTTCAACTTCTCCCTCGTGCGGGTTGATTTCTTCAAAGTCGCCGTTTGCATTTCGCAGCAAAAAGGGCCCATCCTCGTGGTTGGAAAGCGTTTTCCAGTCGTAGCTCGCGCTTGCAAAAGTGTCGAGGTACGGAATGAATTCATGTTTTGATCCCGGATTTACCGCAGAAACTGACATTTCCCGTCTTTGTTGGGCGCCGTCTGGCAGAATCACTCCCATCATATTCCCGCCGCCCTGCTGAGCCTTCCGGATCCATCCTTCCTGCTTTGCGTGGGAGAAAAATAACTCAGTAACCTCGGGGCCGGTGGCGTAGACTCTATCTATGAAGGTTTCCCCGGTGTCCAATTTCCACACTACTGCCCTGCCGTGCAATTTTCCAAGTGTATCCTCTGCAACTAAAACCCTTGCCCCGAATGACAAATAAAATCCCTCCACGTCCTCGTCATGCATACAGGATGAAAAGCTTTCCCCGCCTCTGATGTAGCTTTCCGAGGAATAAGCCCGAGTAAAGGAAGTGAATCGGAAATGGACTTTTCCCGCAAGTTCTGCTGCTCGGAATTTTTCGGAAAAGTTGGCAATATCAGAGTCCTTGAAAAGTCTTAGCGCGCGGGGCGAAAGCATGCTTCTTAGCCACTTTGCTGGCTTCATTTCCTGGCGTCCTTTCCTTTCCCATAACCCTGAGGAAGTATAACGGACATCCCTCCCCTCGGGCAGAAAACTTATCATCCCCTCACGCTCCCGGAAGCTGAAATAATTTCCCGGGAACTCTGACAACAGCCTGGTAGGCAAATCTAAATTCCTACGCCTGATTCCCCTATTCAGAAGCCGAACGACTGGGCATTCTGATTCTAGCGTTTTCAGTGTATTTTTAAGAGACTCTGACAATTGGATGTTCATTTGTTTGCGTTTTGTTTGTTTGTGTTTTGTTTGCCTGGCGTTTCCGCCATTGGTGAAACGGTAGGGGATAGGGGAATAATTGCAAGGGAAAAATACATCTTTTTGAAATTATTTTTAGCGAATTCCGGCTTGGTTTTATTGGATCAAATTGAGTTTCACTATTTCCCCGGAAAATTATTTGTTGACTATTTTTGCGCACGGTGTAGCTTTTTGCGCACGGTGTAGCTTTTTGCGCACGGTGTAGCTTTTTGCGCACGGTGTAGCTTTTTGCCCACTTTAGAGAACTTGCCCAAGTTAATCAGGATTAGACTAATCCTAAGCAACTTGCCCAAGTTAGTCATGATTAGAGTCTAATCTTAAGCAACTTGCCTAGGTTAATCAGGAAATACCGGGGCAGGGGCAGGGCAGACAGTCCGCGCAAACCCTATAAACGCAAACGCCATAAACGCAAACGCCATAAACGCAAAATGAAAAAATACGATGCAATGAAAGAGTGGGGGCATTATCTTGATTTGTTCAATTCCGGCGCGGGCAGAAAAGAGCTATTGTGCGCGGCAAAGGCAATGCAAGACAAGGACAACCAGAAAACGGCATTGCTTAATCTGGGAGTCACCACGGCGGCAGATAGGCGGGAGATAAACGCAAGGTGGAAATCTATAAACGCAGTTTCTGATAAGGAAGCTGCCGAGCATTGCCAATTTGAAGGATTTTTCAAAAACACATAAACGCCATAAACGCAAATCACTATAAACGCATGAACACCTTTGACAACGACACCGAATTACTGGAACGATTGGAATCTTGCCGTGAAAGGCTTCACCAGGCGGAGGATTGCGCGGCCGATCTGGCGGCGAAGCTGCTAATTCAAAAGGAAGAACTTCTGGGAGTGCTTCAAGTCATCTACATAAACGCCAGGGTTCAGCCCAATCCGTACATGGGAGGCGCAACAGATGTTTGCGCTGTGCCGCTGGCTGATATTGAGTCAGCCCGCGCCATCATCGAAAGATACAAGCAGGGAAAATAGCATAAACGCAAACCACCTTAAACGGCGGGCGGTATTTCCTTAACATCCACCACCGGCAACGCTTTAGGCTCGGCCACCCCGAATATCTGCCTAGCCAATTCCGGCGCCAATACCTGAACGGTGATTTGCTGCTGGGGTTGTTCTTGGACTTTTTGCTGGTATCTTTCGGGGGCTAATACTTGCTGAACGAGAAAGGCTTTCGCCCGCCAGTCCGGCTTTTGGCCTTTTTCAGGGCAACCGTCACCGGCCTCGTCAATCGCCTCAATACAGGCATTAAGCTTCTTTTCCCGAACCAAAGAGAGTTCGTTTTCGTATTTCTCGTTGTTCTTGTTGCGCCATTTCCAAGTATACCACTGTTTCGGGGTAAATCCCAACATCATGCACGCGCCCTTTTCGTCTATCCGCTTGGACATCAAAGCAGCCATGTCCTTGACATCGCGCATGGTGATCTTTCGCCGTCTGCGCTTGCCGGGAACTTCTGGAACCGTAGTAGGAAGCATATTAGAAACAATTAAACTATTTGAATCCCCCTGTCAAGGAGGCTGTCGGACTTGGTGGTTCCGTATGGTGTCGCATAATGGCTCGCTTCCAGTTTGGAGGGGCGTTCCTTGAGGGTTGGGAAATGGATACACCGCACCTTGAACCGGCTTTTATACGGCTTTTGATTTGGCGCAGTCACCAGTCCGCCCTCACTCGCGCCGGAGTCTCTTAGGTTCTCGGTTGGCAGGCGTCCTGATGCTGCTATTTGTTCTTTGGACTTTAGCGGGGTGATTTTTGGCGGCGTTCCTCTCGGGCTTGGGTGTCCGGTGACGTTTTTCAAATTCTCATTAAGACTTGCGCTCCCGAAGTATCTCCGGCGATTAGCCGATTGAATTTGCGCTTTTGACGGGCAGGGTATGTTGCGCCTTATCAGGGCGCATCGCAATGACTGACTCTCCGCTGTTTTCCAAAGAACAATTTGCCCGGCGCAATCCCCGCTCGCCTCTAGGACGAATGACAAAAGAAAGTGCCCGGCGGGTGTTCAGGCCGCCGGGCTGGTTGTTTTTGTCTGCGAGTCCGCCTCAAAAGACGTGGATGACCGCAAATTGTAAAAATGTTCGAACTCGAAAAACAACCAACCGAACTTCCTAATCACTATCACAACTCCCGCACTTTGTCAAGCTTTTCGCTATTAACATTGCCAGGACACTTGAAATCTTTTTGATGTCCCCAACCCGAAAAATACCCCAAGAAAATCATTGACAGTGAGAAAACCATTGAAAACATTGGGCGAAACCGCCCAAAAAATAATTGAAAAAAAGTGAAAAAAATTGTTGTAATCCGTTTTTGTTGGTCTATGATGTTTCTCGTTAGC
>Ga0208783_10000550_pt1 | contig 22882 bp, 13 predicted proteins | sample DEB19_08_DNA_2_FD_184529 | JGI IMG/M metagenome (GOLD analysis project Ga0208783, IMG submission 184529) | Aqueous microbial communities from the Delaware River and Bay under freshwater to marine salinity gradient to study organic matter... | ecosystem: Environmental > Aquatic > Marine >...
CGATGCGAAAGGGAATCGTCGAGCGAGGTTTCATATCGCGTGCTCCCCCAGAGCGATTGAGAAAGGCCAGTCACCGTCGAAGGAAGCCGCACGTGACGCAGCCATCGGCGACTCCCCCGCTCCCTCGGGGGAGTATGGAAGCGAGGGCAGATACTGTCATCACCCGATTGTCGTCGGGTGACTCACCCGTACGGGGGAACGGTCGCCGAGCGTAATCGTGCTCCATGCTTCTTCAGTGCATGGTGCCGTGCAGCACACCCCGCACGGCCGATCCGGTGGCCGCCGTGACGTTCCACTCGAGGGCATAGCACCATGTGGTCGAGAAGCCGGGCACGTGCAGCGTCACGCGCCGGCCGTCGGCCGACAGCGTCACCTCGGCGACGCTTCGATTCGTCTCGTCATGGTGGTCGGAGCCGTACCGCTCCGATCGCACGAGGTTCCAGGTGCGCACCCGCCAGGCCTCTGGCTGCATGGTGGCGACGGGATCGAGCGGCTCCGGAAATGTGAGTTCGATGGTGTTCGGAGCCGTGTGCAGGGCGGTGGGGATCAGGAGCGGCCGTGCGGTGCGGCGAATCCGAAAGAAGCCCCCCGGCCGCGTCTGGTTGCCTGCCCATGCGAAGAGTCCGCACGCATACAGGTGGCCGTCGGTCGGATGAAAACGGCCCCGCATGATGCCGGTGGGAAGATCGGGCATCGGCAACGCCACCATGCCCCCCTGCACGACACCGTCGTGGACAGCCGCCGGTTCGGTCAGCACGAGATGCACGCGGCCCTCGCCGTATGAGAGTTCGAGCAGGCCACCGGTGATCGGCTGCCACCGCGTGCTCGTCACGCGGAGCATCTCGGCCGGCGAGCGGTCGAAGGCATTGGTGATCCAGAAGGCGGGAGGTTCCATCGCCGTGTCGCTCGCATCGACCACGTCGTGATAGCCGAACATGTTGCCGTAGAAACCGCCGGCACGAACGACATTGATCCGGTTTTTCGGATGCCAGTGCCCTTCCTGATCGGTGATCCAGAAGGTGCCGTCAGGCTCCACGCAGACGCCGTTGGGCGCGCGAAAACCGTTCGCCACGATCTCGGTCGATGCGCCGTCGCGTGACACCCGCAGCAGGGTGCCATGGTGCGGCACGACGGCAGGGAGAGCATGGCGAGCCGCTTTGGCGTAGTAGAGGTTGCCGGCTGCGTCGGTCTCGAGCCCCATCGCAAACTCATGAAAGTGCTCGGTCACCTGGTGGTCGTCGTTGAAGGTGTCGTAACGGTCGGTGAGTCCGTCTCCGTCGAGATCGACGAGCGTCAGGATCCGGTCGCGGCAGGCGACGAAGGTCTGGCCGTCGATCCGCTTGATGCCCAGCGGCTGAAACAGACCCGAGGCGATCCGCCGCCACCGCAGCGTGCCCGACGACGCCTCGATGCCACGGACCTGCCAGACATCGCCATCCCAGGTGCAGAGCACCGCTTCATCGAGACCGGTGAAGTCGATGCCGGAAAACCGAAGCTGCGCGTTCCACGGATTCGTGTCGGGAGCCGACAGTTCATCCACGGCGAAGGGGGCGGTGTCGTCGCCCCGCATGAGCGGCGTCTCGAGGGTGGCGGGCCAGAGCCGCGGGGCCGACCGGCCGATGAGCGAGCGAGGGGGCGGCGGCGGTGCCAGGGAGGCGGCGTGGCGGGTCAACGCCGCCGAATCGCATGCCGCCACTGCCACCGCCAGATCGAGCGGTGTTTCGCCCGCAGGGATGTGGAGGTCGACGAATCCGTCGGCGGCGACGATGTGCGGCCCGTTGGCGGCGGCTTTCGCCGAGGCGACGATCGCGGCGGCCGCCGGCGCCGCGGCAAGCCGGGCGACGAGCGGCCTCGGCCGAGGACCACACGAAAAGCTCCGCACGACCACGGGCTGCGGATGAGAATCGATGTCGATCGGGGCCGCGAGGGACGCGGTCTCCAGAACGCGTGTCGTGCCGATGAGCTGGTCGAGCACTACGACCGAGAGTGGTTCGGCCGCGGAATCATCCGGCATCGCAGCATGGTGCAGAGCCTGAAACCTCCCATGAGACCGGGGCAGGGGACCATACGGTTTCTCGTCACGTCCGAGCGGTCGTGGATCGGTGAACCCGCCCGTGGCAGGGTCGGCCCAGCCCGGCATCGTGGGGAGGGCCGCCATGACGGCGCCATGGACGCGGGGGTGGCGGCCGTGGCGACCGTCGAAGGTGATGCCACCCCAGTCGATGAATGCATCGCCCGTCCACACCGCCGCCGCACGCAGCGTGTCGAGTTCATAGAGGATCCAGGCGTGGCCGCGGCCGATCCCTCCCGGCCCGGGATCGAGCCTCACCGCCAGACCCTTGCGGGCCACGTTGCCTCCTCCTCGCCCCACCTCGAAGGTGCCCGCGAGAAAGGGACCGTAGTCGTGCAGCCGCCACGGCTCGATCGTCGAGGCCTCTGGCCCGCGGGAGGTGCCGGGAGGAAGCGAGGAGAGATAGTCGCGCGTGATCGGCGTGTACCAGTCGCGATGGTGGTCCTTGAGAAATGTCTCGCGGATGTAATGGATCACGTCATACTTCTGCGACGGCACCATCCAGGTTTGGGCGACCATCTGGCCATTCCCGCGGGTCAGGGTTTGATACATCGCGTGGGGGTCGCTGCCGTGCTTGAACGGCCCCTCGGCAAATCGGGGCGCGGTGGGCAGCGACCCGGGCGCCTCGAGTGTGCCGTGGCAGTTGGCGCAGACCCGGGCGTAGAGCGCCTCACCGCGCCGCAAGGAGGCCCTCGCCTTTCGTGGATCCTGCCAGTCGGTGAGGAAGCCGGCATGATCAACGTCGGATTCATATGCCGCCGGCGGGTGCGGGGCGATGGCGGCAGGGTCGGGGGAGAGCGCATCGGCCCGCGACGGGCCCCCGGTCGCCACCTCGGCGAGATACCTCACAAGGTCGAGGAACTGACGACGATCGGCGAGGAGGTTGGGCAGGCCCGCGGGCATCAGCGACCGGGAGGCAACAGTCCGTTCGTCGACGGATTCCACGGGGATCACGATCTCGCCGCCTCCCGTGGCGGCGTCGCGAAGCACCACCTCGGAGGCCGATTCCCGGGCGATGAGGCCGGTGTGCGTGGTGCCCTTCGTGGTGAGGATCGTGACGCCGCGGTATTCCGGACGGACCACGGCCGATGGATCGAGCAGCGATTCCACGAGATGCGCGACGAGTGCGTCGCGAGGCACGTTCGGCGGCATGGCGGCGAGGTTCGGCCCGAGCGGCGAGCTGCCGCTTCCGGCCGAGTGGCACTGCACGCAGGTGAGATGCCGCGTGTGGAAGATCGTCGATCCGCGGGCTGGATCGCCGATGCGTTCGACGTCGGCGACGAGGCCTTCGCGGTGTTCCATCGCGAGGGCCGCGGCCAGTCCATCGGAGGATGACGAAGCCCATGGTGTGACGGTGGTCGAGGCAACCTTGGCGGCGCGCTCGCCCGACAGGATCGCTCCGTCGGCGATCAGCCGCGTTCGCAGTTGGGCATACGGCACATCCTGCACCGCTGTGCCGGCGCGGATCGCCAAGGCCGCGGCGGTGCCGGCCGCCTGGCCGAGCGCCATGTAGACCGGCTCCATGCGAAGCGAGCCGTAGGCGGCATGCGAGGCGCTCACGCACGTTGGCACGAGGAGATTCTCGCACTCGGCCCGCCTCGGCCGGATCGCCCTCCATGAAATACCGTAAGGCTTCGGGGGCACCCGCCAGAACACGCCCTCGCGACGGACATGGCGCTGCTCGTTGACGAAGTATTGAACCGCATGCGAGTCGAGGCCGAAGGAACCGAGGGCTACGGGATCCTCGCAGGGTTCGGCACCCAGGCACACACCCTGCGTGACGACCACGTCGGAGATCATCCGACGTCCTTCCCGGACATAGAGCTGCGGAGGGAATCCGCCGGTGGCGGTGAACTCGTCGCGGCACCAGCCATGGCGGGCAACGACGGCGCGAATCGATTCCGGCACCCGGGGATGAAAGGCAAGCGTCCAGAGCACTCCCCTCACGTATCGGGCGTGCTCCGCGGCGATCCGCTTCCGGGTTGCGTGGTCGGCCTCCGGATAAGGCCAGCTTGCCCCGGGAAGATCGATCCCGACGGCGTGCATGCTGTTCCAGTCAAACTTGTGGTTGGGGAGCTTGTGGCTCAGGATCGGCAGCCGCGTGTCGCCCGACTCGAAGACCCGCAGCAGCAGTTCGTGGTTGATCTCGCGGTAGCCTTCGGGTTGCTCAAACGGGATTCGGTTGGCGGGGGCGTCGGTCACGCAGAGCCGGTAGGTGTAGGCCTGCACTCCGTCGTCGCCGGCGCCATCGACGAACGTGTCGAAGTCGACCGCCTTGACCCCGGGCAGCAGGCCGCTCGTGGCGTCTCCCGGCCTGATGAAGGGGTCGACGGCGGTGATGAAGTGGTCCTTGTCTCCCTGGGTGTAGTGCGGCCGAGGTGTGCGATCGCCTCGGCGGATGCCGGCGAGCGACTCGCCGTAGCGTGCTTCGGGCTCACGGCCGACCGTGCACGACACGCCGGCACTCGCCATCAGGTCGCCTTCGAAGCTGGCGTCGACGAAGACGGTGCCGCGAAACGTCCTCCCCGACTCACTCGTGAATGATTCGATCCGGCCGTCGCGCATCACGACGCCGTTCGTCAGGTCGAGCGGCTCGTTGGTGACCACCGTCACGCCGGCCTCCCGCAGCCACGCGTCAAACACGGCAGCCGCCACCTTCGGCTCGAAATGAAACACGCGGTCGTCCGACCCATAGGCCTTTCCGACCCGACGATAAAACTCCGAGGGGATGCCGCCGATCGACCAGGCCTTCCCGACGTCGCTACTCGAGAGGCCGCCGGTGGTCATGCCGCCCACATGATCGGAGGCCTCCACGACGATCGCCCGCAGGCCCATGGCCGATGCCTGGATGGCCGCCGCGAGCCCTGAGGCCGTCGCTCCGTAGACCACGACATCGGCTTCAACGGGCGGTTCCGCGGCTCCGGCCGATGGCCCGGCCATGGCCGCTCCCACGGTCATGGCGGCGAGAAGCAGTCGGCGAAGAAGCAGAACGGCCAAGGGATTTGCCGCGAGACAAGGTCGCGGTCCGTGAACGACCATGCTTCGGAAAGACGACGCTGTACGATACTGTATGGGTACGGTCAGAGTGGACATCGCCCGATCGGGTGGCGACGAGACCCGTCCGGCACGGCACGCTCCATCAATGGACATCCAACACGCCCTTCGTGTCGTCGCATGCGGGTGGATCGCCGCGGTCATGGCCGTGGCCGGCGTCCATGCCGCCCCCAATGTCGTCATCATCGTTGCCGACGACATGGGCTATGGCGATCTTGGCGCCAACAATCCCGCCTCGAAGATCCCGACGCCCCACCTCGATCGCCTCGCCTCCGAGGGCATGCGGTTCACCGACGCGCACAGTTCGTCGGGGATCTGCTCGCCGTCGCGGTATGCGCTGCTCACTGGCCGCCACCATTGGCGCGACTTTCACGGGATCGTGAACTCGTTGGGTCCTTCCGTGTTCAAGCCCGGCCAGCTCACGCTGCCCGCGATGCTCCGAGCGCGAGGCTATGCCACGGCCTGCATCGGCAAGTGGCACCTCGGCTGGAACTGGAACGCGCTCCGTCGGCCAGGCACGCCGGCCGACTCGATCGAGCACGGCGACTTCGACTGGTCGCGTTCGATTCCCGGCGGCCCACTGGCCCACGGGTTCGACACCTACTTCGGCGACGACGTGATCAACTTTCCCCCCTATGCCTGGATCGAGAACGACCGTGTGATCGAGCCGCCCGACGTCACGCTCGCGTCGCCCGGCATCCAACCCAAGGAGGGACAGTGGGAGTGCCGCCCCGGTCCCGCCCGAAGCGACTGGGATTTCTACCGCGTGCTTCCGACGCTCACCGATCGGGCTGAGGCGTTTGTCCGCTCCCGAAAGGGGAATCCGCAGCCGTTCTTCCTCTATGTTCCGCTGCCGTCACCGCACGCGCCCATCATTCCCAACGACGAGTTCGAAGGCCGTTCGCAGGCGGGGGCCTACGGCGACTTCGTGGTCGAGACCGACGAGGCCTGCGGCCGCGTCCTCGCCGCCCTGCGCGAGGCGGAACTCGACTCCAACACGATCGTGGTGTTCACCTCCGACAACGGAGCCGAGTATTACGCCTACGCCCGGGACGCCCGTTTCGACCACTGGTCGTCGGAACCCTTTCGCGGCGTGAAGCGCGACCTCTATGAGGGGGGCCATCACGTGCCCTTTGTGCTCAAGTGGCCCGGCGTGACGAAGCCGGGATCGGCCACCGACGCGGTCGTTTCGCAGGTGGATCTGATGGCCACGCTCGCGTCGGCCGTGGGCTACGACCTGCCCCCGGATGCCGCCGTCGACTCCCATGACCTGCTGCCGTGGCTCATCGGAGAGCAGGCAACGCCGCCGCGAACGACGATCGTCCACAACACCAATGCCGGGCAGTATGCGATTCGGCACGGCGACTGGCTTCTCGTGGATGGCACGACCGGCGTGACGCAGCCGAAGCAGCGGGTGGTGCCGCCGGCCTGGAGCCGGAAGCACGGCTATCCTCCCGACGACGACCAGCCGGCGGAACTCTACGACCTGAAGGCCGACTCGGGGCAGCGTCGCAACGTGGCCGGCGAGCATCCGGACACGGTGACGCACCTCCGCGGCCTGCTCCAGCAGACGCGTGCATCGGAGCGTTCGGCGCCACGGCAGAACGTGCCGGGCGGGGCGGACTCCGCAACGGCCGGAACCGTGAAGGTCTACATCATGATGGGGCAGTCCAACATGGTGGGATTTGGAGCGGTCGGCCCCGAGGAGACGCCAGGCACGCTCGCTCACGTCGTGCGGCGGCAGAAAAAGTTTCCGCAGTTGCTCGACGCGGCCGGCGAGTGGGCGGTGCGCGACGACGTGTGGTGTGTGCAGGTGACGGCGGGCAGCCGCACGGGCTGGCTCCAGCCAGGCTTCGGCGCCCGTCCACAGTTCATCGGGCCCGAACTCGGATTCGGTCACGAGATCGGCGACGTGCACGACGAGCCGGTGCTGTTGATCAAGGCATCGCAGGGCAACCGGAGCCTCGGGTGGGACATTCTTCCTCCGGGCAGCGAGCGATTCACGGTCGAGGGGCGAACCTACGCGGGCTACCAAGACACTCCCGACTCGTGGGTCGAGGGGCAGCCGAAGAAGGAGGTCAACTGGTACGCGGGCAAGCAATACGACGACTTCGTGCGGGATACGCACCACGTGCTCGATCACCTCGGTGATTTTTTTCCCGCAGCCGCCGGGATGCGGCCGGAGATCGCGGGCTTTGTCTGGTGGCAGGGGCACAAGGATCAAAACCCGGTGCACGCCTCGCGGTATGAGCAGAATCTCGTTCGGCTCATCAAGGAACTCCGTCGGGAGTTTGATGCCCCCGACGCCCCGTTCGTGCTCGCAACGATCGCCTTCGGCGGGGAGGCGCTCGCGGGGCCTGGCCTCCAGGTGGCCGAGGCGCAGCTGGCGGTGAGCGGCGACACGGGCCGCTACCCGGAGTTTGCCGGCACCGTGAAGGCGGTCGACGCGAGGCCCTTCTGGCGGGACGCGGCGGCGTCGCCGGCGCCCCGGCAGGGGCATCACTATCACCACAACGCCGAAACCTATCTGCTGGTGGGGGAGGCCCTTGGGCGCGCCATGGCGGAACAGGTTCAGTCGCGGGGGCGTGCCGATGCGGCCGACAACAGCCGTCGGACGGGCGCCGAAGAAACGGCCACGCGGGAGCCGGCCCATGCTCGTGAGCATTTTCAATGACGTGATCGGCCCCGTGATGCGGGGGGCCTCGAGTTCCCACTGCGCCGCGGCGCTTCGGATCGGTCGACTGGGCCGCGACCTGGTGGGGGGCACGCCCGACGAGATTCTCGTGGAGTTCGACCGTGGCGGCTCCCTGCCCACCACCCACGAGTCGCAGGGCTCCGACATGGGGCTCTTCGGTGGCCTGCTCGGCTGGGAGGCCGATGATCCGAGGCTGCCCGATTCCGCCGAGGCGATCCGTGCCGCGGGCACGGTCGTTCGGATCGAGACCGTGGATGTGGGAGACCCTCATCCCAACACCTACCGGCTCACGCTCCTGCGCGATGGAGTCACGCACCGCCTTCACGCCATCTCAACCGGCGGCGGCATGATCGAAGTGATCAGCATCGACACCTGGAGCCTGTCGCTGCATGGCGATTCTCATGAAACGCTCGTGGTCGTCGAGGATCGCGCCGCAACCGCGGCGGTCGCCAGGCAGATGGAGTCTGTCGGCGGAATCGTCGATCAGGTGACGGTAACGGAGGGAGAGCGGCGGGCGCTCGTGCGGGTGCGGTCCCATCGGCCGTTGCCGGCGGAGGCGGTCGCCGCTGCGGCGGCTCTGGGGCGCGTTCACTCGCTCGCCCCGGTGCTGCCCGTGCTGTCGCGGCGCGACACGCGCGTGCCCTTTTCCTCGGCAACGGAACTGCTCGCCGTGGATGGCGGGCGAAACCTGCCGCTGTGGCGTCATGCCGTGGCCTACGAGATGGAGCGGGGCGGGCTCGCGGAGCACGAGGTGATCGATCGGATGATCGCGCTGGTGCGGCTCTGGCGAACCGCGATCGACTCGGGCATCGCAGGCACGACCTTCGACGATCGCGTGCTGCCGGCCCAGGCGCCAGCCTACGCATCCGCCCTGGCGGCGGGACGGCTCGTGGGAGGCGGGCCGCTCGATCGGATCGTACTCGCCGTGACCGCCCTGATGGAGGTGAAGAGTTCGATGGGGGTGATCGTGGCGGCGCCCACCGCGGGTGCCTGTGCCGCGCTGCCGGCTGCCGCGCTCACGATCGCCGAGGATCTCGGCCGCGACGACGAGGCGCTCGCGCAGGCGCTCCTTGCCGCCGGCCTCATCGGCGTTTTCATCTGCACGCCCTGGTCGTTTGCCGCCGAAGTGGGGGGCTGCCAGGCGGAAGGCGGCTCGGCGGCGGCGATGGCGGCCGCGGCGATCGTGACCCTGGCCGACGGCACCCTGCATCAATCGCTGGCGGCGGCATCGCTGGCGATGCAGAGCATGATCGGGCTGATCTGCGATCCCGTGGCCGGCCGCGTGGAGGTGCCTTGCCTGGGGAAGAATGTGATGGCGGCGGCGAATGCCCTGGCCTGCGCCAACATGGCGATCGCCGGGTTCGCGGAGGTGATTCCGTTCGACGAGGTGGTGATGACAGCCAAGCGAGTGGCGGCCCAGATGCCCCGCGAGGTGCGCTGCACGGCGCTCGGCGGCCTGGCAATCACTCCTGCGGCTCGTGCGATTGAACGCCGGCTCGCGGAGCGAAGGGGTTGCGGCTGTGGGGCACCGTCCGTGCCGGCCGACGGCGGCTCGTGCTGCCGATGATTCCGTGGTGCGGAGTCGAGGCCGTACCCCTGAGCGTCGGCTATCGCCGCTTGCGAAGCGAGAGGGCCCCGAGGGAGATGGCGCCGCTTGCGATCATGCTCCACATCGCCGGCTCGGGGACGGCTTGAAACGAGAGCGTGTTGCCCTGGAGGTCATTGAATACGGTCACCGGACCGCTGTTGAGATTTGTTCCAAACATCGATGCGACACTCTGGCCGGAAAAGACTGCGGTGCCACTCACGAAGGAGCCGCTCGTGTAAAAGCGAGGAAGCGTTACGCGAAGACTCGATGATGGGGGGTAGTAGTAGAGATGGAAGCTGTCACCCCCTATAAACGAACCTCCTGTAAAGACAAAATTGAGGATGAACGGACTGTTCCATGACGTCGATATCGTTAATGGATATGACGGCGCGTTGCTGACCACACCCTGGGTTCTGATATCGAGGAAGCTTGATGATGCATAGCTCACTTCGTCAGTCGTGGTCGTTTCTTGGGAAATGGCTCCGTATGCCGTGACATCCCAAGAACCGGCCCATGACCATTGAAGATTGGTGCCCGAGTTTTGCACCGTGTAGACGATGCTTGCGGTTGCAGGCTTCGCCTGAAGCCACAGGCAGACGCTCACCGCAGCAACGGCCACCATGGCCAGGCTGTGCGAGCAACTGAAGGCTTTGCGTTGACGGCGAGAGATCGTGCGCGACGAGAACGTCATGGGAGAACTGCCTGTGTGCGAGTGATACGGGAAACGGCCTGGAAGGCCAGGACTCCACGCAAAGAGGAAGGCAAACCGCGTGCCACAAGCATCTCGGGTGCCAGAGAATGGCTGGCAACCGGCGTGGGGGTCATGTTCCAAGGGTTTTTTGCGGGCTACATTGAGCGATGAAGCAGGGCGAGGCGCCCGTGCGGAAGGCACCGTGTGGAGCGAATCGCCCCCATCCCGCTTCGCCCGACATTGGTTTTCCAACCTCCGTGGCAGCAAACATAGGCACTGGTTGGTCTGTTACGACCAATGACGCGCAAAGCAACTATCTCCGAATGACGATCCAAGCTGTCCCCGAGCCCAGCACCTACGCGATTGTGCTTGGGTCCCTCGGCTGCGGTGCCATCGCGTACCGTCGCCGGCGATTTGGTTTTCGCCCGGGTTCGAAAGGCTGAATCCGGGGGCGGTTGCTGCTCGTGAGCCTCGCGCCCGCGCGGGCCCACGGAGGCCAGGGCCGCCTAGCGACGTGGTGTGGGCTCAGCCGCCGGTGTCTCGGCGGTGTGGATGTCGGCCTTGGATGAGAGCGCCGCAGCGACGATCGGCCGCAGTGAGGATTCCCACCAGTGATCGAGGGCGTCGGGCAGGGCCGCCAGTGCCTCGTCGTCGGTCGCACAGCGGCGCAGGTCGTTCACGAGAGGCATCACGGCCTCGGGGCTTTGGAGGCACTGGGCCGCAAGGTCTCTCGACTCATCGTCGGAGAGGGTGCGGATCAGCGACACAGCACAGCGGTCGAGGCCACAGTCGCGGCAGATCGTCAGCAGGGCGGAGCAGTCTGCATGGAAGGCTTCAGTCGTCAGGCGCGTCTGCCCCTGCTTCGCAAACGAGGCGGCCATCGACGGCACCGGGATGAGTGTGGCGGCGGCGAGATTCGCGATCGGGCCATGACGAGTGGCTGACAGGAATGCCGTGGCGTCCCAGAGGGCACCGGTCATGTCATGCCGCGTGGCCCGAGTGGCGATCCTCACGAGGGTGGTGGGCCAGGCGTCGCCGCCACAGCAGTGATCGAGCCAGCGCCAGCCCCATCCCGCTGCTTTGCCGGCCAGCGACGCAAGGCCGCCCACATCGCCGCCAGGCGAGGGCTGCGGAATCACGACGCGCCTGCTTTCGCCGTCGTCGAGTTCGTTCAGCAAGCCGACAACCCGTCGATCGAGGCCGGAAAAGGCATCTCGCGCAGCGGCATCCCGCAGCTTTGAGGCGATGGGATCGAAGTGCGATCGCCATGCAGCCAGGTCAAGTGAGGGCGCCACGAGTGACGCCACGGCGGCAGCACTCGAACCGAACTCGTCACCGGCGAAAAAAGCCACGGCCGATGTCACGGGGGCGTCGGGCTTGTAGGTGTTCACTCCCGCAGCCTCTCGGCAGGCCGCGAGCCGCGCGGCGAGGAGGCGTGGGGCCGCGGTGACGGTGAGCCGGTCACCCGTGGCGAGATGCAGGGTGAGCAGCCGGCCGGTCGCGGAATCGATGGTTGCCGTTGCGGCGGCCGTTTCCACGACAAGCGTGTTGTCGTCCCAGCGAGTGCGGACACCGTCGGCGTCGAGCAGGGCCAGTACGGCCACGGGTTCGATCGTCGCCCGAATCACGACCGCCGCCGAGTCGTCGCGCGATCGGGATTCGGCGCCGGCACTCATGTGCAGGGTGCGGCCATAGGCATGCTTGCCGGCGTTGACGGATTCTTCGAGCCCCAGGTTGAGGCCGAGCCAGATACGAAGCGAGGGCGCGAGGGGTACCTCGAACGCCCCACAGCCTGACGGGAGGTAGCAGCCAAACCCGGTCCCGCCGAGCGCCACGCTGGCGTTGCTGGCACTGACAAGCAGCCCTTCGGAGGTGGAGATCACAAGGTCGCACGCTGGAATCGCATGCGGCTCTTCGGGGGCAGCGTCGGCGTTCACGGCGATCGCAAGGTCGTCGTCGTTGGCGAGAGTGGTGAGGAGCCACTCGCGGCATCGCAGCATGGTGGCCGCCTCACGCGACAGTTCCGTGCCATAGGGGGGCACGTGCGGATAGGCGATCAGGTCGAAGATCGCCACGATCTCCGTGGCACCGGTGGCATCGGGCTTCGACTCCTTGAACTTCACATCATGCCGCACAAACCGTCCCGATCGCCGCAGCGTTTCCTGCCAGGCGAGGCGGTCGCATTCAGTGGCCGGTGCGTGGAGGGTGATTCCGAGCGACTCACGAAGCACCCCCGCCGAAACCCGCCCAGCGGGTGCCACCTCGATGTCGCGGAGCAGGGACGCGGGGGGGAGGTCATGGAACGCAATCGTGAACGTGGCACCGTCGTCGCCTGGCACCACCTCGAGCGTGCAGTCGGGACCTCGCGACGATGGTTTTTCGACGCCGTGGGCGGCGGCATGGTGGCCATGGTCGCGAAGGCAGCGGGCAATCGCGGCGCGCGCGTCCCGACGCCATGGTTCATCGAATGGTGCCGGCTGCCCGCGCGACCAGAGGGCGGGCTTCATCACCGCGGGCTGGCCGTGGGCATCGATCCAGCGCATGCCCCCCCATCCGTCACCAGTGTCAACTTCCACCGCGATCGCGCCGGGGGGCGGCCGCTGCGACTTCAGCCAGGATCGCACGGCGTCGGCCAACTCGTCGGGCGCTCCGGTGATCTCGATGCCGCCGGCGCTCCAGCGCTGGCCTGGAACCACCTCCACGATCACGCGATCGCCGGAGGGAGAGGGCGTGTCATCGAGGTGTGCCTTCACGGCAGCCTCGGCATAGCCCAGCCGTTCGAGTGCCAGCGTCGCCTTTTCCTTCACGGCGTCGAGGAAGGTTCTTCGCGGTGTCAGCGATGTCGACAGCATCAGGAGCGCGTCGTCGTGGGCGAGGGCTGCGGCAAGCCGTTCGGGCGACGGGTCGTCGATGCCTCGCACCACAAACTCGGCGGCGCCGGCGAGCGAGGGCCCGATCAAGGCCAGGATCACGAGCACCATCCAGGGCATGACTCGACGCTGGTTCGGCATAGGGTTCGCCCCCGGCAACACTGGAAAAGAGGGGGGAGGCTAGCGAGACGGGTTGGCCTTCGGAAAGCCCAATCGTGGGCGTGGTGTGGAGGCGCCGAGGCGCGGCACGGGGTGCTGGAAGACGCCTGGGAATGGGGCGGGCACCGTCTGTATCCTTCCCCCTCTCGCCATGACCAGCCCCACCTATGCCCCGGGCCCGGACGATGCAACGGTGCGTGACGCCACCGGCCGCATCCTCACGCCCCCATCCGACTGGATCCTCCTGCCACCCGGCGACGCGGCCCTCACGCGACGGGTCAAGCAGGCGGGAGACCACTGGGTGGTGCAGGAAAAGAAAGGGAGGAAGGTTTTCTCGCGGGGTGTGTGGGCACCCGCTGCGACGATTCGCCACATCCAAGACGAGCTCGCCGCCGAACGAAGCACTGACGCCTACGCCCGCCGCCAGGCTTCAGCCGCGGCGCGACGCGAGCAGGTGCAGGAGGCCTATGTCGAGGATTTTCGCGGGGCCGTGCTGGCCTACCTCGCCTTTGATGCACGGCACGCGGCCACGGCCGAGGCGATTGCCGACGCCGTCACGGCCCATGCGACGCCGGTTGGCAGCGGCACGGTCGCCCGCACCCAGCGCATCCCCATCGAGCGGCGGGCTTCGGCGGCAGTGATCGCGTGGCTGCGTCATCAGACCACCGGCTACGATTCGATGGTGATTCCACGCGTGAAGGGCAAACGACGCGAGGTTCGACGGATGCTTGCCGCGCGGTCGAAGGAGCTGCTCGCCCGGTATCGTCGAGGGGAGCCAGCCGGCCCCTCATGCCCGCTTGCCGCCGCCCTCGCCTCGAGCGAGATGCCTGTGAGGTTCCCATCCTGACGGACACCGCCGGATCGAAGAGTATGTGCGGATTGTCGTGGGAACGGCAGCAGCAAGGCCCCTCGACGACCAGTTGAGCAGGCTACGACGAGGGCGAAATTCTGTGTACCGGTTGCCCTGCGCTGCCGCGGCGTCGTCAACTCTCGAAGCAGATGCGTTGTCCGAACGAATCCGCAGCGCGATCAGACGTCATCAAGGGCTTGGAGCGCACCCCGCACATCGCGGAGTCGGGACAGGGTTTCCGGCGTGCGCAACCCTGGGTATTCCTCCATCAATGCGATGACGTCGGCAAGGTCATGTTGCCGTTTGCTGGGCCGGCGACGGGGTTCGGCGGCGGCCGCCAGTTTGAGCACGATCAGGTCGGCGGGAATCGCCACCCGCATCTGAAGGCCATGGGCAAGATCAGTAAGTTCCGCATGGGCAACCGCGTCGTTGATTCCCACGTCTTCGGCGGAAAACTGCACCGCCGTCCGAACGCCGCCTGAGCAGCCTGGGGGCGCCCGCCAGTTGTCACTGTGTTCGTGGCGGCCCACGTGATCAAAGCCGGCGGCCAGCAACGCGTCTCGCGGAATGTCGGCAAACTGTGGCACTGCGATGTCGATGTCAAGCGTTGTGCGAGGCTCCGTCGTGCGGATCTGAATCGCCACGCCACCGATCAATGCGTAGGCCACGCCTGCCCGGTTGAGCAGTTCAGCCACGAGCCGGAGGGGCCCTTCCTTCGTATCACTCGGATCACTGCTCATGGTTTCGGCCCACAGGGAGTCGAGGCGAAAGCCAACCGCCACACGGCTTTGAACGGTCTCGGGGACGGTGGTCATGGCGCCTGGTTGTCGTTGCTGCGAAAGGAAGGCATCGGGCAATGGTACACGAACACAGAAGGAGCGTCCGGCTCATGGGGTGTTCGACACGGGTCAGGACAAGAGCTGCGTCCCCTTTTCCGGCATGGGGCCGGCGAGGGATGCGGAGGCGATGAACTCCCGCTGGGCGCGGCGAATCGCCTCGACGAGCGCGGAATGACGGCGGCCGTGGCGCTCGTGCAGCATCGCGTGGGCAAGATCGACGAGGCTCGCCGCCGAGATGGCCTCCGGCGGCTGGGCCAGCGTGAACGACGGTTCCAAGCCGGCCACTCGGTGCACGAAGCCCTGTTGCATAAGCCGGTCGAGCATCGCGGCCGCGACCGATTCCGGAAGGCCCGTTTCCTCCACCACGCGGGCCAGCGGCACCGCGCGACCGGAGGTGAAGCCTTCCGCGAGCACTTCCATGAGCACCAGCACCGACGACGCGTCGATCATGCCCGAGCGCAGGCGGAGGCGTTCCACCTCGTCGAGTTCGTGCCGCCGTCCACCAAGCCGCTGGACGAGTGCCGCCACCTCCACACCAAACAGGATGAAGATCCACATCGCGTAGGTCCAGATCATGAGCACCGGAACGAAGCCAAGCGGTCCGTAGAGGTGGCTGAAGGAGAAGGCGTTGTTGATGTAGGCGGCCATGCCAACCTTGCCCACGTGGAGCAGCACGGCCGACAGAAATGCCCCGCCGATCGCCGATCGCCAGGAGACGTAGGTGTTGGGAAGGAGCATGAACGTGCCGAGAAGCATCACGGTGATCAGCCCAACGCTCCAGACCACGCCGATCATGTGGAGGAGCACGGCGCTCGCCTCGAACGACGCGATCCACCGGCCCACATGACCGTCGACGAGAAACAGCAGCGCGATCCCGATCGGCCCCACCGTCACGACCGTCCAGTAAACCGGCACGCGCCGCAGCCAGGATCGCCCCTCCGGGGCGCGGTAAATCGTGTTGAAGCAGTCTTCGACCGTCACCATCATCGCCACCGCCGCATAGATCATCACCGCAAAGCCGAGGAGGCCGAGGGTTTCGAGGTTGATCGTGCCGAACTTTCGGATCATGTCTTCCAGCCAGGCGCCGAGCGAGATGCCGGCCGCGTCGCCGGTGGCATCGGCCGGCATGATCCGCACCGCGTCGAGGCCGGCCGACTGCACGAGCTGGTGGACGAGCGACTGGAGCTTGTCGACGCCCTGCATGCCCTTGAAGAGCGTCGTGCTCACGATCGCCAGCGGCATCAGGGCGAAGAGCGTGTGGAAGGCGAGGGCCGCCGCCATCTGCAGGGCGCGGTCTTCGCGGAGCTGGCGGCCTCCCACGCGGGCGAGGTCGTACCAGAACCTGGCCGTGGCCTGCCAATGAGTGAGCTCCTCGCGGGGATGGTGGATCACGCGAGCAATCCACTCGGCGGCATCGCGAAGAATCGTGCGAATCGTGCGTATCATGGTGGGGCCGGGTTCAAGGGAGATGACGTTCCAAGACTCTACCAACGCCTCCCGCCCGCCGAATGGGTCCGGCTTTGCAAACCGGGAGATGACCGTCGTGGCCCGAATCGGCTATCCTGCGGCCGCGGCCCTGTCGGGCCTTTTGATCCGAATCCTGTGGAGAGGCTCCCCCGATGTACGAGACGCTCAGCGAAACCGAGGGCTGCGACCTCCTGTCGCGACTGTTCACGAAGCGTGGCTACGCCATCAAGCGAAACGTGCTGTTTCACGAGTATGGAGTCGAGTTTCACATCGACGGCTGGGATCCTGTGGCCCGCGTCGGATTCGAGTTTCTCACGAGCGAAGACGACGACCACGACGATCTCTCGCTCGAGGAATACAAGACGCTCACCGCCGCCCAGCGTCGGGGCGAGTTGGCGATGTTTATCATCGACGAAGTCGAGCCGGTGTCGGCCGAGGCCCTGGCCGCCGAAGCCCATGAGTTTTTGGACGAGGTGGCCGACGCCGCCCATGCCCGCCTGGTGGCCGCCAGCCGGCGCGTGAAAGCGGCGGGGCGGAGGGGGAAGGCCGCCGCCCCGGCTCGCCGTCCGGGGAAAAAATCACCAGCCTCGGCACAATCATCGGCCGCGTCGGCCCGAGCCACGAAGAAGCCGACGGTCGGCAAGGCCGTGCGGACCAAGGCGGTCAAGAAAGCCGCAGAGAAAAAGCCGATGAAGAAGGTGAAGGCAGCCAGGCCACCGACGAAGAAAGTGAAGCGAGCCCGAGGACGGTAGGGGCCCCTGCAGCGAGGGGATGGCGTGGTGCTGGTGGGGCTCGGCCGGACTGGGGGCTTTCGAGGACGTCAGGCTATACTCTCGGCGTCAGGGCGTTCGAAGTCCGCAGGCAGGTGCGGCGAGTTTCCTTCCCATCATGATCACCTCGGCTCGTGCTGCGCCCCACGCCCATGGCTGTCATCCACGACAGTCGCGGATCGTGTTTCCGACGGGCTTCACGCTCGTGGAACTTCTCGTGGTGATTGCCATCATCGCCACGCTCATCGGCCTCCTGCTTCCCGCCGTGCAGTCGGCCCGCGAGTCGGCCCGCGGCGTCACGTGCAAGAACCAGCTCAAGCAGATCGGGCTCGCCTTTCAGTCGCACCACGCCGCCGTGAACATGTTTCCCACCGGGGGCAACGACTGGTGGACGCCCCCCAACTTCGTCAACGGTCGGCCGGCGGTCGGGATCCAGCAGGACGGCGGATGGGCCTTCCAGATCCTTCCCTACATCGAGGCATCGACGGTCTGGGAGTCTTCCGGCGGGAGCGACTTCGAGCGGTCGATCGCCGCGATGGCGGTGATGCATCCGTTTTATTTCTGCCCCAGTCGGCGCGGCCCGCAGTCGGTGACCTATGCCGACCCGTTTTTTCTCGAGGGCGTTGAGCTCACTCATGGCCTCATCGATTATGCGGGCAGCAACCTCGATGGAACCGGCGTGCTCGTTCAGCTCGGCAGCGATCGGCCCGGCCGCCCGCGACGCATGAATGCGATCAGGGACGGGGCGTCGAAGACGCTCGTGGCGGGCGACAAACGGCTCAATCTCGCGTTGCTCGGCACGCCTCAGCCCGACGACAACGAGGGCTATGCGGCGGGATGGGACGAAGACAGCATCCGGGAAACGACCGACGCTCCGGGGCGGGATGATTTCGAGAGCCCCGATGGCGAGCGGCTCTTCGGCTCCTCCCATCCCACGACGTTCAACACGGTGTTTGTGGATGGTGCGGTGCACGCGCTGTCGTTCGAGATCGATCCCGACACGTTTCGTCGGATCGGCGACGTGGATGACGGCGAGCCGCTCGATCTGGGAGGCCTGTGATGGACACCGTGCGGGCGATACCCGACAGCGAGGCCCCCACCATCGTGAACGGCATGCCCTCGGAGGCAGCCCCAAAGCCCGTGCACGGCCTTCGATGGCGGGTGCATGGCCGATACCTCGCCCGTGGCTCCGAGAAGGTGGTTCCCCGCGGCGTGACGTATGGTCCGTTTCCCGCCAACGCCCGCGGCGAACCCTTTCCCGAGCCCGGGGTCGCCGCCGCCGATTTTCGCCTGATGCGCGAGGCGGGGATCGATGCGATCCGAACCTACTTCGTGCCACCGGAATGGGTCGTCGCCGCCGCCGAGGAGGCGGGGATCGGGATGCTCATCGACGTGCCGTGGGCGAAGCACCTCTGCTTCCTCGACGGGGCCCGGGCTCGGCGCGATGCCCGGGAGGCGGTGCGCACGGCGGCCCGGCTCGGTGCGAGGTTTGGCAACATCATCGGTTATTCCGTCGGCAACGAGATCCCCACCGACGTCGTTCGCTGGCACGGTGCGGACCGGGTGTCGCGATTCATCGCGTCGCTCGCCGATGCAGTCCGCCAGTCGGATCCGTTCGGACTCGTCACCTACGCCAACTTTCCTCCCACCGAGTATCTCGACCTGCCGTTTCTCGATTTCGCGACGTTCAACGTCTACCTCCATGATCTGGAGACGTTTCGTCGCTACCTGCTCCGTCTCCAGAATCTCGTCGGTGAGCGGCCCGTGCTCCTCGGCGAACTCGGCATGGACTCACTGCGTCATGGCGAGGCCGGCCAGGCCGCGTTTCTCGCCGGTCACCTGCGCGAGGCGGCGCTCGACGGCATCGCAGGCACGTTCGTCTTTTCGTGGAGCGATCTCTGGCATACGGGCGGACACACGATCGACGACTGGAAGTTTGGCATCACCCGGGCCGACCGCTCGCCGAAGCCCTCGTTCGAGGCGATGGCGAGCGTCGCAGTCGATCGGCCGGAGCGGCTTTTGACGAGCCGACCGCGGGTGTCGGTGGTGGTCTGCTCCTACAACGGCGCCGCCACGCTCGCGCAGTGCCTCGAATCGCTGGGGCGGCTTCGCTATCCCGACTACGAGGTGATCCTCGTCGACGATGGCTCGACCGACGGCACGCCTGCGATCGCTGCGCGGTTTCCCGACATCGTCACGATCCGGCAGGACAACAAAGGGCTCAGTGAGGCGAGGAACGTGGGGCTGCGTGCGGCCACCGGCGAGATCATCGCCTACACCGACTCCGACTGCTTCGCCGATCCCGACTGGCTCACCCATCTCGTGCACCAGTTCGAGGTGACGGGCGCCGATGCCGTCGGCGGGCCCAACCTGTCGCCCGACGACGGCTGGCTCGCGGCGTGTGTCGCGGCGTCGCCGGGGCAGCCCACGCATGTGCTCGAGAGCGACCAGGTGGCGGAGCACATCCCAGGCTGCAACATGGCCTATCGCCGGGGGCCGCTCGAGGCGATCAACGGGTTTGATCCACAGTTTCTCCGGGCAGGTGACGACGTCGACGTCTGCTGGCGTCTGCAGCAGTCGGGCCGCTGGATCAGCTTCGCCCCCGGGGCGTTTGTCTGGCATCACCGGCGGCAGAGCCCGAAGGCCTACCTCCGGCAGCAGGAGGGCTACGGCGAGGCCGAGGCGCTCCTGCGGTTCAAGCACCCCGAGAAGTTCAATGGCCGTGGAGCCTGGAAATGGCGAGGCGTGCTCTATGGGGCGTCGCTTCGTGGCCTCCAAACCCGCGAGTCGCTCATCTATCGCGGCACGTTCGGCACCGGACTCTTTCAGTGCCTCTACGCCGCTCCCACGTCGCATTGGGCGATGATCCCCACGACGCTCGAGTGGCACCTGGCAGCGCTCGTCGTGGCGATCAACGCGTTTGCCTGGCGACCCGCCGGCTGGATCGCCGCCGCCATGATCGGCCTCTCGGTGCTGGTGGCCGTGCTGCAGGCGGTCCAGGCGAAGCTCCCGCGAAGGTTCTCTGGGCCGGTCGCCCGAGCCACCGTGGCCGCGCTCTGTTACCTCCAGCCATTGGTTCGGTCGTTCGCACACTACCGGGCCAGGCTCTCCACCTACCGCAGCATTGCGATCCACCCAGCCGATGCCTGCACGGGCTGGCGGTGCCCCTGGCAGTTTTTTGCGGGCACCGCCTCCTACTGGGGCGAGGCCTGGGGCGAACGCCCCGAGGTGGTCACTCGCACCGCCGATGCCCTGCGGGAGGCCAAGTGGGGTGTCACGCTTGACACCGGCTGGAGTGACTGGGACGTGGAGATCTTCGGCCATCCGTGGACGTGTGTTCGTGTCACCAGCGTGCAGGAAGAGCACGGCTCCGGCCGACGCCTCATCCGTCTGCGGTATCGTCTCCGGCCGACCTGGCTCGGGTGGGTGACGCTCGTGGCGGTCGCCGCGACGCTGGCCATGGCCGCCGTTGTTCGGCCCGTCGAGGCGGCGGTGCTCGCGGTAGCGGCTGTCGTCGCCATCCTGTGGGTCGCCGGACGCGGAGGACGGCTTGCCACGCGGATTCGCGATGCGTTCGACCGTCAGGCTCGAGGCCTCGGACTCGTGCCGTGCGATGAATCGCCACGACCAGACGCCTCATGAGCTCGGCCAGGCGACTCATCGTGAATGCCGACGACCTCGGCTACACGCGGCTCACGTCGGAGGGCATCTTCGCCGCCTGGCGACATGGCATCGTCACGAGCGCAAGCCTGATGGTGCGGCAGCCCGACGCCTCCGAGGCGGCGCACCGGGCGTGCGACGAAGGATTCACCGACCTCGGCCTGCATCTCGACTTCGGGGAATGGATCTGCCGCGACGGCCGCTGGCACAGGCTCTACGAGGTTGTTTCGCTCGACGACGATCAGGCGGTGCGAGAGGAGTGCGAGTGGCAGCTGCAGGAGTTTGAACGGCTCGTGGGCAAGCCGCCAACCCATCTCGATTCCCACCAGCACGTGCACCGTGAGGAGCCCGTGCGTTCCGTCGCCCGGGCGATGGCGGCTCGTCTCGGCGTGGTGCTTCGCGACGCGTCGCCTCTCGTGCACTACGATGGCGGCTTTTACGGGCAGCAGGGCAACGGTCAGCCGGCTCCCGAGTGCCTCCGCGGGGAGTCGATCATGGACATGCTTGCCGCGGCCCCGGGAGACGTGGTCGAACTCGGCTGCCACCCAGGGCTCGATCCCAACCTTGCCACGATGTATTGCCGCGAACGGTTTCGTGAGGTCGACGTGCTCTGCACGCCCGGGCTTCGCGAGCGGATCGCCGACGCCGGCTTCGAGCTGGTGAGCTTCGAATCGCTCGGACCGCAGCCTGCGCCGGGAGGCCCGGCATGACGAAGATCGTGATGCTCGGCATGATGACGAAGATCCCGGTCGCAGGGGCGATCTGGGGCCAGATGCACTACCTCGAGGGCCTTCGCCGCCTCGGCTACGATCCCTACTACGTCGAGGCCCACGCCCGCACCCCGTCGATGCTGATGACCAGCGCCGACGACGATCCGACCGCCCTGGCGGTCGATTTCATCGGTCGAATCATGGAACGGTTTGGCATGGCCGACCGATGGGCCTTCCACGCCCTGCACGACGACGACCAGGTGCATGGCATGACGGACACCGCGCTGAAGCAGCTCTACAAAGACGCGGCGCTTCTCATCAACTACCACGGCGGCACGGTGCCACTGCCCGAGCACACCGCCACGAATCGGCTCGTCTATCTTGAAACCGATCCCGTCGACACGGAGATCGAGGTGTATGAGGGGCGTCAGGAGACGATCGATTTCCTGTCGGCCCACTGCGCCTTCTACACGTGGGGGCTCAACTACAACCAGCCCGACTGCCGCGTGCCCATGCCCTCGCCGTTTCATTTCAAGCCGCAGCCGCCGGCCGTGGTGCTCGATCTCTGGGATCCCCCCGCCAACGCCTCGTGCCGTCGCTTCACGACCATCGGCAACTGGCGGCAGGCGTGGCGGGAAGTGGTGTTTCAGGGGGAAACCTACACCTGGAGCAAGCACCACGAGTTTCTCAAGTGCCTCGACCTCCCGTCGCGGGTCAGCCAGGAGTTCGAGCTGTCGCTCGCCAGCTATGGGCCGGACGATCGGGCGATGCTCGAGCAGCACGGCTGGATCGTGAGCGATGCGGCGGCCATTTCGTCGGACCTCGACGCCTACCGATCGTTCGTGGGCGCCTCGCGGGGCGAGTTCACCGTTGCGAAGGATCAGAACATTCGCCTGCGGAGCGGCTGGTTCAGCGAACGCAGTGCCCAGTATCTCGCCGCGGGCCGCCCGGTGATCACGCAGGAGACCGGATTCTCCAATGTGCTCCCCACGGGCACCGGCCTGTTTGGGTTTTCAACGGTGAACGAGATCGTCGACGCGGTCAATCGTGTCAACGCCGACTACCCGGCCCACGCCGCCCGCGCCCGCGAGATCGCCGCGGAGTTTTTCGATTACCGCAAGGTTCTCGGCCCGATGCTGGCCGAACTCGGCGTGTGAGTGGGCGCCATGGGCCGCGGCATGCTTCGCATGCGGAAACGTCCCGGCGTCGGCTCCGGCCTGGGGGCGCCTGTGGGAGCTTGGGGGGTGGCACGCTTCGGGGTTGCCCACACGCTGATGGTCGCGCCGTCGCCGCCGTCCCGGCGTCGGCTCCGGCGTGTGGGAGCGTGTGGGAGCCTGTGGGCGCTTGGGGGGTGGCACGCTTCGGGATTGCCCACACCCCGTCGCCGGACGCTCGCGTCGGGCATCCATGCCCTTTGGCTCGCTCGGCATTGGCTTCGCTCCGCCATCCTGGCTCCGC
>Ga0208783_10000552_pt1 | contig 22857 bp, 25 predicted proteins | sample DEB19_08_DNA_2_FD_184529 | JGI IMG/M metagenome (GOLD analysis project Ga0208783, IMG submission 184529) | Aqueous microbial communities from the Delaware River and Bay under freshwater to marine salinity gradient to study organic matter... | ecosystem: Environmental > Aquatic > Marine >...
CCCCGAGCTCGAACACGCTCCCGCGGTGGACGACGTCGCGACGGAGCACCGTGCCGCGGGACATGGCGCGAGCATACGGGTCGCCGCCCGGGCCGACAACGCGCGGACGCGGCGGCGCGCCCCGACCGCGCCCGGAGGCGCCGACCACCCCGCCCGCGAACGCGCGCGCGACCGGCGGACGCGGCGATCGTTGGCGTCGCCTCCCTCCTCCGTGTAGACCCGCCGCGAACGGAGGTCCCGAAATGGCGCTCAAGCGACACCTGATCCGACTCGATGCCCGCGAGCGCGAGGAGTTCCTCGCCGCCGGCAAGACGATCTATCTCGCCTCCAACGGAGAGGACGGCTACCCGCACCTGATCGCGATGTGGTACGCGCTCGAGCCCGACGGGGCGATCGCGATGACCACCTTCCGCAAGTCGCAGAAGGTGAAGAACCTCCAGCGCGACCCGCGCTGCTCGCTGCTCCTCGAGGAAGGCGCCACCTACGACCGGCTGAAGGGCGTCTTCCTGCGCGGCCGCTGCGAGATCGTCGACGACGAGGAGCGCACGCTGCGCACGCTGGGCGCGGTCGGGGCGCGGATGGCGGGCGCCGTCGCGGCGCCGCCGGTCGAGGCGCTCGAGGCCATGCGCGGGCAGGCTCGCAAGCGGGTCACGCTGCTCTTCCGGGCCGAGAAGACCCGGACATGGGACCACTCGAAGCTGGGCGGAGCCTACTGAGTCTCCGCCGAGCGGCGCCGCGAGGGTCTCGCACGGCGAGACCTTCCGGCGGAACGGGCGGCGCATCCACGCGCCGCCCGCGTCGGACGAATCAGGCCTCGGAGAGGACCTTGAGCGTGATCGTCGCCTTCACGTCCTGGGCGACGCCGATCGGGATGCGGTAGGTGCCCAGCCGCTTGATCGGGTCGTCGAGGTCGATGCGACGCCGGTCGACCTCGAAGCCGCGCGACGCGAGCACGCGCTCGATGTCGATGTTCGTGACCGATCCGTAGAGCTTGTCCTCGTCGCCGGCGCGGGCCCGGATCTCGATGACGAGCCCGTCGAGCCGCTCGGCGTACTCGCGCGCGGACTTGAGTTCGCGCTCGCGGCGCGCCGCCATCACCCGCTTCTGGTGCTCGAGTTCGGCGACGTTGCGACGGCTCGCCTCGACGGCGAGCCCGCGCGGCAGCAGGTAGTTGCGGGCGTAGCCGGGCTTGACCTTCACGACCTGGCCGGTCTCGCCGAGGTTCACGACGTTCTCGCGGAGGATGACTTCCATGGATCCGGTTCCGGTTGAGCGCGCCGCGTCAGGAGCGCAGCAGCAGCGTGAACGGCAGCAGCGCCGTGGTGCGCGCGCGCTTGATCGCCGTCGTGAGCCGCCGCTGGTGGCGGGCGCAGTTGCCGGTGATCCGGCTCGGGATGATCTTGCCGCGCTCGGTGATGAAGTTGCCGAGCGTGCGCACGTCCTTGAAGTCGATCACGAGCGTCTTCTCGGCGCAGAACCGGCAGACCTTGCGACGCCCGCCACGGCGGCGGAACGGGTTGCCGTCTTCCGAGCGGCCGCGCGGGCCGCGACGACGATCGTCGCCGCCGCCGGCACCGCCGCCGGGGCGACCGAAATCCCTGTCTCTCTCGTCAGCCATGGGTCACGCTCGTTCAGGAAAGCTCGGGCGACTCGATGTCGCCGGAATCCATCGCCGCGCCCTCGCCCGTGGGCGCGCCGCCCTCGGATCCGTCGCCTTCGCCGGGTGCGAACTCGCGGCGCGGACGCGGCGGCTCGAGGGTGGGCTTGTTCGGGTCGACCTGCACCGTGATGTAGCGCAGGACGTGGTCGGAAATGCGAAGGTTGCGCTCGAGTTCGGCGACCGTCGCACCGGTGCCGCGGAATGCGACCACGTGGAATTGGCCGCGTCGCTGCTTCTCGATGCGGTACGCGAGGTCGCGCGATCCCCAGTCGACCGTCTGCGACACCTCGCCACCTGCGCCGGCGATGATCTGCTTCGCGCGCTCGAGCTGGTCCTTGACGCCGGTCTCGCCGGTGTCCGGGTGATAGGCAATCATCGCCTCGTAGGAACGCATTCTGGAAAGCCTCCGGGGAAAAGAGCGGTCTAACAGCGAGGCGCGCCGCGCTCAAGGCTTGCCGGCGGGCAACCTGTCGGGCGGGCCCCCGGGGGCGCCGTCGGAAGGGCCCCCCGGCTCTCCGGGGCCCGTCGGGGGGGCATGGACCCGGTTCACGGCGGCCATGAAATCGAGCGAGAGCCAGGCCTCGCAACCGTCGGCGGCGGCTTCGAGGAGATCCGCCAGCCGGTCCGACTCGGGTCCCCCGAACTCGGCCAGCACCCAGTCCGCCGTGTCGATGCCGGCGGGCGGGCGCCCGACTCCGACCCGCAGCCGGGCGAAGTTCGCATCGCCGCCGAGGTGCTCCTGGATCGAGCGGAGGCCCCGGTGCCCGGCATTCCCGCCGCCGCTCTTCAGCTTCAGGCGGGCGAACGGGAGGTCGACCTCGTCGTGGACGACGAGCAGGTCGGCCGGTGCGAGCCCGGTCGCGAGTTCCTCCAGCACCTCGCCGCTCCGGTTCATGTAGGTGAGCGGCTCGATGAGCCGCACCTCCAGGCCCGCGATGCGGCCGTCCGCCACGCGCGCGAGCCCGTCGCCCCCCGTTTGCCAAGGGAGCGCGTGGCGCGCGGCCAGGCGCTCGACGACGAGGAAGCCCGCGTTGTGGCGGGTGCCCGCGTAGCGGGCGCCCGGGTTACCGAGTCCGATGATCGCCCGGGACGCCACGGCACCGCAGGAGCGCCGACGCTACTTCTTGGCCTTGGCCTCGGGCTTCTTCGCGTCCGCGGCCTTCTTCGCGTCGGCAGCCTTCTTGTCGCCCTCGGCGCCCGCCGCAGCGGCGCCCTCGGCACCCTCGGCGCCCTTCTTCTCCTCGGCCGCAGGCGCGACGATGGTGACGAAGGCCTCGTTCTCGCGCGAGACGATCGTGACGCCCTCGGGCATCTCGAGTTCGTCCACGTGCGCCGACTCGTGCATCCCGAGCGAGGTGACGTCGTGCACGATGAACTCGGGGATCTGCGTCGGGAGGCACGACACGAGCACCTCGCGCAGGATCGGCTGCAGGATGCCGCCGAGCGTGACGCCCGCCGCCTTGCCCTCGAGGTGAAGCGGCACGCGCACCTGGATCGGCCTGGTCAGGTCGACCTCGTAGAAGTCGGCGTGGAGCGGCTTGCCCGCGACCGGGTCGAACTGGATGTCGCGCAGCAGGACCTTCTTCGCGTTCAGGGACGCGTCCGGCGACCGAAGCTCGATCAGGTGAGATCCCTCGAGGTGGGCGATCCGGTTGTTGAAGGTCTTCGCGTCGACCGCGATCGCGCGGGCGGCGGCCTTCGGCCCGTAGAACACGGCGGGCATGAGCCCCTTCACGCGGGTGCGGCGCGCCGGGCCCTTGCCGGCCGCTTCCCTGGCCTCGACTTCGATGATGAGCGTTTCCATGATCCCGTCTCCGAAAGCAGATCGGGGGGCCAAACGCGAGTCGGCCCCCTCGCCCGGGGGGCCGGAACGCGAGTCTCCCCCCTCAGACGAACAGCGAGCTGATCGACTCCTCCTGGTGGGTCCGCCGGATGGCCTCGGCGATCAGGGGAGCGACCGTGAGGATCTTCACCTTCTTGCAGGCGGTCGAGCGGGGCCCCTGGGCGATCGTGTCGGTCGCGATCAGCTCCCGGATGGGCGACTTCTCGAGCCGGTCGATCGCCGGCCCGGACAGCACCGCGTGGCTGCAGACCGCGAGCACCTCCTGGGCGCCCGCGTCGATCGCGGCCTGCGCCGCGCTGCAGATCGTGCCCGCCGTGTCGACCATGTCGTCGACCAGGATGGCGGTGCGCGACTGCACCTCGCCGATGATGTTCATCTCGGCGACCTCGTTCGGGCCGGAGCGGCGCTTGTCGATGACGGCGAGCGAGCCGTCGAGGCGCTTCGCGAACGCACGCGCGCGCTCGACGCCGCCCGCGTCGGGTGAGATGACCGTGGTCGGATCGCCGTTGATGCGGTCGCGCAGGTAGCGCAGCAGGACCGGGGTCGCGTAGAGGTTGTCGACCGGGATGTTGAAGAAGCCCTGGATCTGGCCGGCGTGCAGGTCCATCGTCAGCACGCGCGAGGCGCCCGCCGTCTCGAGCAGGTCGGCCACGAGCTTCGCGCTGATCGGCACGCGGGGCGCGACCTTCCGGTCCTGCCTCGCGTAGCCGTAGTACGGGATCACCGCGGTGATGCGGCCGGCCGACGCGCGCTTGAGCGCGTCGAGCATGAGCAGCAGCTCCATCAGGTGGTCGTTGCCCGGCATCGAGGTCGACTGCACGACGAAGACGTCGCCGCCGCGGACGTTCTCCTGGATGTCGACGTTGATCTCGCCGTCGCTGAAGCGGCGCAGGTCGGCCCGGGCGACGGGCACGCCCAGCTCCTTGCAGATCGCCGCGGTCAGCGCCGGGTTCGAGTTCCCCGCGAAGATCTTGATCGCATCCTTGGCGCCGTCGGCGCTGCGTGCGCTGTCGCTCATGGGGACCCTGGACCTCTCGTGATCGCGGTGGAAGTGCTCGGAGACGGGCGGGAACGGCGAACCTGGGCGGGAAGGATTCGAACCTTCGAATGCCGGAGCCAAAGTCCGGTGCCTTACCAGCTTGGCGACCGCCCACCCTCGCCCGGCGCCGGGGCGCCTTCTAGCGGTCTCCGCCCGCAGCCGCCAGAGGTCCGGGCCCCCGGTCGACTCGACGAGGGGCCGCCGCTAGAGGATCGCGAATGGAAGGGGACGCCCTGCGCCACGCAGCCGACGTCGCCGCCGGGATCGCCCGCGAGGCCGGCGCCATCATCCGGGCGAACTTCGCCGCCCCGCGGCGCATCGCCACCAAGTCGGCCCCGGTCGACCTCGTCACCGACACCGACCGGGCGGCCGACGCGCTCATCTCCCGGCGTCTGCGCGAGGCCTTCCCGGGCGACCTGCTGGTGACCGAGGAAGGCGGGGCCCGGTCCGCCGAGGCGGGCTCCCCCCCGCCCGGCCGCGCCCCGCTCCACTGGGTGGTCGACCCGCTCGACGGGACGACCAATTTCGCGCACGGGTTGCCGCAGTTCGCCGTCTCGATCGCCGCCGTGGCGGGGCTCGACCCGCGCGATCCGATCGCCGCGGACTCCGCCCGGCGCGGCCGCGCTCTCGTCGGCATCGTCTACGACCCGATGCGCGACGAGCTCTTCCGGGCGACCGTCGAGGAGCCCGCGACCTGCAACGGGGAGCGGATCGCGACGACCGCCGAGGGCGAGGCGGGGGCCTGCCTCGTCACGACCGGGTTTCCCTACGACCGGCGCGAGCAGGTCGACCTCTACCTGCGCTCCTTCCGCGAGATGATGTTGCGCTGCCGCGACGTCCGGCGGATCGGGGCGGCGGCCCTCGACCTCGCATGGGTCGCCTGCGGGCGCGTGGACGCGTTCTGGGAGTGGGGGCTCAAGCCCTGGGACGTGGCGGCGGGCACGCTGCTCGTGCGCCGGGCCGGCGGCCGTACGAGCGACTTCGCGGGCCGCGACCCGGGAGTCGACGCCCGACAGACGCTCGCGACGAACGGGCCCGTCCACGAGGCGCTGGTCGGGATCCTGGGCGGTCTCGACGGGCACGGCTGAGGAGGACGACGATGGGCGACGACACGGCACGGCGGAGCGCGCTCGGGTGCTTCCGGCTCGACGGCAAGCGCGCGATCGTGACGGGCGCCTCGCGCGGCATCGGCCGCGCGATCGCACTCGCGATGGCCGAGGCCGGGGCCGACCTGGCGCTGGTCTCGCGGCGGCGCGAGGGACTGCTCGAGGTGGCGCGCGAGGTCGAGGCGCTGGGACGCCGCGCGATCGTGCTGCCCTGCCACGTCGGGCGCACCGACGAGGTCCGCGCGACCGTGGTCGAGGCGACGCGCGAGCTCGGCGGCCTCGACGTGCTCGTGAACAACGCCGGCACGAACCCGCTCATGACGCCGATCGCGGATCTCGGCGAGCGCGCGTGGGACAAGATCTTCGACGTGAACCTGAAGGGGCCGTTCGTCGCGTGCCAGGAAGCGGCGAAGTGGTTCCGCGAGCATCGCGTCGCGGGCTCGATCGTGAACGTGTCGTCGGTCGGCGGTCTCGACGTGGCCCCGGGGCTCGGCGCCTACTGCGTCAGCAAGGCGGCGCTCGTGACGCTCACGCAGGTGCTCGCGCGCGAGCTCGGGCCGATCGGCGTGCGCGCGAACGCGATCGCGCCGGGGCTCGTCGCGACGAAACTCGCCGAGGCGCTGCTCACGAACCCGGCGATCCGCGACCCGGCCGTCGCGCGCGCAGCGCTGCGTCGCCACGCGGAGCCCGAGGAGATCGCGGGCGCGGCGGTGTTCCTCGCCTCGGACGCGTCGAGCTACATGACCGGGCAGACGCTGGTGCTCGACGGGGGGACGTTCCTGCTGGGGTGAGAGATCGCGGGCGACCGCGACGCAGCTGACGGCCGCCGCGGGAACCCGAGGTTCAGAATCCCCCGCGGACCGCGCGCGCGTAGCCTCCTTCGGTCTTCATGCGGGCCGAACTGCTGCCCGTGCTGAAATACACGACCCAGGCATAGGTGGGCACCGCTCGCCACGTCGACGAGGTCCAGTAGAAATCCGACCCCGTGCAACTGCACTGGGTCACCGAGCATCCCGGCGTGCATCCCGTGTCGAACTCCGCGAACGCGGGGAGATCGGCCTTCTCGATGTTCACGAGCGTCTGCAGCTCGTAGAAGGTCGGGAGTCGCCAATCGCAGAATCCTGCGAAACACGGCGGCGTGTTGAGATTCGCCAAGAAGTTGGAGACGACCGATCCCGAGAAGGTCTCGCCCACGACCGGCACGGGCAGGCTCAAGGCCCAGCCGTACACGTTGTCCTTGTCGTGGATCGAGCCGTCGTTCGATTTCTTCTCCCAGAAGAGTCCGGTGCGACGGTCCTTCACCACGCCGTTGTTCAGGTCGATGAACAGGCGTGTCAGCCCCGGGCGAAGGTCGCCGTCGGTGCCTTCGCCGTAGCTCGTCGTCTGTCCGGTCTCGAGGGGGCGGCCCTTCGTCACGCCCGCCCCGGCGTCGGAGACGGCGATCAGCAGCAGGGCTGCGATCGTCGGAACCAGGTATCTCGTCACGACGGATCTCCTCGTTGGAGGAACCAAGGGCTCAAAAGCCGCCGCGGACCGCGCGCACGTAGCCCAGGTCGGTCTTGGTCGACTGGTAGCATCCGCCGTAGTTGAAGCGGACGACCCAGACATCGCTCGGGGTCCCGTCCACCGTGGAGGTCGAAAGGTAGCCTCCGGGAGTGGTGCAACTGCACTCCGTGTTCGTGCAGCCCGAGGGACAGCTCTGGTTGAACGCAAGGAAGGCCGCCGGAAAGCTCGCGCCGAGATTCCGGATCGACTCGAGCTCGTTCAGGTTCGGCAGACGCCAGTCACAGTTGCCGGCGAAGCAGGGAATCGAGTTCAGCGTGGCGAGGAACGTGGTGAACGCCGTGCCGTTCGCCTGCCAGGGCTCACCCGTACTCCACGAGTAGAGGGCATGCACGTCGTGGATCGAGCCGTCGTTGGTCTTCTTCTCCCAGATGAGCCCCGTACGGTTGTCCTTGATCATCCCGTAGCCGAGGTCGGTGAAGAGCCTCGGGAGGCCCCGGCGAAGGTCCCCGTCGCTCCCATCTCCGTAATTCGTCGCCTGCCCGGTCTTGAGGGTCCGGCCCTTGGTCAGTCCTGCGTCGGCTCGCGTCGTGGCGAGCGCGAAAAGGGCAAGGGTTGCGAGAGCGATTCTATTCATGACGGGTCCTCCCGTAGAGAAGATGCCAGAGAAGTCCCATGCGAGGGAAGCCGATCCCTTCGCACGGTCCGAGAAACCGCACGGGCTCGGAATGAGCGACGAGCCGACGTGGACCGCGTCCCGTTCGGCTCCGAGGGCCTTCCAGTGGCCTCGGAGTTGGCACCTCTTTGGCACCAGGGGGATCTGGCGACGGAGATTCCGCAGTCAGATCAAGGAGATGCGCCCGCCCAGAATCGAACTGGGACTTAGGGTTCCGGAGACCCTCGTGATATCCGTTTCACCACGGGCGCGATCGGTGGACTCCCGTCTTTAATACAACCGGCGCGCCGGCGCCATGCCTCCGGGCGACGAACCGCGGCACCTCCGCCCGACGGCCGACATCGCGCCTCACCGGAAGTGGCAGTAATTGCAGCCGCCCCCGCCCTGCCCGATGATCATCGGGTCGTTCGACGGGTCGTCGTCGCGGTAGGCCGCGATCCGCTCGTCCACGGTCGCGATGCGCTCCTGCACGACCGGTCGCATCGACCAGCCCGTGAGCGAGGACACGGCGTCGCTGAAGCCGTAGTACTCGAGCGCCTTCGCCCGGTCGCCCGCCTTGGCGTAGGTGTCGCCGAAAAGCAGGAAGGTGCCCTCGCCGTTGTGCGGCGCGCGGCCCTCGTTGCCGCAGATCTGCGGCGTGCAGGCGTCCAGCATCCGGAGCCCGTCCTCGATGTAGCGCAGCGACTCGGCCATGAGCGGGTCGTCGCCGGCGACCGTGGGCGGGACGACGCCGACGAAGTCGAAGCTGTTGAACAGGAAGTTCAACTTCATCGACTCCCGCAGGACCCGCAGCCCGTCCTCGACGATCGCCGGGTCGCCGAGGATCAGGCCCTCGTTGTAGCGAGCCGCCGCGTGGAATCCGGGGATCCTCGTGTCCTCGGGAACCAGCACGACCGCGCGCTCGAGCGCCTCGCGGCCGAGCGTCACCTGCTGCTGCACGAAGCGACTCGGGTGGGCGGGATCCGTCCAGTCCTGCGCGACGCGCCACAGGTGCATCATGCCGAGCAGGAACCACGGCCGGCCCACCTGCGGCGCCTCGCGCGTCGCCTCGCCGAGCCAGTCGATCGCCTGCTGGTCGCGGATCGAGACGCCGTTCAGCGTGTCGTAGAAGGCCTGTTCCCCGGCCGCCGCGAACCCGCCGGGCGGCGGCGCGGACGAAGACGAGTCCCCGCAGCCCGCGACGGCCGCGGCGACGAGGGCCATCGAGAGGATCGCGGGCAGGATTCGGCGAGCGGGTCCACGCATGGTCGCCCGCTTACCCCCATCCGCCCCGGCGCGTCGAGAGCCGGATTCGGGATTCGCGTCCCGGCTCGACTCACCCCCGCCGCCCGAGCGGACCGAACCGATCCCCCGGCTCCTTCGTGAAGCGACTCCCCGAGGAAAGCACCTCGCCCGGCTTCCCGCCGTTGGTTCCCCCCGCCCGCCTCTGCTACCTCGCGCTCCCTGATGGCCGCCCCCGCCCCGGACCACGACCGGCCCCACGTCGAGATCGACCGGGTGAGCATGGCCTTCGACGACCGCCCGGTCGTCGACCGCCTCACGTGCTCGTTCCCGCGCGGGCGGGTCACCGTCATCCTCGGCGGCAGCGGCTCGGGCAAGACCACCCTGCTCCGCCTGCTGGCCGGGCTGATCCGCCCGACCGAGGGCCGGATCCTGATCGACGGCACCGACGTCGCGGGCCTCCCCGAGAGCGCACTCGCGCCCGTCCGCGCGAAGATCGGCATGCTCTTCCAGGGCGGCGCGCTGCTCGACTCGCTCACCGTCGGCGACAACCTCGCCCTGCCGCTGCGCGAACGGACGCGCCTCTCCGAGGCCCGCATCGACGAGATCGTCACCGGGCGGCTCGACGCGGTCGGTCTCGACCACAGGGTCGCGCGGCTTCTCCCCGGGCAGCTCTCGGGCGGCATGCTGCGCCGCGTGGCGCTCGCCCGGGCGATCCTGCTCGACCCGCAGATCCTGCTCTGCGACGAGCCGTTCTCCGGCCTCGACCCGATCTCGGTGAAGCGCATCGAACTCCTGCTCTCGCGCCTGAACCGCCATCACGGCATGACGATCGTGATCGTGTCCCACCACATCGCGTCCACCGTCCGGCTCGCCGACCGGGTGCTCCTCCTGCTGCCCGGGCGCGCCGTCGAGGGCGCGCCGGGCGAGCTGCGCGAGAACGCCGACCGCGAGATCTCGGGCTTCTTCGACGAGGACCTCGACGAGTCGCTCGAGCCGCGGGAGGTCGCGACCCGGATCGAGCCCCTCGACGACTCGCCGCGCGACGCCGGGAGCGCGCGGGGCTGATGCGGTTGCTCGACGCGATCCGGGAGCTCGGGTTCCGCTCGCTGGGCGTCGTCGCCCACCTGGGGCAGCTCCTGCTCTTCCTCCTCTCGATCCTGCGGGCGAGCCTCCTGCCCTTGCGCCCGCGGCGCTGGCTCGAGGAGATCTGGGGCCAGGGCGTGCTGTCGCTCGTCATCATCTGCGTCTCGGGCCTCGCCGTCGGCATGGTGCTCGGGCTCCAGGGCTACAACACGCTCGTGCGCTTCGGCGCCGAGGGCTCGCTCGGCGCGGTCGTCGGCCTGAGCCTGATCCGCGAGCTCGGGCCGGTGCTGGCGGCGCTGCTCGTGACCGGCCGCGCCGGCTCGGCGACCGCCGCGGAGATCGCGAGCATGGTCGCGAGCGAGCAGATCGACGGACTCCGCATGATGTCGATCGACCCCGTGAACATGGTGGTCGCCCCCAAGGCGCTGGCGCTCACGGCGGTCATGCCGGCCCTCTCGACGCTCTTCATCCTGTTCGGGATCGCCGGCGCCTGGCTCGTGGGCGTCGGGCTCATGGGGCTCGACGGGGGCGTCTTCTTCTCGAGCCTGAACAACGCGGTCCGTTTCGAGGACGACGTGCTGGGCAGCCTGCTGAAGGGCTTGATCTTCGGGGCGCTGATCGGCTTGATGGCGACGTTCCGCGGCTACCATGCCCGGCCCAACGCGGCCGGGGTGAGCGCCGCGACGACTTCGACGGTGGTGGTGACCTCGGTGGCGATCCTGATCGTGGACTACTTCGTGACCGCTCTCTGGGGGTTCGAGATTTGATGACCCGCTCTCCCCTGCGCGACCTCGCGGCAGGGCTCTTCGTCCTCCTGGGGCTCGCCGCGATCGCGTGGCTCTCCTTCCGCGTCGGCACCCATCCGTTCGCGACGCGGGGAGGACTCCGCCTGCATGCCTCCTTCGACCAGACCGGCGGCCTGAAGAAGCGCGCCCCGGTCGAGATCTCCGGCGTCCGCGTCGGGCAGGTGACCGACATCGGGCTCGGCAAGGACTTCCGGGCCCGGGTCGAGATCGACGTCGACCCCTCGCTCGCGCTGCCGGTCGACACGTCGGCGTCGATCGTGACGGCCGGGCTGCTCGGCGACCGCTACGTCTCGCTGCAGCTCGGCGGCGAGAGCGAGAACCTCAAGTCCGGCGACGAGATCTCCTTCACCGAGTCCGCGGTCATCATGGAGCGCCTGATCGGCAAGATGGTGCACAACGCGAACGTCGGCGACGGCGGGAAGGGCGAGGCGAAGGAGTGATCGCACCCGCGCACCGTCGCCCGACGAACCCGTCGTCCGCCCGCGCCCCCCGGATCGCCCTCGCCGTCCTCCTCGCGCTGCTGCCCGGCCAGGCGAGGAGCGCGGGCGCCGCCCAGGCCGAGGACGCGGCGCTTCCCGTCCCGGCCGGCGTGACCGAGCCGACGCCCGAGGCGGCCGCCGCGCACGCGGCCGGCGACCCGCTCGAGCCGATGAACCGGGCGATCTTCACCTTCAACGAGAAGGTCGACGCGTGGGTCCTGCGGCCGGTGGCGGTCGCCTGGGACAAGGTGATCCCGACCCCGGTCGAGCACGGGCTCGACAACGCCTTCGAGAACATCCGCTTCCCGATCCACCTCGTGAACAACGCGCTGCAGGGGAAGATCGACGCGACCGGCACGACGATCTTCCGCTTCCTCATCAACTCGACGATCGGGATCGCGGGCTTCTTCGACGTGGCGAAGCACCTCGGCATGCCGCGCCACAACGCGGACTTCGGCCAGACCCTCGGCGTCTGGGGCGTGCCACCCGGGCCCTACCTGGTGTGGCCGCTCCTCGGCGCCTCGAGCGTGCGCGACTCGGCCGGCATGGCGGTCGACTCCTACATCAACATCTCCGGGCTGTTCGTCGACTGGCCGTACCTCGCGGGGCAGCGCGTGCTCGAGACCGTGAACAGCCGGGCGCTGCTCCTCGACGACATCGACCGCGCCCGCGAGGCGTCGTTCGACTTCTACGTCGCGGTGCGGGCCGCCTACGAGGCGCGCCGGGCGGCCGCCGTCACCGGGCGCTCCGCCGCGGCGCGCAAGGTCGCGGAGGAAGACCTCTACTTCCCGGACACGGGCGAGCCCGCCGCGGGCGGCACGCCCGCTCCCGCCGGAGAGACACGATGAGCATCCGAGACCGCATCCTCGCCCTCGGCGTCGCCGTCGCGACCGCCCTCTGGCTCGGCTTCGCGGCGACCCCCGCCCGGGCCGCGACCCCGTCCGAGACGATCGACCGGGTCGCGAGCCAGGTGATCGAGATCCTGAAGGACAAGTCGCTCGACCAGGCCACCCGCCGCCGCCGGGTCGAGGACGTCGCCTACCGCAGCTTCGACTTCGACGTGATCTCGAAGCTCGTGCTCGCCCGCAACTGGGCGACGCTCTCGCCCGAGCAGCAGAAGCGCTTCGTCGACGAGTTCAAGCAGCATCTCTCGGTGACCTACGGGAAGAACCTCGACAGCTACGCCAACGAGAAGGTCGTGCTGCTCGGCGACCGCGAGGAGGCCCGGGGCGACTGGTCGGTGAAGACGAAGATCGCCCGCGGCGGCGGCAACGACGACATCCTGGTCGACTACCGGCTGCGCAAGGTCGCAGGCTCCGACGAGTGGAAGATCATCGACGTGACGATCGAGGGCGTGAGCCTGGTCGCGAACTTCCGCTCGCAGTTCCAGGAGATCATGGCGAGCGGCGGCGCCGATCGCATGCTCGCGCTGCTCGCCGAGAAGAACGCGAAGGGCGAGAGCATCCTGCCTCCCGAGAAGCGCGGCGGCCCGAAGGGCGCGACGGCGACCGCGCAACCCTGAGGATTCGCCGGAGGACTCGCCGGTCCGCCCTCGACCCGTCGACCTTCCCCTCCCCCGCCCCGAACGTCCTCGGGCAGGGGAACGACCTCGCGGCGAACCGCACCCCGAGCCGGCCTCGACGAGATCCGGAGCCCGACCGGCCCGAAACGGCCGCTTCGGCGCCCTGCCGCGCGCCTGCTCAGCTCTTCCAGGCGAGGTGCTGGATCTCGGTGAACTCGTGCATGCCGAAGGCGCCGCCTTCGCGCCCGAGCCCCGAGAGCTTGAAGCCGCCGAACGGGCCGTAGGCCATGTTGCCGCCCTGGTTGATCCAGACCGAGCCCGTGCGGAGCTTCTTGCCGACCTCGACCGCCGTGAGCGAGTTGCTGCCGACGATCATCGCGGCGAGCCCGTAGTCCGAGTCGTTCGCGATCCGCACCGCCTCGTCGAGGTCGGAGTACGGGATCACGCTCAGCACCGGGCCGAAGATCTCCTCGCGCGCGACCCGGAAGGAGTTGTCGAGGTCGGCGAAGATCGTCGGCTCGAGGAACCAGCCGCGATCGAGCCCGGCCGGGCGCCCTCCGCCGGTCACGAGCCGCGCCCCCTGCTCCACGCCCGAGCGGACGTACGCCTCGATCGCGTCGCGGCGCTCGGGGCGCACGACCGGCCCCATGAGGACGCTCGGGTCGGTCGGGTCGCCGATCTTCACGATGTCCCGGTTGCCGACGAACGCGACCATGCGCTCCAGCACCGGCTCGACGAGCGCGCGCGGCACGAGCACCCGCGTGCCCATCGCGCAGCCCTGTCCCTGGTGGAAGAACGCGGGCGACGAGAGCGCCGGGACGCGCATGTCGAGGTCGTCGCCGTCGAGCAGGATGTGCGCGGACTTGCCGCCGAGCTCCAGGTGCACGCGGCGCAGGCGGTCGGCCGCCGCCGCGAGGATCCGGCGTCCGACGACGATCGAGCCGGTGAAGCTCACCTTGTCGACCATCGGGTTCGAGACCAGTTCCTCCGACGGCGCGGGCGCCTCGCTCGTCACCCAGTTGATGACCCCGGGCGGGAGGTCGGCGACCTCGTCGATCAGCCTCGCGAGCCAGAGGTTCAGAAGCGGCCCGTAGGGCGAGGGCTTCACGACCATCGTGTTCCCGGTCGCGAGCGCCGGCCCGATCTTCTGGGCGATCACGAACATCGGGAAGTTCCAGGTCGGGATGAGTCCGCAGACGCCGACCGGTGCGCGGTGCACCATGCTCGACGACAGGTAGTCTCCCATCGGCGAGCGCGTCACCGTCGTCGGCAGCATCTCCTCGAAGGGAAACGACCAGGCGAGTTCCTCGTAGGCGCGGAAGTGCCGGATCGGCCACTCGACCTGCACGTCGTGCGAGACCCAGCACGCACCTGCCTCGGCGATGAGCAGCCGGCGCCACTCTTCCTTGCGGGCTTCGAGGGCGTCGGCGATCCGGCCCAGCACGCGCGCGCGCTCGGCGCGCGTCGAGCGCGGCCACGGCCCCTCGTCGAAGGCCTTGCGGGCGGCCTCGATCGCGCGCTTCATGTCGCCGACCGAGGCGTCGGGAGCGCGCCCGATCGGGCGCTCGGTGGCGGGGTTCGGGACCTCGTAGGTGCGCCCGCCCTCGGCCGGCTGCCACCTGCCGCCGATCAGGAGGTGGTCGAAGTCCCAGCGGTTCTCCGCCTGCGAGGTCGCTTCCATCGATGGTCCTCCGGGGGCGCGGCGCGGGGATCCCGCCGCGGATCGTCGTCGCGCGGTTGTGGAAGTTCGCGTTCGGCGAGTCAAGCCGCCATGATGCGGCCGCACCGCCCGGACCGGGCGGCGCGGCCGCTCGACGGAGGAGCCACCATGCGCCTGCTGCACACGATGATCCGGGTGAACGACCTCGAGGAGTCGATCGCCTTCTACACCGGCCCGCTCGGCATGCGGCTCCTGCGACGCAGCGAGCATCCCGAGGGGCGGTTCACCCTCGCCTTCGTCGGCTACGGGGACGAGGCCTCGAACGCGGTCGTCGAGCTCACCTGGAACTGGGACACGACGTCCTACGACCTCGGCAACGGCTTCGGACACCTCGCCCTCGGCGTCGACGACATCCACGCGACCTGCGAGCGGCTCCGCTCGGCCGGCGTGAAGATCGTGCGCGAGCCCGGACCGATGAAGCACGGCACGACCGTGATCGCGTTCGTGGAGGACCCGAGCGGCTGGCGGATCGAGCTGATCCAGGCTCGGCGCTGACGCCGCGGGCGCGGAACGCCGGCGGTCGCCGCGACGCGGGTCGTCGTCCCGGATGCGGAGGCCGCGCCTGCCGCGCGACTCAGGCGCCGGGCCAGCGCGGCTTGCGCTTCTCGACGAAGGCCGAGAAGCCCTCGCGGGCCGACGGCGACGCGACTCCCTCGCACATGGCACGCGATGCCTGCCCGTAGGCCTCGGACTCGGGCAGGTCCACCTGCTGCCAGAACACGCGCTTGCCGGTCGCGACGACCTCGGCGCTGGACTCGAGCACGGGTGCCAGCAGGTCGTCGATCGCGAGGTCGAGTCCGTCTCGCGGCGCGACCCGGTTCACGAGTCCCCACTCGAGCGCGGTCTCGGCCGGGATCGGACGCCCCGAGAGCAGCATCTCGAGCGCGCGCTTGCGACCGACCGAGCGCACGAGGGGTACCGCCGGCGTCGAGCAGAAGAGGCCGACCTTGATCCCGGGCGTCGCGAAGGTCGCCTCCTCGGACGCGACCGCGAGGTCGCAGGCCGCGACCAACTGGCATCCGGCCGCCGTCGCGACGCCGTGCACCCGGGCGACCACGGGGACCGGCAGTCGATGCAAGGCCTCCATCACGCCCTCGCATCGCCGGAACAGCTCCTCGATCTCCCCGGCCGGGGCGCCGCGCATCTCGCGCAGGTCGTGCCCGGCAGAGTACGCGGGGCCACGCCCGCCGAGCACGATCGCTCGCACGCCCGGCGCCCGCCCGGCCTCTTCGAGCGCCCTGCCCAGCGCCTCCAGCATGTCGAGGGACAGGGCGTTTCGCTGCTCGGGGCGATTCAGCCAGAGGCGGGCGACCGGCCCGCCCACCTCGGCCTGCACGAGGTCGTCCTCGCGGGGGCGGCGCATCTCCATGGGCAACCCCAACCGCCTGGCGGTCGAGGAGTCAAGGCGACGGATCCCGAAGGGCCGCGAGATCGTGCTCTCCTACGAGTGTCGACTTTAGGAGACAATTTATGTCTAGTCTACGAGCCGCTGTCGCTTCAGGCAGACGCTCGTTCCGAAAAGGCTACATCCAATCCCGTGGAGGCAAAAGGCGGGCGAACGGTGGGTTCCAGGCCCGGGCAAGTCGCCGAACATGCCTCGCGACGCCTCCGGCCTCAGGCGGCGTCGGTCCCCAGGATCGCCGGGTCGGTCGAGAAAACCTCGATGGATTCGAGGTTTGCGGCGTCCCTCCGGCGCAGCGCAGGAGCCTCGACGGGCTCGGTCGCGATCGGCCGCCAGTGCTCCCGACGCCCCCGCCGAATCGTGCCCCGATCGTATGAAAAAGACGCCTCGCGCTTGCTGGTCTCCATCACGCCCCCCGAATGCTTCCCTCGGGGGATTGCCTTAGGCAACATGCGTGCCGCCCCTAGCCGGCCACGTGGACGAGGGGCTACCAGTGCGAGTCCGGCCACCGGGCGCAGGCGGGAGCAGCCGACCTCAGGCGAAGCTCGGGGCCTCCACGACCTCGGCCGATCGGCCCGGGCAGGACGGCTGGTCGCTGCCCTCGCAGATCATCTCCGCGATCGTCAGGTGGCAGCCGCCGCAGGCGCCGCCGGCGCCGCAGGCCCGCGTGACCTCCCGGCGGGTCGAGGCCCCATCGGCGATGGCGCGGCGCACGTGCTTCTCCGAAACCCCCTGGCACAGGCAGACGACCATGGGCGCAGTATGGAGATTTTGAAAGTCAATTTCAAGACCCCCCTCAATGAAAATCATGCGAGGGGGGAGCCGCGGCCCGCCCCGCGATCGGCTGGAGGCCGTCGACCCGGAGGTGGACGACCCCGTCCCGGCGCTCCACCGTGCCTTCGAGGACCAGCATCGCCGAGGCCGAGAGGGTCGTCCGGAGGCGCTCGAACACGTCCGGCATGAGGACCGCGTTGCCGAGCCCGGTCTCGTCCTCGAGCGTGAGGAAGCAGATCCCCTTCGCCGTGCCCGGGCGCTGGCGGACGATGACGAGGCCCGCCGCCCGGACCCGTTCGCCGTCGGCCCGGCGCGCGAGCTCGGCGAGCGAGAGGACGCCGCGACGACGGAGGTCGTGGCGCAGGTGCCCCATCACCTGCGGGCCGGTGGTGACGCCGCTTGCGCGGTAGTCGGCGAGCGTCGTCTCGAGGCCCGACATCTCGGGAAACGCCTCCGCGTCGGCCGGGTCGACGGGCAGCCCGGCGAGCAGGCGCTGGTCCGGGCGCGGCAGGGCCGCCACCTGCCAGAGCGCGGTGCGACGCGCGGCATGCGCGCGCACCGCGACCAGCCCGTCGAGCGCACCCACCTCGGCGAGCGTCGAGATCTCGCGACGCGAGAGCCCGGTGCGCGCCGAGAGGTCGGAGACGTCGCGCCACGGCGCCTGCGCACGCGCCTCGACGATGCTTCGCGCGCTCTCCTCGCGCAGGCCGCGCACGAAGCGCAGGCCGAGCCGCACCGCCGGCGGCGGACGACGGCCGCCCTCCCCGGCCCCGGCCGATCGCTCGCCCGGCTCGAGCGTCGAGCGCCAGCACGACCGCCGCACGTCGATCGGCCGCACCTCGACCCCGTGGCGCTGCGCGTCCTTCACCAGCGTGGACGGGTGGTAGAAGCCCATCGGCCACGCGTTCAGCAGCGCGCAGACGAAGGCCGCCGGGTGGTGCGCCTTGAGCCACGCCGACGCCCAGGCGATCAGCGCGAAGCTCGCCGCGTGCGACTCGGGAAACCCGTAGAGCGCGAACGAGGTGATCGCGCGCACGATCTGCTCGGCGCCCTCCCCCTCGATGCCGTTCGCGTGCAGCCCGCGGCGCAGCTTCGCCTCGATCGACCGCATGCGCTCCTCGGAGCGCTTGAATCCCATCGCGCGTCGCAGCTCCTCGGCCTCGCCGCCGGTGAAGCCGGCCGCGGTCATCGCGATGCGCAGGAGCTGCTCCTGGAAGAGCGGCACGCCCAGCGTGCGCCGCAGGATCGGCTCCAGGCTCGGGTGCGGGTAGGCGACCGGCTCCCGCCCCGCGCGGCGCGCGAGGTAGGGATGCACCATCTGCCCGACGATCGGCCCCGGCCGGATGATCGCGACCTCGACGACCAGGTCGTAGAAGCAGCGCGGCTTCATGCGCGGCAGGGTCGCCATCTGCGCGCGCGACTCGATCTGGAAGACGCCGACCGTGTCCGCCCGGCCGATCATCTCCCAGGTCTCCGGGTCGTCGTGCGGCAGCTTCGCCAGGTCGATCTCCACGCCCTCGGCCTCGCGGACGAGCGGGATCGCCTCCTCGAGCGCGGCCATCATGCCGAGCCCCAGCAGGTCGATCTTGATGAGGCCGAGGTCCGCGCAGTCGTCCTTGTCCCACTGCACGACCGAGCGCCCGGGCATCGAGGCCGGCTCGAGCGGCACGACCTCGTCGAGGCGCCCCGCCGCGACCACCATGCCGCCGGAATGCTGCCCCAGGTGGCGCGGCAGCCCCTGGAGTGCCGCGACGCACCCCAGGAGCAGGCGCACGCGCGGCGCGCGCGCGTCGACGCCGCCGGCGGCGAGCTGCTCCTCGAGCGAGTCGTTGCGGTCGGCGAAGCCGTGCTGCGGCAGCAGGCGGGCCAGCCGGTCGACCTGCAGCGCCGAGAAGCCCAGCACCTTGCCGGCCTCGCGCAACGCGCTGCGCACGCGATAGGTGATGACGTTCGCCGTCATCGCGACGCCCGAGCCGACGGTCCGGACGCCCGACGGGGCGGTCGCATGCGCGCCGGCGGGGCCGTAGCGCCGGTAGACGTACTGGATCACCTCCTCGCGGCGCGCGCCCGACGGCAGGTCGAGGTCGATGTCGGGCCACTCGCCACGCTCCTCGGAGAGGAAGCGCTCGAACAGCAGGTCCATGCCGACCGCGTCCACGGCGGTGATGCCGAGCGCGTAGCAGACCGCGCTGTTCGCGGCGGAGCCGCGCCCCTGCACGAGGATCCCGCGCTCGCGGCAGAAGGACACGACGTCGTGGACGATCAGGAAGTAGCCGGCGAGCCCGAGCTTGCCGATGACCGCGAGCTCGTGCTCGACCTGCGAGCGCACCCGCGCTCCGGGCTCGGCGCCCCAGCGCTCGCGCGCCCCGGCCCAGGACAGCTCGGCGAGCCGGCGCTGCGGGGTCTCGCCCGGGGGAAGCGGCACCTCGGGGAAGCGGTAGCCCAGGTCGTCGAGCGTGAACGAGCAGCGCTCGGCGATGCGCCTGCTCGCCGCGACCGCGTCGGGCAGGTCGCGGAAGCGCGCCGCCATCGCGGCCGGCGCGAGCAGGTGGCGCTCGGCGTTCGCCGCGAGCAGGCGGCCCGCGCGGTCGAGCGTCACGTGGTGGCGCAGGCAGGCCAGCACGTCCTGCACCGCGCGATCCTCGGGCCGCGCGATGCGGACGTCGCCGGTCGCGACGAGCGGGACGCGCAGCGCGCCGGCCAGGTCGCGCAGCGCGCGCGTGCGACGCTCGACCCGCGGGTCGAGCGAGCGCTGGACGTCGATCCACAGGCGGTCGCGAAAGATCGAGCGGAGGCGATCGCCGAGCGAGCGCGCCCCGTCCTCGTCGCGACGACGCAGGGCTTCGGTGAGCGGGCTCTCGCCCGCGCCGGCGAGGCAGACGAGTCCGTCGGCGGCCTCCTCGACCTCGTCGAGCCGCACGGCGCAGCCGCCCTTGGGAGCGCGCGCGTGACCGAGGGTGAGCAGCCGGCAGAGGTTGCGGTAGCCGGTGCGCGACTCGACCAGCAGCAGGAGACGTCCGCCGCCTTCGAGCGTGGCCTCCGCCCCGACGATCGGCCGCAGCCCGGTCGCGCGCGCCGCCTTCCAGAAGCGCGGGGCCCCGTAGAGGCCGTCGCGGTCGGCGATCGCCAAGGCGTCGTGGCCCGAGGCGACCGCGCGTTCGACCAGGTCCTCGGGCAAGGAGCCTCCCTCGAGGAACGAGAAGGCGCTGCGGCAGCGCAACTCGACGTAAGGTGGACGGCTCCGGCTCGGCATCGGGAGGGCTCGGCTCGATCGGGGGAGGCGATTTCGCCTTTTCTTCGCCCGCTGTCAAGGCGTCCCGCGAGGGCCTCCCGCGCAGCGGTTGGCCGCGATTCGCCGCTGGGCTACCGCGGGCCCATGGGCACCCCGCTCCACCGCACGGACGTCGCGACGCTGCGCCGCCGGATCGCCTCGCGCGAGGTCTCGCCGCGCGAGGTGCTCGAGGCGTTCGTCGCGCGCATCGAGGCGCGCAACCCGGAGACCAACGCGCTCGTCACGACCTGCCTCGACGAGGCGCGCCGCGAGGCCGACGCACTCGGCGACGAGCTCGCGCGCGGCGGAAGCCCGCGCGGCGCCCTGCACGGGATCCCGGTCGCGGTGAAGGACCTGACCGACACCGCGGGCCTGCGCACCGGCTACGGATCCTCCCTCTTCCGCGACCACGTGCCGACCCTCGACGCGGAGCCGGTCGCGCGACTGCGCGCGGCAGGCGCGATCGTCGTCGGCAAGACGAACACGCACGAGTTCGCATGCGGCACGACGACCGACAACCCGCACTGGGGCGCGACCCACAACCCCTGGCGCATCGGCCACGTGCCGGGAGGATCGAGCGGCGGCTCGGGCTCGGCCGTCGCCGACGGCCTCGTCCCGCTCGCGACCGGCTCCGACACCGGGGGCTCGATCCGCATCCCGGCGGCGCTCTGCGGCTGCGTCGGGCTCAAGCCGACGCATGGCCGCGTGAGCCTGCGCGGCACCTTCCCGATGGCCGCGAGCTGCGACCACGTCGGTCCGCTCGCCCGCACCGCGCGCGACTGCGCGATCGCGCTCGGGGCGATGGCGGGCTTCGACCCGCTCGATCCCTGGTCGCGCCGGTTCCCTCCCGAGGACTTCGAGCTCGGCCTCGAACGCCCGCTGCGCGGGCTGCGCGTCGGGCTCGCCCCGGGATTCCGCCCGGTGCCGCTGCACCCGGCGGTCGAGGACGCGGTGGCCCGCGCCGCACGCGTCCTGCGCGAGGCCGGGGCGGAGATCGTCGAGGTCGAGCTCCCGGCGGGCGAGCGCGTCATCGGGAGCGGCGGAGTCGTGATCGTCTGCGAGACGTGGACCGTGCACGCCGAGCGACTCGCGCGTCACGCCGACGCCTACGGCGACGACGTCCGCCTGCAGCTCGAGTACGCGGCCGGGATCCCGGTGCGCGACTTCGTGCGGGCGAACCACGAGCGGGAGGCGATCGCGCGCGAGGTCGCGGCCCTGTTCGAGGACCGCGTGGACGCGATCCTGATGCCGACCGCGCCCGTCGAGGCCCCGCCGATCGGCGACGACTTCGTCGTCCTGCCCGGCGGCGAGAGCGTGCACGTGACCTCGGCGCTGGCCTCGCTCACGATCCTGCACGACCTGGTGCGCCTGCCGACGGTCTCGGTGCCCGCCGGCCGCGGCCCCGCCGGCCTGCCGCTCGGCGTCCAGGTGACGACCGCCCACGGCGCCGACGGTCTCGCCCTCGCCCTCGCCCACCGGCTGGAGCAGGCCCTCTGGCCTGCCTCCGACCGCTGGCCCTGAACCGGGACGGGGCCCGCGCGACTTCGTCGCCGCGCGCGGCGTCCGGGCATCGTTCCCCGGGCGCCGCGCACGCGCGCGTCAGGAGTAGACGATGACCGAGCGGGCGACCTCGCCCGACTTCATCGCGTCGAACGCCTCGTTGATCTTCTCGAGCGGGATCGTACGGCTCACGAGTTCCTTCAGCTTGAGCTTGCCCGCCGCGTAGAGGTCGAGCATGCGCGGCATGTCGCGGCGCACGTCGCCCGAGCCGTAGAGCGAGCCGATGATCGACTTCTCGGCGAGCGCGAGCAGCGCGCCCGGGACGGTCACCATCGAGGTCATCGGCGGCACGCCGACGACGACCACCTTGCCGCCGCGCTTCACCGCCATGAAGGCCTCGGTGATGACCTCGGGGATGCCGATCACCTCGAAGGCCCAGTCGACGCCGAGCCCGCCGGTCAGCCCCTGGATCGCACCCGACATCGGCTCGTTCGCCGAGTTGACGACGTGGGTCGCGCCGAACTTCTTCGCGAGCTCGAGCTTCGCCGGAACGCGGTCGACCGCGATGATCTGCCCCGCTCCCCGGATCGCCGCGCCCTGGATGACGTTCAGGCCGACGCCGCCGCAGCCGATCACCGCGACCGTCTGCCCGGCCTCGATCTGCACGGTGTTGATCGCGGCACCGACGCCGGTCATCACGCCGCAGCCGACCAGGCAGGCGACGTCGTGGGAGGTGCCGTTGTGGATCGGTACGCAGCCCGACGCCGGCAGCGTCGTGCGCTCGGCGAAGGACGCGACGCCCTGGATGCTGAACAGCGGCGCGCCGCCCTTGGACAGGCGGCTGCCGCCCGTCAGCATCGCCATCTGCGCGTGCTCGCACAGGTACTTCTTGCCGGCGACGCAGTAGTGGCAGTTGCCGCACGGCGGCACCCACGAGAGGATGACGTCGTCGCCCTCCTTGAGCGCGGTCACGCCGCGGCCGACCGCCTCGACGGTCGCTGAGCCCTCGTGGCCCAGCACGCACGGCGTCGGGATCGGCAGGTCGCCCTTGATCACGTGCATGTCCGAGTGGCAGACGCCGCTCGCACGCATCTTCACGCGGACCTCTCCCTCCTGGGGGTCTGCGACGTCGATCTCGTCGATGACGAGCTTCTCGTTGTAGCCGTTCAGGATCGCTGCTTTCGCCTTCATCGTCGCTTCCTTCCGCCTTCTTCGGGTTGCCTCACCGGGCTCGCCCCGCGACTCCCGC
>Ga0208783_10000557_pt1 | contig 22771 bp, 63 predicted proteins | sample DEB19_08_DNA_2_FD_184529 | JGI IMG/M metagenome (GOLD analysis project Ga0208783, IMG submission 184529) | Aqueous microbial communities from the Delaware River and Bay under freshwater to marine salinity gradient to study organic matter... | ecosystem: Environmental > Aquatic > Marine >...
CGCACATAAGAATATACATTGTTTCATCAAATGATCTAGGTGAATCTACTGGAACAAATGAGCAGTTGTATCCTGCAACGTGATCTCTATCCAATGCAGCACCTGCAGTCATTACTGATCGCATTGATGGCATAACATTGCGATTGTATACAGCATCTTTTAATTCATCCACTACTTTTTTATCTGGATAATAGTTTAAAGTAGCGAGATGATTAGTCATAAAGTCAAAGTATCTATCTACTGTTTCACCCCAAGTTTCTCTTCGATTTTCTTCAGAGATCCATCTTGCATAACGAGACAATGCAATAAAGTTTTCATATGGATTTTCAATAGTTCTTGACATTTTTAGTGACACCTTTTCTTCCGCCTAACGGATTGATTAAATTTGAGTAAGAGTATAATTCTACCAAACTTTATTTAGTAGGGGAAGAGCTTAGGCAAATTTTTTAAAGATATGATCAAACGATTTATTGGTCAACTGTAACCAATTATATTCTTCGTGAATCTTAGTCGACTGAGCATAATAATATCCAGAGTATGCATTAAAATTATTTGCAACATCTCTCATTAATTCTAACAAATGATTGAAACTGGGTTCATAAACTTTTCCTTCGTGAGGATACTGCCAAGGTGAATCTATAAGTGTAGACTTTAACTTTAGGGGTCCAATATAATCTTTATAATGCGCCCAAGCAGAGGTACATATGGTTGGCATTCCAGTTGCTAAAGCTTGAAGCGGGATAAAACCAAAGCCTTCTCCGTAACTTGGATAAATTAAAATATCGTGATCGTGATATAGTTTTACTAGACGCATCTCATCTAATTCTTCAGTTATAACTTTTATATTATTGTAAACATTTTGTGGCAACCCAATGATTTCTTTATCTATATAATTATTATATATTCTTGTTGTATTATGTTTAAATGCTTTTATTGTTAAAGAATATTTAGGATTATTTCCAAATAGTTTTGCAAAAGCATCTACAGCCATCTGTCCTGCTTTTCTTGGGGCTGGCTCTCCTATATGTAAAAATTTTATTACATCAGACTCTAGTCTTCTTTTAGGCTTCCATATATCTTCAATTCCGTGTGGATAAACCTTAATGTTTTTATATCCATTATCTTCAAATACATTTGCACACCAATCTGATGTTGTCCATATTTCATCTACAACATCTAGAAATGGAGACCATTCTTTTGGAATAACAGTTGATTCCCACGGAGTATAACTAATTTGATATTGATTTCTATGTAATTTAAAATAATTAGGTTGAGAAAAATTTAATTGAACTGGCGCTTTAGATTTTTGAAAAGGAACATCGTGACCCAATTTTTTTAATGATTCTACGATATTTTGTCCAGCGTAAGCGTAACCATTACTGGCATTTAAATTAACTATAGGCGTAGAATACGATATTTCCATTTATTTTTTCTGGTTGACTGACTTGACAGTAACTTACGGCCAATGTTATGATTGTAGTTCGTTATCTCTAAAGGAGGAAATGCCAATGGAGAATATAAAACAAAAGCTTAGCGATTTTGTTCATAGTACGACTGCAATAGTAATGGTAACATTATTTTTGTTTACAGGCAATACTGTGGTTCCAGCGCAAGCTTTGAAAGTACAACCAAAGACAGAAGTACAACTTAAGAAAGAAACCTTAGAAAAGTACAGCAATACTGTTTACAAGCCTTCAGAGAAGCTTTCAGACAAAGCTCTAAAGCAACTACTGGCAGCAGTAGGATTTGAAGGAAAAGCCCTTAGAACGGCTTGGGCCATTGCCAAAAGAGAGTCTAACGGACGACCTATGGCATACAATGGTAACAGGAAAACTGGAGACAGTTCCTATGGAATTTTTCAGATTAATATGTTGGGAAAACTCGGCATTGATCGTAAAGAAAAGTTCAACCTGAGATCAAATGTACTATTATTTGATCCAGTAATAAACGCAGAGATAACGTATTATATGACCAATGGCGGTAAAGATTGGTCAAGCTGGAAAGGACTAAACCAACCAGCAAAGGTATTTTATATGAAATACCCAACAGCTACTAAAAGCTAGGAGAATGGGTTGAAGCAGATACAATATGTATCTAAATATTTAGCTCTATCAGAAGAGGGCCTTGTGTCTAGATTGGAATGTCCAATAGACCAAGGTCTTCTTCTACCCAATCAAGATTTAGATGATAGAATATATCTATATTGTCTCTCCTGCCAATATAAAAATTTTATAGGATCTGATTTTTATGAAAAAATTATTAAAGAAGTTAAAAAACATATTTAGGCCTAAAGTGGACCATACATTTGATTTTGCAAAGCAAGCAGAGGATCATAGAAACTTCCTAAAAAATAGGGACGGACAAATAGATTATGAGGTTTTCCCTTGGAAGACAGAGAACTAGAAGAAGCACAAAAAGACTTATCTGAAAATCTTGATATGGTCAATTATATTATGCTTCATAGAATATATGATGTATTAACAATAATTGCTAAGCATATGGCTGGGGCGGATGAAGTAAAGAAGATGTTAGATTATCATAATGATGGATTCTTATTAGGACCCGCTCCTTCATTTACACCGCAAGATACTGAAGAAAACAGTTGACTTAAAATATATAATATTTTACACTTATAGAGTACGGGTCGTAGCATCCCACCGTTTGCTCCCCGTGCTTGCACATTAGTGCAGCAGATCCCAACCGAATCCGCCTTTGGTTGGGATTTGTCATTTACTAGGGTATAATAAGATAATGCAGCTAAAACAAAGAATTCTATCTCTAAATACTACACCTCAAAACTTGGTGTATAGAGAAATTATTCATTCAGTAAATACTTTAGTAGTTCAAAATATATCTCAGACAGGATTTGCCTATATTGGAACTTCAGACGTATCGTCTAGTTCTTTTGGCTTTAAACTATTTCCTGGCCAATCATTTACAATAGAATTGGCATATAGCGACAATTTATATGCTGCAGGAGATTCTGGAGTTCAAGTTTCAATTCTTGAGTTAGATAGAGGATAATGAATACAATACGTATATCTGAAATTCCACCTCAGCCTCCAATTCGTTGGAGTCCAACATTTCAAGCAACTGGCTTAACATTTACAGGTACTAACTCTACATATCCAACATATAATTCTTATTATGCAAAAAGTGGCTATCTTGTTTCTTTCTGGATAGAAGTGAATCTAAGTACTGTTACAAACTTTGGGACGGGACAACTTAAGCTACAGCTTCCTTATGCACCACATACTGGAACTATGAATCATTTCAATGGCTGGATATGGTACGATCCAGTTGGCCAATCAAATCCAGATCTAGCAAATCATATTATTCTTAACGTTGATCATTTGCCAGGATCTCAAACATTAGACCTACATTGGCTTGGTGGAGATACTCCAACACCAAAGCCTGTAAGAGAGTTTCCAGTTACTGGAACAAGCCCTTACACATTGACTACTGCTTCAAAGATTTATATTAACGGAACTTACTTTACAGATATACTCTGAGCCCCGTAACAGATTCGAACTGTTGACCTATCGCTTACAAGGCGATTGCTCTACCACTGAGCTAACAAGGCGCTGGACCACCAGGGCTCGAACCTGGGACCTAGAAGTTAACAGCTTCCCGCTCTGCCGACTGAGCTATGGTCCAATATATATAATAATACTAAATAAAGTGCGATTTGAAAAGTGCTGCCGAAAAAAGTGCGTCGATAGAAGAACACATCACAAAATAAATCGAAAAGGGGCGGGAAAGATTAAAAATCCCTAAACTCAGATAAAGCCCCTAATACGATAACAATTACTCCTACTATAAAAGAAGATACTAAAAATATATCCCATATACGGTGAAGTAAACTCATTTCTTCTCCCTTTTATTCATCTTTCTTATATGGGTTCTAATTCTATGACAATTAGAGCAAACTATTTCACATTTTGCTATTTCTTCATCTATTTTCTTTTTGGATAAGGTATTGATTAATTCCGCCACATTTTTATGCTTAACTCCTCTGACGTGGTCAAAATCCATCACGAAATAAGGATAATTAGCCTTACAATCCATACAAGGAGTTTTGTCTTTAAGGTCTCTGATGTATTGGGCAAGAAAAGCCTTCTGCTTGGTGATAGAGACCTTTTCAGACTTCATATAGCATAAGTATAGCAAAGGAGATTTCTTAATTCTCCCGCCCTTTTAAAGTTACTTTATTTTTCTTTCGAAAATAGTGCCTTCTTGAACAACTCCATCATTATCTCGATCAACTGAATCTTCGTCATATCCTAGTTCTTCGAGTTTATCCATCAACCAATAATTTTCTCTTTCGATACGAAAGAATATTAGTCCAGATATTATGATATAAGCTGCAAGCATTATAGTTAATAAATCGTCCATAGCACAATTATACACTAGTAATATTCTAGTTGACTAAGATATTAGATTTATATAAATGTTAATAAAATTTTATTTTTGATATATTGATATCTTTATATATTGATATCTAGGTATTTAGATTTTTAGGAAAGCCCCCCTTTCCCCCCAAAATTATTTTATTGGAGAGAACGAGAGAAGCTGATATCTAGTACATTTGAGTTCCTAGTGTAAGCCCCCACAAACCAGTCTTTAGTATAGCATTGAAAAAATATTCAAGTCAAGAGATTGAAAAAATATTTGTAGGCCTATTCGGATTTGAACCGAAACTCGTTTGTATATAAGACAAATGCTTTAACCAGATTAAGCTATAGGCCCAAGAGGTTACTTGCATATTCGATAATGATTTATTAATGTCATATAGGCAAAGCCTGATCGTACTTCTACTTCCCGCCCACATTTATCACATATCACGATCCGAGTTGATGCCATACTGACAATGATACCAAATATTCTAGTCGACTACAATATCAGATTTCATAAAATGTTAATATAGATTTTATTTGTATGATGCGGGGTTTATAAATGTCCGATTTGTCCAATTAGTGCGCCCATATCCTTTAAATTGTGGTTTAAATCACAAAGATTTTTTTCAATTTGTCCCATATGTCCGTTTTGCGAGTTGATATTTGTCGGTGGGTAGGTATATGCTTAAGGTATAAGAAGTTGAGAGATACTCAACAAGAAAGGAGAACAAAATGTTCTCACTATGCGAAACCTGCGGATACACCGCAGAACCTCAGGACATATGGTGTCCTAATTGCTCAGACTTAAACGCAAGACCTAGAGTATGGGTCAAAATGATTAGAAAGGTTGGTAACTAATATGGATTACCTAGATTACTATGATGAGGTTTATACCGACATCTATTTAGAGTTTGGTGCTGATAGTGTTTCAGACCCTAACTATGCTGAACAATTACTAAAAGAAAGGGGACAAAATGTCCGCTAATTTATACACTATAGAAAGCTTGCTAATTGGTAAGCCTTATCGTTCCCGCTCAGTTTCGGGAGAGATTGTATCTGCTGAAAAGCATCCTCAAGCCGTATGGTATGCCGATGCTGAGGCGTATCTAGTAGAGATACGCAAGACTAATGGTGGATACACCTACCGCTCAGTAGCCGTTAGCGTGTGAGGTATCTCACACCTAACACCTAGCGTGTCGGCTTGAAAATGTCGGCTCTATCTGATAGATTTCTCTTATTAACAAAACGAAAGAAAGAAGAATAAATAAATGACTAAATGGGATACAATTCAAGAAGATGTAAAAGATGCTTATGTTTGGATGGATGAAGAAGAAAAGTATGAGCAACTAATAGCAGATGAAGAAGATGTGTTTGGATTTACTAAAGCAATACAGATTGACCACTTAACAGATGAAGAAGTAGATGAGATTTTCGATATGTTTGGAGATAAGTAAATGATTAGAGCGTTTGAAAACCTAATGCAGATTGAATTAAACGAATATGGATTTCAGATAGATACAGCGTGGATGTATTTCGCAATAGATTGGCGATTTATTTTCACCGCCTCCCTAGTATTTATTGGATACAAGATTTACAAAAGAAAGCAGAGAGTATTCTAATGACACTTAATAGATTGCTGACTACCCTTCTTCAGATAGGACTATGGCTACCCGTTGCTTGGTATATCAGAGAACTATTCAGAGAATGGCGCAAATCACAATAAATTAACGGCGTGTCCCCTTGACATCAGGGGGATCCGCCCGCAGCTTTTGCGGGCGTTATCCACAGGCTTATGAACAGGTGTGGAAAACCCTGGGGATAACTGGTGTGATGTATCTCACAAAAATAGTTTTGCGACACGCCCGAAAAACACCCAAAAATGTCAGTGGTCTATGTTAGGATACTAGGTATCAAGATAAAAAAGAAAGGTGGTCAAAATGACTACACTAAAGTATGAAATCCGAGAGATTACTCTCGCAAATGTTTCCGATGAGGAAGCAAATCAAATCGTTTGCGTTTTCTGCGATGATTACGCTTCAAATCCGTTTTGCGGAAAATGTAAAGAATACAAAGGCTTGATGACCCTCGGTGAGTGGTTGTCTTACACAAATGAAAGTTGGTTAGCATAATGAATTTAGATGAATTTAGAAATTATGTTCTCGCTCAGCGAGAGGCTTCTAAAAATGAAGCGATTGAAATTTTATCCGCTACTATTAGAAAGGAAAATGAGTAATGGGATACATTGAAATTTTCCGCCTTGATGAACAGGGCGCAGGTTGGGTTGACTTATCAGAAGCAACACCTGACGAATTACTAAATCTTGAAATTGGATTATTTCAAGAGGGTGCGTTATAAAATAATTTTTTATAACGGCGTGTCGACTTGACAAAGTCGATCTCGCCCGCAAAGACTGTGGGGGCTGTGGATAACTTACGACACGCTGTGGATAACCCTGAAATTTTGTGATGTTTATCACATTCCACATTTTGAGATTTACGGCGTGTCGATTTGAAAATGTCAGTTGATTTTGGTAAAATTGCCAGCATAACGAAAGGAAAACTAAATGCGTTCATACTCTATTGTTGATTTACTAATCGACCAATTCTATGCTCCTACTTCTCTCCGCCGCCGATACAATGGCGGAATTATCAACTTTGCTGAAAAGCGAGATGATGTCTATTTAGAGCCAGGCTACGAGGCTTACTCTATTCGCTATCGCCCAACAGGGTCGTTTCAAGACCAATGGGCAACAATAGCGGTGAGGCTTCCCGACTAAATGTCGGTGGCTTCTGCTATAATCTGATTTACTAAAACGAAAGGAAAACTAAAAATGTCAGAAATGAAACAACTTATTGACGCAGTTCTAAATTGTGATGAGTGTGAGGGTAAAGGCATTGTAAATGCTTGGGTATCGTCAGACGGAGATTATGATTTTGAGTGGTGCGATTGTAATCCGTATCGTGTAATCGTGGAGAATTACTAAAATGGAAATTTTTATCTGCGATAACTGCTCAACACTAGCCACCTTGTCGGTGGTTGGTGATACAATAACAATAACAAAATGTAAATGCCAAAACGAAAGGGAAACTAATGTATAAAATAACTTGCGCTTATGATGAAAACGCTCCACATTGGAGCAAAGAATACTCAGATGAACTAAACGCTCACGAGGAATTTGCTAAATTTGTGGATTGGGGATTTGCTGACGAATACGCAACAATAAACCTATTCACACCCAGCGGAAAATGCTACACAAAAATTTTTCACCGAAACGGAAAGGTAGTAAAGCGATAATGATGACGAGAAAAGACTACATAGCAACCGCTGAAATTCTAAAGTATGCCAGCGATAAAACGCACCCAGCGTTATTTTCTAAAATGGTAAATGATTTTGCGGAGATGTTCGCAAAAGATAATCCACGATTTGATGTAAATAGATTTCATAAGGCGAGTGGTTACAATGTTCCAAACTTCAGTTCGAGATAAAGTAAAACGAATTCAGGAATTGCGCCGCAGTAATGCGGCGCAACCTGTTCGCAATAAGAAAAAATACACAAGAAAGAAAAAGCATAAAAATAAATATGAAAACTAAAATTTGTTTAGATTGTGGAGCTGAATTAGTTTTTGATTTTGAAATTGTATTTCATAAATGCGATCCAAATAAAATTAAATAGTTGAAATTTCAACTGCCCGCAAAGGTGTGCGAGCATTTTGTGATTTAAGACACAGATCTAGATTTCCCTGAAAATTCGGCGTGTCGATTTTGTTTTGTCGGTAGCCTATGGTATTATTCTCTTAAATCAAGCGAAAGGTTTATTATGTGCAACATCTGTTATTCTCAGCAGAATAAGATTTCTGCTATTGCTTCTAATCCTTCTACTATGTGTGATGACCACTATTTTGAGTGGGCTAACGAAAAGATTTGTAATGACCTTGATACACGAGAGGATTATTTTCATTTAATTTAAGGAAGGCCCGCAATACTGTGGGGGCCAAACTTGCCTTACGTCAAGTTACGACACGCCCTGGAATTGTGAGGTTTATCACAAAAAATTGTGAGGTTTTGTTAGGTATTGTGAGGTTTTTGTCGGTGGCCTATGCTAAAATACTCTTATTCAAACAAACGAAAGGCAACAAATGATAGATAAATCAAATTGGGAATCATTCCCATTCAGCGTTGATGGCGTTGAATTCGTATCTCTATTAGACCCTAATGGCTCTATGTATCAACAGGTATCTCGTATTCCTGCTTCTCTATTTTCTACTATGAACGAGGGTGCTATCAGAGAACTTATTGGCAAGGTATCTCTTATGTCTAAGTCTGAAATTCAGGTAGAACTAGACCGAGTAAATAACGGGTACTCAGAGGCTTATATAGCCCTAGCGTAATAATGTCGGTGGGTAGGTGTATAATCTACCCACCACACAACGAAAGGAAAACAATGCTATCAACTGCTATTGAAATTTTAGAGGCAACCAAATCAAGTATTTTTGATGAGGAAATAATGGGATTAGCGGGAGAATTACACACTCGCCGTAATGAATTACCTGATGAAACTTATGCTAAATTCTTATTTATTTATTCGTCTGCCCTTGCTAGTAAAGTGGCAGACCTAGTAACTAAAATTTTGCTAACTGAAACAGAAATGTCTGCCCTTATTGATACAATAACGGAAATGGACAACCTAACAGAAACTATTTTAGAGGAGAACGAATAAATGGGAAATAATCTTGCTTATGACCTTGCTTCAGATGAGCTAGGCTTAGACTTAGAAACTGCTATTGGATACCACTTACAGGGTAATCACTATCCACCCGTTCCGCTATCTATGGTCGAGCCTTGTATCGAGGCTATTGATGCTTATTGGGACGAGGACTATTACAAACTGATAGAAATGCCTGAGGGTGTATCGTATCGTGGAGATAGATACGCACCTGCTCACGCTATTGTAGAACAACACCACCTAGATGCGTGGCTACCACAAGGGGAGGAATAATGTCTTATACAGATGAGGAAATTGATACGATCATAGAAAGATTGCATAAGGCAACAGGTCATATCAATGATGAACTAATCAATAATTCTATCCTTGATGCTATGGATATCATAGATGAGGCACGAATAGCAGGCTACCTATAATTGTGACTAAAATCACACAGGCAGAGGCTACCGCTTGTCGGTGGCTTCTGCTACAATAAACCACTAACGAAAGGAAAATAAATGGAAATCAAAATCGGAGAAATCTACACAACTGCTAAGTCAGGCGTAGTAGGTATCGTCAAGGAAGTAATCGCCAACAAGAACGGAACAAAGCGTGTTCGTCTGGAAGTCGGCGGTGAAACTCGTTGGACAACTGCTAACTAAATAGAACCGAAACAGGGGCAGTTTCGTGAGTGTTCTCGCCCAATGTCGTAAGTAAGAACTCACACCAATTTTGTCGGTGGTGTCTGCTACACTATCGTCTAAACAATCAACCTAAACGAAAGAGGAAAATAAATGGCTAGAAACGGAAAAGCGATAAATGTAAAAATCGCAACACCTAAAATCATCAAGGCACTAGAAACTCGCCTTGCTAAACTAAATAAGGATTGGGAAAGCCAATCTGAAAATGAAGCAAAGCACCAAAAGGCTATGGAAAAGTGGCGTAAAGAAGTCGGTAAGTTCGCTATTGCTAACATAGCAAAAGCAGAAAACTTCCGCACCAACTATCGCTCTTGGAACAAAACCCTAAATGTGGATTTTGACCTAACTTGTTCTGAGGGAGATTTCCCTGCTGAGCCTATTCGTGATTTTGAGCAACTTCATCAACACACTTACAACGAGATGAAAGAGGAAATGGAAAACGCTATCCGTATTCTCAAAATGACCGATGAGGAAGTAGTTTCAACTTCTACTTACAATGCGGTTGCTCGTTATCTCTAAATAATAGCAGGGGGCTAGACAAAATCTAGCCCCCAATGCTACAATAGTTATCCCTACTAACAAAGGAAATAAAATGGCTAACCGATTTCGTGTAGAAATCTATGATGAAAATAAGAATAATGATTTAACAATTTATTCAGAACAAGGCGTAGATAAAGAATACTTAACTGAATTGGTGTTTTCTAATCTCCGCAACTTTCAGGGCAACATCAAAGCGTATGTGTATGATACACAAAAGAAAAAGAAAACAACCGCTTTATTCTTGCCAATGGAAATCGTAAGCGGTATTCAATCTAAGTTTAAGGATACTGCTAAAGAGTTAGGGTTTATCTAACTCTTTAACTTCCTGGATCCCCGCAGCTTCCCCTGCGGGGATTTTAATTTGTCGACAATTTGGCCCGCAAAGCTGTGCGGGCAAAATGTGTTTTAAGACACACCTAAATATTCCCTGAAATGTCAGTGGGCCCTGCTATAATTATGTCATAACTACGAAAGGTTAACTGTGAAATTAAAACGCTCAAATGATAGAAAAGTCGCTAACGCTGTATCTCCTAACGGTAAAACACCTACAATTGCTAACACATTCGGATTGCCTGCAGGTAAAGCGTACTCTTGCCCTGGTGCCACTAGCATATGCGAAAGCGTATGCTATGCGGGCAAACTTGAAAAAGTCTATAAAGGCGTAAAGGCTACTCTTCTGCATAACTGGGAATTACTACGCAATGCAGATATGGACACAATGCTATTGCTAATTGATGAAATGATTGTTGATTTTGTCAATGATTGTGAAAAGAAAGACGCACCTAAACTATTCCGTATTCACTGGGATGGTGATTTCTTTAACGATACTTACGCATATGCGTGGAAGACTGTTATCAATAATTATCCTGACATTCAATTTTGGGTATATACACGTGTTAAGTCTGCAGCCCTAATTCTTAAAGGTACCGCAAATTTATCTTTGTATTACTCCACTGACGATGAGAATAAAGATATTGCAGAAGATTTACGTACTAATCACGAAGGCATTCGACTTGCATATTTGGGAAAGACATTCGCATTAACACAAGATAAGATGAAAGAATTAACGGGAAAGGTTGGGGCTAAATGTCCTGAGAATAATAAAAGTATTCCGTTAATTTCTACTAATGGTTCCGCCTGCGTATCCTGCGGACTTTGTGTTTATGGAAAAGCGGACGTTAGATTTTCTGCAACTAAAAAATAGAAAGGTCCAAGGATCTTTCTTAGCTCCACCTTAGCAGGGGTGGAGCTGCCCGCAGATGTGAGGGGTTATCCACAGGCTTACGACCACCTGTGGAAAACTCCTAGAAATTTGTGAGATTGATCACATTGGACAATTCGGACAAATGACTGACTAGACTAGTAAATGTCAGACCCTTATGTTACAATAAATCCACTAACCAATCGAAAGGAAAAAAATGGCTCATAATCTCGAAGTCGAAAATGGCGAAGTTGCTTTTGCTCTTCGTGGCGCACCTGCTTGGCACAACCTTGCAAATCGTATCTTCAATCAAGATGAAGATGTAACTACTCAAACAATGCTTGAAGAAGCAAAGTTGGCGAACTGGAATGTTCGTTTATCTCCACTAACTGACCACATTTCAGAATCTTGGAATGATGTATCTCAGGCTCAGTTAGTTGTTCGTACTAATCCATTCAATGGCGGAACTGATGTTCTTGCTACTGTTGGAAAGCGTTACAAGCCTGTGCAAAATGAAGAATTATTTGCATTCGCTGACGCTATTCACGACGCAAATGCTGACTGTCGCTGGGAATCTGCTGGCTCTTTGAAAAAGGGTAAAGTAGTTTTCGGAACTGTTGATATTCCACGCACAATGGTATTAGACCCACAAGGTGCTAATGACCAAACCAAACTTTATCTAATTGTTTGGACTTCACACGACGGCTCTGTTGCTGTTCAGGCAGCCGTTACACCTGTTCGTGTTGTTTGCCAAAATACTTTGAATCTTGCAATGCGTAATGCTAAGCAATCATTCAAAATTCGCCACACACAATCTGTTGATGGTCGCATTCAAGTTGCTCGTGAAACTCTTGGGCTTGCTCTTGGATATTTTGATGAGTTTGAAAAAGAAGCGCAGGCATTGTTTAATCAAGCAATCACCGACGCTGAATTTTCAAAGTTGATTCAGACAATTTATCCAAAGCCTGAAAAAGATTCCAAGGGTGCTTTGAAAAAGTGGGAAAACAAAGTTGTTCTCCTTGATGATTTGTATCATAACTCACCAACGAATGCCACAATCAAGGGCACAAAGTGGGGTGCTTTCAATGCGCTAACTGAACGCCTAGATTATTTCCGTTCAGGTCGTGGCAATTCTGAATCGCTAATGGCAGGTGCAAGTGGCTTTGACCCTGTTCTTACCGCTGAGAAAAATAAAATTCTCAAAATGGTAAAAGCGTTTTAATTAACGCAAAACCTGAGCAAGTTTTAAAACTGCTCACCTTATTGGTTCCGTAGAATAGCTTGGTTTAATTCGCTACCCTGTCACGGTAGAGATCACGGGTTCAAATCCCGTCGGAATCGCAAAATCAATTTGTCGACAATTTTCGCCCGCATACGAGAGTGGCAAAAAGAGTTGTTACGGGTAAAATAATATTTTCCCCGAAATGCTTGTAAATGTCAGTGGGGTCTGCTACAATTGCGACATATTCAAACGAAAGGAATATCAAATGCCAAATTGGGTATATAACGGATTAACTGTTGAGGGTAATCCTGAGCAAGTTAAGAAAATGATGGCTCAATTAAATAAGCCATTCAAGCAACTCCAAGATTCTTGGAATATAGCAACTGGTCAAATGGAGAAGAAGAATGTTCTATACCCTGAACCTATCTTTGCATTCCATAATATCTATAATCATTTAGAGGCAGGTATTACTGATGAACAATATCTTCAGCAACCCGACCATTCTTTACCAATTCAAGAAGCAATGATGTTCAGGGGCAATCATTGGTATGACTTTAATGTTCGTGAATGGGGAACAAAGTGGGATGTAGCAGTATCATCTGATGAATCTTATCCTGATACAAATATGGAAGATTCTGAGAATGGTGAGAATCACGTAGTTCATTACAACTTTAATACTGCTTGGTCTCCACCGTTCCCTGCCATTTCTAAATTGTCTGCACAATACCCAACATTACTCTTTACTTTATCATATGAAGAAGAAACAGGTTGGGGTGGGGAATCTGAGTTCCTAAATGGTAAAGAAATATCAGAATCATCTTATGGCTGGATGTGTCGTGAATGTGAACATACAGAAGATGAAACTCCATATTGTGAGGACTGCGAATTTGATATGTGTCCAAAATGTGGATATGGTGAACCTGATGAAGACCTAGTAGCAAAATGCGAAACCCATAAAGATAAGGAGGAGTAATGGAAAGCTGGACTAAATATACATATTCCTGTGATCCAGATGAATGTGACTCTTTAATTGAATTTACTTGTAAAGATGATTTTGGGTTCCCGTCTGGAAGTGTGACTAACATCACCTGTCCCTGTGGGAGAAAGCCCAACCTTTTGTCAGTGGCACCTGCTACAATACAACCAACAAACCAAACGAAAGAGGAAAAAATGGAAACAACAAACTCATCAGATACAGTTGTATCATCTGCAGTAGGATACAATCCTGATTTACTAGTTACATATAAGGTTCTTAATGGTTATTCTGACCCTGAGTATGCAACTGACAAAGTTCGTAATATCGAATGGGATTTACACAATTCACGTAGCAATGCAAAAATTGCTAGTGGCTATGCCACCAAAGTTCTTGCAGTTAGAGACATTATTACTGAGGCATATGCTGATTCAGATGACCAAGATACTCTTCGTCAAATCGCAGAAACTCTTGATATCTCATTAACTAGAACAATTAACTGGACTGCAACAATTGAGGTTAGCGGAGAAATCGAAGTCGACTTAATTGACGGTGTAGACTTTGAACAGGAAATCTACGATAACCTTTATGTTGATGCAAATCACGGTGACATCACAATTGGTGATACAGAAGTATGCAACGTTCGTGAGGCATACTAATGTATTTTGAGTTAACCGCTCCTGATAGGCTCTCTATGGAGAGAGCCTATTGGGATGCAGAAATAAATGGCCTGGACCCTGAGATAATGAATTCATTGACATTCAATATTGGAACTGGTAGTATTGAGAAAGTAAGTAGGTTGCGAGATAAATTTAATTTAATTGAATCTTATGTTGCAGAACAGGAACCTACAGGATATCAAAGGAGTTAAATATGGATTACCAGGACGGATTCGAAGATGGCGTTAAGTTTGCTCGTGAAGTAATTATTAACAACATCAGGCAATGGGCTGAATCATCAGATGATGGCTCAGTATATGATGATATTGCAGACAGAATTGAATTTGGAAAGGTAGACTATGACCTCTGAGGATCTAAATAAATGGATTGGGTGTGACCAATGTGGTTCCGCCCAAGCTATGTATCTAGTTAAACTAGTAGATGGTGAACTTGCATTTTGCGGCCACCATTATAATAAAAACAAAGAGGGCCTTGACAAAGTCGCCTTTGAAATTATACAATTGAATAAGACAGAAGAAGTACCACAACTAACAGAAATGGCGGAATAAAATGGGAGACAGAGCAAACTTTGTGTTTGTACAAGATAGCGGAGAGACGATTGTTCTATACGGACACTGGGCAGGCTATCAAATGCTACAGAATCTAGCAGAGGCAGTATTTAAAGCACGCCCACGGTGGGGTGATGATTCATATGCAACACGTATAGCAATTAGTAATATGATTGGTGACGGGTGGTCTATGGAAACTGGATGGGGAATTCAGGTCAACTCTATTTCAGACAATGAGCATAAGATTCCAGTAATTAATTGGAAAGATAGAACATTCTCATTGCACGAAGAAGACCACTTCTCTAATGTTGGTAACAAAGTTAGAGGAATGAAAAACGAAGCAATATTTACAATGGACCTTTCGGCATTCGTTGAAAAATATGCGGACGTTATAGTTCCAGTATAATTAATGGGTGCCTCTATTTAGTCATTCGGCCAGGGGTTAAATAAAGCGGTCTTTTATCCTTTCGTTTAAACCAGCAGCCCTAATACAAAGCTCCAGCGAAAGCTGGGGCTTTTGTGTTACCCGCAGATGTGAGGGTACCATAAGCTTGTTACGGGAGTCAAGTAAATTTCCTGAAAATTTCACAATATGAGATCAAAACGATAATTTAAAGCTAATCAATTAGTGTTTTGATCAATGTGGTGGGCATCACAGGGATATTCTATAGACATTTGTCAGTGGTCCATTATATAATTAAGACATTCAAGCGAAAGGAATATTAAATGTCTAGTTTTCTAGAAAACATTAACCAAATGGTTATTGATGCGGCAGTAACAGATATTTCAGACCATTTATTTGATGAGTGGATGAATGCTAATTTAGATGAGGGAACATATTTCTCTGATAGACGATTTGCGGAAATGTCAGGAGATAAATTCCTATATGATGAATTTAATAAGCATTATGGATTAACAGAAAAGGATGATGATTACTTATGCTAGGATATGACTTAGATGATTTAAATATAATGATGGATACATTAGGGGATACTCTGACTTCCGCCAAATTAACTAAGCAGCAGCAAGGTGGACTATTAACTACTTTAACATTTCTACAAGGCCTATGGGCAGAGGGGTATTTCGAATGAACGAATTAATTGAATATATGAAGATACATTTAATTAGTATTGAACAAGACCAATCAGATGTATCTGATGAGATGGAAAAGGTAGATATGAATTCTAAAGCTTTTGATGAATTAGATTTTGAATATAACTGGCTTGCTGGTCAGATTATTGCTACCCGTCATTTATTGTCAGTGGCTAATGATATACTTTCCAAAACAAAGGAGAACTAATGGAACTATACTCAGAGAAACTGGACCCACATTTACAGCGTATGGTAGACGCTGGAGTTAATGGTCTTGATATTATGCACGGGCACCTGAAGATTCTAATGCTGGAGGCTGAGGCTCAACTAGAGGAAGCACAGCGTATTGAAGAAGAAGATGACTATTCAGACGCTATGCAATCTATGGAGCGGAAATATTGGGAGGGTGTGTCAGAGGCATATGCTTCCTTATATAAACTAACATATGACCTATCATTTGCAATTGCAGGAATGGAGCAAGATTAATGGACCTACAAGAGAAAACTAGAATGCAGGATGTCTATCGTGATATTGAAAGTATTATAGATCAGATAAGCAAACTTCCTGTTGGCCAGCCCTTGGTATGGGTCTATGTGTGGGATGTTGCTAAAGATTTCTACCAGGATGTCCAGGCAGGCGGATACGATGAGTATGGCGTAACAATGGACCTAGAAGAGGTCTGGGAACTATTCTGGACCCAGGCAGATATTAATGGCTTCTCATTAGAGTACGGGACGGAAGACCTGTATGAGGCTGTACGTGACTGGATGATTGACCAATCAATCATTGAGGAAATAGAGGAGGATGACAATGAAGATGACTGACAATTACATTAATGAGCGATTAAACAAAGCACAGCAACTTTTGTGGGGTGGCAGCGAGACTGAAAACATTGAAGCCCACAACATCATTGCTGAATTAATTAAAGATCGTATTGAACAAACTGAGGGGATATAAAATGTCTTACGCACCAAGCTTAGAAATCCTGGAAGTTGCATATGATGTATCTCCTGGCGGAGTCAGGACATTTGAGATATATGATAAGTCTGAGATAGATCCTGTACAAATCCCAATATTTGAGACAGAGGTATTGACAGAAGCGGTTGAATATTGTTATAATTTAGGCAAAGACTTTATTGTTCGAACTTTAGCGGAATGGGAAGAACGGGAATTAATGTATGCCTAAATACAGAGTCACAGGTTCAAAAGAGATTATTTATTATACTGATGTAACTGCTTCTGATACTTTCGAAGCCGTCGACATTGCAAATGAACTTCCAACTAACGAATGGTTTGAAATGGAAAATGACGACGTAATCGAAGCATTTGAAGCAGAAAAGATTGAAGAAGACTTTCAGCAAGAACTGGAATTCTACGAGGAGTAGAAAATACAACTTAATATAGGCGGATATCCTATTTACAATATCTGTAAATTGTGATAAAATTAAATTGATCTAGAAAGGATCTACTAATATGGCAACAAAGCGTGAATATCTAAAGTCAAAGGGCATTACTGTTGGAGCCCGTGGTCGTTTCTCAGGAGCAGCAAAGGTTGCTCTCCAAGAGGCGGAGAAGAACGGTGTGAAGTTCGAAGCAGAGAAGCCTTCTAAGTAAGGCAGATAGCTTTGAGGGGTTGGTAAGCAATTGCCAGCCCCTCATCCATTTGATACAATTGCATATAGGAAAGGCGGAACTAATGGCTAAAAAGACTAAAGAAGAAAAACTGGCGGAACTAATGGAAGAAACCCTAAATGACTATTGGTTTAATCCAGCATTATTCGCAGATATAATAACTACAGATACACATTTATATACCCAGGACCAGTTAATGGAAATGATTAAATGGATAATCAAGTATGCTGACCGCAGATTCCAGTACGAATGGGAGGGCGGACAAACAAGTAAAGGCTTACTTCTTGCTTCAGCCCTAAATGAAAGAATAGACATACTAGAAAATCCAGAGAAGTATGTAAAAGAATAATAGAATACAAATTCTCCACGATGTTTGATTAAACAATCAGATATCGTGGATTTTTTGTATCATTTTTGTGGGCCAAAAAAGCTATTTACGGGAATATAATAAAATCCCTGAAAAATGTCGACAAATCTATATTAAATAGATGATTATCTATCTAATTATATATAAAATGTCGACAAATTGCTTGACAATTGTGGGCCAATTTGCTCATTTACGACCATATAAAATATATCCCTGAAGCTATTGACAAGCAAATATGGATATGATATGGGTCAAAGTGGAGCAAAATGGAGCATTATGGGGAGTATATGGGGGTCGCCCAATTACTCATATATCTTTATTTATCTAATTAGATAGTAATTGTCGACAAATCGATAGTATATTTTCTCATAGAATCATCTATCAATGCAGTCAAATAAGCCTTCTAAGGGGGTTTTAAGAGGTTTTTAGAGCGGGGGGAATCTAGGATATCAAGCTATTCGAATGAAATTTGTGTGGCTTCTCTATCCTCTTGATCCAAGACATAATGAGTCTTGCACACATATTCGATTCGAGATCCCTTGGCTATAATGCCATATGCAGCCTTATCCTTACATATATAACAATAGGATGTTTTTACTCTATTAATGTTTCTTATGTATTCTATGTATTTGGACATTGGTTCTCCCCCGCCCCAATTAAGCTAATTTAATTGCATCTTTAACATTGAGATATCCGACAAGCTTCATCTTCTTTCTTGTATCTCCAAAATCAGTACTCTTGGGCAAGAACTTCTCTGACCAGTCAGGCTCTTTTACCTTGCTAAGATCAAATGCATAAATTCCCTTAGGTGTGGAATTAATATACCAAGGTGTTAATCCTAGTTGACTAGAATTATCTACCAATGCTCTATATTTGATATGCTCAATCATAAGTTCATCATAATGCTTATAACGAGACTTTAATTCAATATACATCTTATTAGATTGTGATATACCATCATACATATCAGATTCATTCTCGTTCCCGCCCAAATCTGGATAATGGTTCTGCTTTAAATACTTAAATAGATTCTTTTCGTTCAGAGTCATAATTTCCCACCATATCTAGTTTATCCTGAGGAATATCGTCAAAGAAGTATCTCTTCTTATCTTCGTCATATTCCCAATACCGCCATCCATCACCCTCATTCCAGTACATTGCAGCTGTCTGCATAGCCTCTGGATCATTGAGGGTTTCTTCTATAATATTATAAAAGTGAGCCTCTGTCAATAGGGCTTTTCTAAGCTTTTCCCATCTAAATAGAATATCCACAATAATATTAATCATTTTCTAGCCTTTCTAGAAGTTCCGCATTTTCCTCAAATACTCTCTCAATTACCTTACGTAGACGAATTGATCTGTCAAGATCGAATTCTTCGTCAAAGTCTTTTTCGTTCATATGTTCTCTCTTTCCGCCGCACTTTTTCGCATCACTAATTGGGGTCTAATTACCATTATATCTAATTTAATTGATTCTGTATAGTCTTAATTGTTTTGCAAGGATACATATTTCCGCATCCCTCACATCCCAACTCAGTAACTCCCCAAGGAAGACCCATTGGCTTATGCAATTCCACTACTGCACGAAGGGCATCAAAATATTGCGCTCTTCCATCAGTATCGTGATAACGCTCTGAAGCCCAATTCATTCTATATAGCAATTCTTCGTGTGTCATCATAGTTCCTTTTCAATAACCCTAATAGTCTGGCAAGGATAATCTACATATAGATTGACCTCTGTCATAGAACAACCCTGACATAGTACTTTTGGATATCTGCCTTCTGGAGTTGGCTGATGCAGTTCCACAACTGTACGAAGAATCATATAACCAGGTGCTTTATATGAGTCGTGCCATAGCCCTTCTAGTTGCCTAGATAATTTATCGTGTGTCACTAAATGCTACCTCATATACATATGGGAATGATTGTTTGGTTAGATCTCTAACAGCCACCGCATAATCTCTGATTTCCGCCTGAGCATCACTTTCAAGGCGTTGACCAAGAAAAGTCATAACTCCCTGTAGGCTTACAGTCCAGCGCCAACGAACATACATACCGTATGCTGGAAGAAATAGCCTTGCTTGTTCTGGAGCAATTCCTGCCTCTAATGCCTTATCGTAAAGCTTTTTACCTTCTGAAACTACATCCCAAAGCTTATTGGTAAAGTATCCGCCAACATCTGTAATTAATGGATCACCAGAACCTTGTTTGCTATTCTCAGGCTTTGAACGCCATTCGTGACCCTTAGGAATATAGAACTCTTCGTTCTCAGTTATATAGCGTCTAGAAGACTCATTCCAGCCATTTTGGTCGTCTGTGTGGGTAGATGCTACCGCATACTTCCACCACTGTCTAGCGACCATCAGAGGGGCATAAACCTCAAATGTCATAGCAGCGTGACGAAATGGAGATGTGTGTCCTTCTTCCCATAAAAACTTAATTAATTTTTGATCTGCAATTGTCAAAGAACCGTCGTCACGAAGTTTTGATTCTTTGTCGTAAGATACTCTAGCAGCATTTACAATTGATATTTCATCACCCAGAGTATCAACTAATCTGACGTAACCTTGGTCTAAAACATCAATCTTCATTTAATCCTTCTTTGCTAGGATATTCTTAGCATTAAGTAACAGATACTTAGTACCGTCTTCATCTTCAACCTCTGTACCGCTATGCTGAGGATAATAAACAACATCATCAATATCTAATCCATTAATGGGAATTAGATCGCCCTTATAGTTAAATTCACCGTCTCCAAGGTCTATGATTGTGCCCTTCTTTAATCCAGTATCTGCGAATGATGCTGAAATTACTAATCCAGAAGCCGTCTTTTTATCCTCAACCTTTTCTTCTTTAATTAATACCATAGCTCCGTAAGGCTTAATCATACTCAAATCCTTCTTCTTCATCTAGTTTTTCTATAAGGTCTGGAAATCCAGATAATAGATATGTAATAGCAACTGCTGCTAATCCTAAAACTGCCATAAGTCCGACTAATTTCTTATTCATTCTTCTCTTCTCCAATGTATGAAAGATTTAATGTAAACAGCTGAATATGCTGTAGACATTAAAATAAAGCCATACTGCTTTGTTTGTATTGCATATACTGTCCATAAACATTCATTGATTAATAATACTAGCCAACCCCATACTGTCTTCCGCCCAACAAAAAATATTCCTGTGACACCAATTGCTGCCAAGACCCAGGACCACATTATTTTTTACCGATCCAATATTGGTATCCTATTTCAATTATGTGAATATCTTCTCTATTCTCTGAAATAAATCTATCAATTCCTGGTGCTGGTCTAAGATTATCTAAACCAGATTCGTGATGCCAATGATAATCGTCAAATGCCATTATTCCGCCAGATTTAAGTAGTGGCCAAGCTCCAACAGCATCATCATATACCCCGCTTGCAGTATGATCTCCATCAATATAAATAAAGTCATATCGCCCATTATCATTTTTTAAAAAATCAGATGAATATGACTTATGTTTAACTATATTCTTATAACGCTGAATCTTTTTATCATATACGCTTTCAACGTCATTCCAATCCCAAGCCTTATGAACAGCTTCTTCGGAACCCTCCCAAGTATCTACGTCGTGTAGATACGAAGTTGGATCTGTTAAAATCTCATTCATAAGCCAAACTGATGCGTCTCCAGTATACGCTCCTATTTGCAAAAAGTTTAAATTGGGTACGCCAGCATACTCAACCAAATTTCTTTTAAAGAAACTTAAAGCTGAAATATTAAACCAATTTGGGTAAGATCTTTCAGTGTTTATATACACTATTGTTGTTCCAGTTCTTCTGTATAATCTCCTGGGGCGTGTTCCTCACAGGTTAATGACCCATCAATAAAAATTATTCCTACAATTTTACCGCTGCATCCTTCTATATAACAATTATTCATCGTCATTATCATTCATATGTGCGCCGTGATTAAAAGCTAATATAAGGAATACCACAGCTAAATATAAAATTAAATATTTCATTTCCGCCTCTTTTCTTATACTATTATATAATAATTGACTAAAATATGTCAATAGTAAACCCCGCCATTTCTGACGGGGTTTAATCTATATTAAATTATACTTTCTTTCGTCCAGTTTTCTTTTGTCCTCCAACAGTTGTCTCTCTGCGGATTCCGTGTTTATTAGTATCAATCTTTGTTACTCTTTGATCCATAATTCCTGATCGAAATTTGCCCTGTGCTGGCTTCTTGCGAGTAGCTTCTCTTGAAGTTACTGCACCAGATGGCTCATCATTTGGTGTGGCAGCCATACCTGTGCCATTTATATCTGACATATTATTCCTTAGTCTGTGAAGAAATAACGTCGAATGTGCGATTCACACCCAAATTGTTCATAGAATCTCTATTGTTTCCAACAGATATTCCAGTATCAACGATTTGTGCAATACCGTCGATGTTGTTTGCATCCTTAGATGCTACAGTTCCATCAATAGCTGACGTAATGTTATTAAAATCGTTTGGCATTATTAGCCATTCTTTCCAAGGCCTGCGTTGCCCTGTGTTGACTTATCTGCTGCTGGGAATGATCCACCATTTGCTGGTGCATAATTTGCATCAATTGTATTTGAACCTGACTGCTCGCCAGTATTTCCAAATCCCTCAAGATTAATTCCGTTTGATGTTGTCATTTTATTCTCCTATAGGTTTTAATTTAAGCGGGTCTAGAACGTCCGC
>Ga0208783_10000558_pt1 | contig 22728 bp, 18 predicted proteins | sample DEB19_08_DNA_2_FD_184529 | JGI IMG/M metagenome (GOLD analysis project Ga0208783, IMG submission 184529) | Aqueous microbial communities from the Delaware River and Bay under freshwater to marine salinity gradient to study organic matter... | ecosystem: Environmental > Aquatic > Marine >...
CGAGCCCATCTGGAACCGCCGCTACGTCGACCACGTGCAGATCACCGTGGCCGAAGAGGTGCCGGTGGGACGTCGCGGCGGCTACTACGACACGGCCGGCGTGCTCCGCGACATGTTTCAAAACCATCTTCTGCAGTTGCTGATGGTCACCGCCATGGAGGCCCCGGCGCGGTTCAACGCCAGCGCCGTGCGAAACGAAAAAGTGAAGGTGCTCGAGGCGATCCGACCGCTCCTTCCCGAACAGATCGCCGCAGCGGGAGTCCGCGGCCAATACCGCGACTACCGTCACGAACCGGGCGTGCCCGCCGACAGCCGCACCGCCACGTTCGGCGCCATCCGACTGGAGGTCGACAACTGGCGGTGGCAGGGCGTGCCCTTCTACCTCCGAAGCGGCAAGGCGATGAGCTGCCGCACCACGCAGATCGTCATCGGATTCCGCCAGCCACCGCTGGAACTCTTTGCCAACGACACGCCCATGTCGGCCCGAGAGGCCAATCGGCTCGTGATCCAGATCCAGCCCGCCGAAGGGATCCAGCTCCACTTCCATACGAAGGTGCCCGGTGCCGGCATGCACCTGCGGCTCACCGATCTGGAGTTCAGCTACTCCCGTGAGTTCGCCGGCCGCCTCCCCGAGGCCTACGAACCGCTCCTGCTCGACGTGATGGAAGGGGATGCGAGCCTCTTCGCCCGTGCCGATGAGGTGGAAAAATCATGGGAGATCATCGATCCGTTCGTGCAGGCCTGGGCCTCCCCTGACCTCGCGCCCCCCGACCTCTACGAGAATGGCGACTGGGGCCCGATGTCGAGCTTCGAATGGATGGCCTCCCAGGGACGCACGTGGTTTGACATGTGTCCGGTGCTCACCTGAGCGCGACGTCCTGCATGAAACCGTTTGCGATCGGAAACGTCGCCCTCGCCTCTCCTGTGGTGCAGGCCGCCCTGTCTGGCTACAGCGACCGCGCCATGCGGGTGCTTGCCCGTCGCCACGGCGCCGCCTACGCCCTGGGCGAAGTGCTCCTCGACCAGTTCGTCGCCACGGTCGGCTCCAACCGACGCAACCTGGCCAGGCTTGCCGTTGCCGATGAGGAGCATCCGGTGGGCGGGCAGCTCATGGGATCCAATCCCGACGATTTTCCCCCCGCGGCTCTGCGGCTCGTGGAGGAAGGCTACGACGTCATCGACATCAACTTCGGCTGCCCCGTCAAAAAAGTGCTCGGACGCTGCCGCGGCGGCTACCTCCTCTCGCAGCCCGACACCGCCCTCGAAATCGTGTCGCGGGTGCGCGACGCCGTGCCTGCCAGCGTGCCCGTCACCCTGAAGATGCGACGTGGGCTCGACGACACCGCCGAAAGCCTCGACAACTTCTGGACCATCTTCGACGGCGCCTTCGCCCGGGGCGCAGCGGCGATCACGGTGCATGGACGCACCGTCAAACAGAAATACGTCGGCCCGAGCAGCTGGGCGTTTCTCACGCAGGTGAAGCGGCACGCCGGCGACCGGATCGTGATCGGCTCGGGCGATCTCTTCTCGGCCGATGCGTGCGTGCGGATGCTTCGAGAGACCGGCGTCGACGGGGTGAGCATCGCCCGCGGCGCGATCGGAAACCCCTGGATCTTTCCGCAGACGCTCGCCCTGCTCGCCGGCGAGTCTCCACTCCCACCGCCGACGATCCACGAGCAACGCGAGGTGCTCCGCGAGCATTGGGCGCTCTCGATGGAACTCCACGGAGAACAGGTAGCCGGCCGAAGCATGCGGAAGTTCGCCATCAAGTATGCCCGCGTGCATCCCGGCAACCTCGCGGTCCGTGACGCCTTCATCGGGGTGAAGGTCAACGCCGACTGGCAGGCGGTGCTCGATCGCTTCTATGCGGTCGATGGCCCCGGGCGGGATCCTTCCGCCGACGTCGACGAAGTGGCCTCCTGCGACGAGGGCTGAGCCTCCAGCACCGAGCGGCACGCATCGACCATCACACCCTTCTCGATCCACCGACGCAGGGCCCAGACCGCCGCATCGCGGATCACGGGATCGGCGTCGCGAGCCGCCGTCGAAAGCGATGGCCACGCGGGTGGATCGGGATTGTTGCCCAACGCGATCGCGGCCGACCGCAACAACCCGGTGCGCTTGGCTCGCTTGATCGGCGACCCTTTGAAGCGTCGTCGAAAGGTCTCGGTGCTCAGGGAAAGAAGTTCGGCGAGCGAGAGCGTGCGGTCGTCGCCCCGCGGCTGAAACGCGGGCTCACTCGAGCCCGGGGCATGCCGATTCCACGGGCACACCTCCTGGCAGACATCGCAGCCAAACACCCAGGTGCCAAAACCCTCGCGAAGATCCTCTGGAATCGGATCCTGCGACTCCACCGTGAGGGCGCCGATGCATCGCGAGGCATCGAGCACCCCGGGTTCGGGAAACGCGCCGGTCGGACAGGCGTCGAGGCAGGCGGTGCACGTGCCGCAGTGATCCACCATCATCGGCGCGTCGGCGACGAGTGGAACATCGGTCAGCAATGCCGTGAGCATAAAAAAGCTGCCGGCTGACGGACTGATGAGCATGGCGTTCTTTCCGATCCATCCAAGGCCCGCCGCCCAGGCGAGATCGCGTTCCGAGAGGGGGGCCGAATCGACGACACCGCGCGTGCGACTGCCAGGCACACGCGACTCCATCCAGGCCGCCAGGTCATTCACCCGAGCCCTCAGGAAATCGTGGTAGTCGTCACCCCAGGCATATCGGGCCACGCGTCCTCGCCCTCCCCCGATCTCTTCCGATCCCTTCGCACCTGCGTGATCGGTGGCCAGCATCACCACGCTCACCACTCCGTCGAGCAATGTGGCCGCCGAACGACGGAGCGGCTCATGGCGTTGGAGCCAGTCGTTCATCGGCCCCGCGAGCCCTCGGGCGAGCCAGCCTCGGAGGGCCTCGTGATGGGGCGGCTCCACCAGCGATGTGATGCCCACCCTGGAAAAGCCGAGCCGCATCGCCTCGTCTCGCAGTGCGGCGGCAAGTCGGTCGGGATCAGAACCTTCGCTCATGGCAGGCGGGGGGAGATGGAGTGACGAGGAAGCCTGCGGCCGCATGCGGCATTCGCAGAACAGGGCGTGGACGGGGGCTCGGGCCTACGGCGGCGAACTGGGCTGGACGCATGGCCCAAACTCGCTATCGTCCCGCCCTCTCATTGTCTCAGGCGGCGGCAGGATTCCAACCCGATTCCTCGTGGAGCGCGCGACGTGTCGACCTTCTCGCAGCACCGGCACCCGGCCCGCGGCATGCTCGCGGCGGGCGTAGTCGTCATCGCTCTGGCCGCCACCGGCTGCCAGACCCCACAGCAGGCCACCGTCGCTCCGCCGGCCACGGGCATGATCGGTCAGCCGGCTGCGTATGGGAGTTGGGCGACGCCACCGCAGGGGGCGGCATATCCGCCGACCGTGAGCGCACCACCGATGCCGGGCACCGCCCCGTCGATGCCGACGCCAGGCCCGGCCACGCAGTGGCAATCGGCGGCGCCGCCGCCCGGCACGCCGCCCGCGGCCGCGCCGACTGGATCCACGTGGTCGTGGTCACAGCCACCGGCGGGCGCCCCGCCATCAGCCCAGCAATATGCCAATCAGCTGCAGGGTCAGACCCAGCAATACGCCAACCAGATGCAAGGGCAGACCCAGCAATATGCCAACCAGATGCAGGCCCAGGCCCAGCAGTACGCCAACCAGGCCCAGGGCTATGCGAATCAGCAGGTCCAGCAATACGCCCCACCGGCGGTGCAGCAGCAAGTGACGGCACAGATGCCGACGTACACCCAGGCACCTCCGACGACGACCTCGGCCTGGAATCCTTTCAACGTTCCGGCCCAGTCGCTGCCTCCTGCCCGCGCGACGCCGACGACGACGGTGCCGCGGTACTGATTGTCGCGCGGTTGGGCCATCCATGGCCCCAACCGCTTACGCCCGTCGCGGGCACAGCGCAAGGTGTGCCTCGGACGGGAACGCCGCCATCCATGCGGCGTGTCGCGCGGTTGGGCCATCCATGGCCCCAACCGCTTACGCCCGTCGCGGGCACAGCGCAAGGTGTGCCTCGGACGGGAACGCCGCCATCCATGCGGCGTGTCGCGCGGTTGGGCCATCCATGGCCCCAACCGCTTACGCCCGTCGCGGGCACAGCGCAAGGTGTGCCTCGGACGGGAACGCCGCCATCCATGCGGCGTGTCGCGCGGTTGGGCCATCCATGGAGCAGCATGCTCCACGTGCATGTCCAAGCCCAAGGCCGTGAGGCCTGGGACACGCCTCGCCACCGCATCCGACGCCGTTGAGCGACTTGAAACCGACCGCGCCAAACACATCACGCTTTTCGCCACGCCGGTCCCACGGCTCACGCCGTTGGGCTTCCACGGAGCCCCGCAATCGCACCGCCCCGCACCGCAGCGCCCCGCCATGTGACGAGCGAGGGGTTGCCCACGCCCCGGGAGACGGCGTCAGTGGCAAGCGAAGCCAGGATGGCGGAGCGAAGCCAATGCCGAGCGAGCCAAAGGGCATGGATGCCCGACGCGAGCGTCCGGCGACGGGGTGTGGGCAACCCCGAAGCGTGCCAACACACAAGCGCCCCCAAGCCGGAGCCGACGCCGGGACGGCGGCGACGGCGCGACCATCAGCGTGTGGCCAACCCCGAAGCACAGCCCCACCGCCGAACCGCTGGAAACAGCGCGACGAAAGACTCATGACCTCCCTGCGTGGGCGAGTAAGATGGAGCGTCCCCTTCGGGTGTCTCCATGTTGCGTTGGCTCGGCGGTATCGCCCCCGGTCGTCCTCCTGCCATCACCGCCGCCACCTGGCGCAAGGTGCGGGAGATCGATGCGCTCGCGCCCGACATGGAAGCCCTCGACGATGTCGCCCTCAAGCGACTCGGCCGGTCACTCTCGTACCGCGCCAAGGCCGGCGAGCCGCTGGAGTCGCTGCTGGTCGAATCGTTCGCCGCCACTCGCGAAGCCGGCCGACGCCGGCTCTCCATGCGGCACTACGACGTGCAACTCCTGGCGGGTGCGGCCCTCGTGAAGGGAGCCATCGCCGAGATGCAAACGGGCGAAGGCAAAACCCTCGTCGCCACCCTCCCCCTGGTGCTCTACGCGTTGTCAGGCAAGGGGGCCCATCTGGCCACGGTCAACGACTACCTCGCTCGGCGTGATGCCGAGTGGATGAAGCCCATCTATGAGGCGCTCGGGCTGAAGGTGGGGATCGTTGAATCACAGATGGACTTCGATGAACGACGCAAGGCCTACGCCTGCGATGTCACCTACGGCACCGCGAAGGAGTTTGGCTTCGACTTCCTCAAGGATCGGCTCATCAAACGCCAACTCGACGAGGGAGGCGGCGACCTCGGGAGGATGCTCACCGGTGGATCGGCTTCAGGCTCCGCCAAACTCCTCCAACGTCCGTATTGGTTCGCCCTCGTCGACGAAGCCGACAACGTGCTCATCGATGAGGCCCGCACCCCGCTCATCATCGCCTCGCCCCCCGGGGAGGCTCAGGCGGCCGAGCAGGCCCTCTTCCGCTTTGCGGCACGGGCCGCGACCGACCTCGAACCCGACGAGGATTTCGAGCAGGACGTCCAGAAGCAGACGTGCGAGCTGCTCGGCCGGGGCCGGAGCCGCGTGAGGGCCCTCGACCGTCCGCCAGAGCTCGACTCCACGAGCCTCCTGGAAATCTACGACGCCGTGGAGCGTGCCATCCGGGCCCGACGGTTCTTCAACCGCGACCGGCAGTACGTCGTGCGTGACGGCAAGATCGTGATCATCGACGAGTTCACCGGCCGCGCCGCCGAGGGACGCACCTGGAAGGAAGGCCTCCATCAGGCGGTGGAAGCGCAGGAGGATGTCGAGGTGACCGTGCCGTCAGGACATGCGGCCCGCATCACCATCCAAGACCTCTTCGCACGCTGGCCTCACCTCGCGGGAATGACGGGCACCATCGCCACGAGCGCGTCCGAACTCTCCCGAACCTACGATGTCGCCGTGGCGGTCGTGCCCACGAATCGCCCCGCCATCCGCCAGCGGTTTCCGGCGATGGTCTGCCGCGATCAGGAAGACAAGTTTGCCAGGATCGTGGCGGAGGTGGCCGAACTCCATGCCCAGGGCCGCCCGGTGCTGATCGGCACCCGGTCGATCGACAAATCGGAGCGACTCTCCCAGCTCCTCGATGCCGCACACCTGCCCCATACCGTGCTCAATGCGCGACACATCGAACGGGAAGCCGAGATCGTGGCCCAGGCAGGCCAGCGAGGCCAGATCACGGTGTCGACCAACATGGCCGGCCGTGGCACCGACATCAAGCTTGGGGAGGGTGTTCACGAACTCGGCGGCCTCCACGTGATCTGCACCGAGCTGCACGACTCGGCTCGCATCGACCGCCAGCTCGTCGGCCGCTGCGGCCGACAGGGAGACCCGGGCACATGGCGGCAGTATGTCGCCCTCGATGACGACATTCTCGTGCAGGGCTACGGTCCCGCCCGCACCGCAAGGATCGTCGCCCGTCTCGCCCCCCGGATCGGCGGCAATCCAGAACGGCTGCTCAGTACGTTTCAGCGGGCCCAACGGAAGGTGGAAGCCCGGCACCGCCGGCAGCGACGGGTGCTTGAATACGTGGAACGGCAGAGAGCCGAAGCCCACATTCAGATGAGCCAGGATCCCTACCTGGATTCGCCATCGTAGCCAGGGGCCCACCGTCCACGTCCCGACTGCGATTGACTCCCTCCCGTCGGCTGTGTGAGCCTTGGAGCCATGAAACCCGTCCTGCTTGGCTGTGTCGTCGTCTGCCTCGTCGCCGTCGCGCGGGCCGATGATCTCGCCGCACCTCCGGCCGCTGGTGATCCTGCCGCGAGTGATTCCGCCACCCTTCTCGGTGAAATGCTGGAGCCGCTCGCGAGCAGACCAGGATCCACCACCGCCGACGCCCTGCTCTACGTGCGGCCGCTGCCGCTGCTGGAGGCGTTGGAACGTGCCGCGGATCCGGCGCGACGTCTCTGGATCGCACAGGCCTACTGGAAGGTGTCGGCTGCCTACGCCTGGCTTCGGGATTGCACCGAGTCGATCGAGCGATTGGAGCTGATCGCCCCCGGAGGCGATCCCCACGATCGCGCCACGCTCGACGTGGCCACGGCGGCCGCTCGCGCCGACCTCGCCGATGCGCGGGCGCAGCTTGGCATGGCGCAGCAGGAGCTGGTCGACCTCGCGCGACTCCCGCTTGGCGAACCACTCCCGTGGCCGGTGGACCGTCCCCTGGCCGGCCCCTACCAAACCCACTTCGATGCCATCTTCGCCACACGGCCGACCACCGGCCGCGTCCGAGCGATCGCCCGCACGCTGCCGTCGCGTCACGAGGCCCTCGAATCGCGGGCCGCAGCCGTGCGGGCCGCGTCGAAGGCGATGGCGATGGCCGAGGCCGACCATGCCAAGGGCAAGCGTCCGATCGAGGCGGTCGTGGCGGCGCATGCCGCGCTCGTCGGCCAACAGCGAGACTTTCTCCAGGCCACGAAGGCCTACAACCTCGACATCGCCGAGTATGCGATGGCCGTGGCTGACACCTCGGTGCCCAACGACAGGTTTGTGTCGATGCTCATCGGCACCCCGATCCAGTGGAGGCAGCCGCAGCCTCCTCCTCCCGAAGCCAACCAGCCGAATCCCCCGGCTCCGGCCGCCGAGGAGTGATAGGATCGGGCCCATGAATGCCGCCCCCCCTCCCCTGACCATCGGCCCGGTCGTGGTCGACCCGCCCGTTCTCCAGGCCCCGATGGCGGGCTACACCAACTACGCCTACCGGCAGGTGGTGCGAGAGTTTGGCGGGGCCGGCCTCCTGGCCACCGAGATGATCGCCGCCCGGAGCGCGATGTGGCTCGAGAGCCATCGTGGGGAAAATCCCGACCGGCTATGGGGCGTGCGCGACGAGCCGCGGCCGCTAGCCGTGCAGATGTGGGACAACGATCCTGAGAATCTCGCCCAGGTCGGACGCCGCCTGGCGAAGGACTTCTGCGTGAGCGTCGTCGACCTCAACTTCGGCTGTCCCGTGCGGCAGGTGACCGAGAAGGCCCACAGCGGCTCCTGGCTCCTGCGGGATCCCGACCATGTGGGACGGATCGTTCGACGGGTCGTCGAGGCATGCGATGGGGTGCCGGTGACCGCCAAAATCCGGCTCGGCTGCTCCGACGCCTGTCGCACCGGCATCGAGGTGGCCCAGCGGATCGAAGAGGCGGGGGCGGCGTGCCTCACCGTGCACGGTCGCGTTGCCGCGCAGTTTTTCAAGGGCGAGGCCGACTGGTCCGCCATCGCCGAAGTGAAGCGAAGCGTGTCGAAGATGCCAGTGGTGGGCAACGGCGACATCGACTCCGCCGAAACCGCCGTCCGCCGCCTCCGTGAAAGCGGCTGCGATGGGGTGATGATCGCCCGCGAGGCCCTCGCCAAGCCATGGATCTTCGCGCAGACCGCCGCCCTGCTCCGCGGCGAGACGCCGCCCCCCGCCCCGACGCTCGACGAGCAGCGGGAGTTGGTGCTGCATCACTACGACCTCGTCTGCCGTCGCTTCGGCGTCGAACGCGGCACGCTGCTGATGAGGAAGTTCGCCTGTTCGTACGCCCAGGGCTTGCCCGGTGCCCGCGACTTCCGCGGCAGGGTGTCCCGCGTGACGACCCGCGAGGAGTTTCTCGAGGTGATGCGCACGTCGTTTCCCACGAGCCTGGCGGTCGAACGCTGAACCGTTCACGAAAAAAGCCGAGCCCACGACGCTCGATCGTGGGCTCGGCCCATGCGGTCACGACGATTCGTGGAGGATGCCGATCAGCAGAGGCCGGGCCAGCGGGCACGCACATCGCGACCGGCGTACAGGGCGCCGTCGCCGAGCGACTCCTGGATCCGGAGCAGCTGGTTGTACTTCGCGATGCGGTCGCTTCGTGACGCCGACCCGGTCTTGATCTGGCCGGTCGACAGGCCGACGGCGAGGTCGGCGATCGTGGCATCCTCGGTCTCGCCGCTACGGTGGCTGGAGATCGAGGTGTAGCCGCTGCGGTGGGCCAACTGAACCGCCGCGATCGTCTCGGTGAGCGTGCCGATCTGGTTCACCTTCACGAGAATGCTGTTGGCCACGCCTTCGGCGATGCCGCGGGAAAGCCGCTCGGAGTTGGTCACGAAGAGATCGTCACCCACGAGCTGCACCTTGCTGCCAAGCTTCTCGCTGATGAGCTTCCAGCCCTTCCAGTCGTCTTCCGAGCAGCCGTCTTCGATCGACATGATCGGGTACTTGCCTGCGAGGTCGGCGAGAAAGTCGACCATGCCGGCCGAGTCGAGCTTCTTGCCCTCGATGGTGTAGGTGCCGGTCTTGGCGTCGAACATCTCGGTCGCCGCGCAGTCGAGGGCGATCGCGATCTGCTCACCCGGCTTGTAGCCCGCGTTGGCGATGGCGGCGAGGATCACCTCGAGCGCCTCGGCACAGGTGCCGATGTGCGGAGCGAAGCCACCTTCGTCGCCCACGGCGGTGGAAAGCTTCTTGTCCTTGAGCACCTTCTTGAGGGCGTGGAACGTCTCAACGCCTGCCCGAAGGGCTTCGTCGAACGTGTCGAAGCCCAGGGGCATGACCATGAACTCCTGCACGTCGAGCGGGTTGTCGGCGTGGGCGCCGCCATTGATGATGTTCATCATCGGTGCGGGAAGCAGGCGGGCGGTGGCACCGCCGAGGTAGCGGTAGAGCGGAAGGCCGCAATGTTCCGCCGCGGCATGAGCGACGGCGAGCGACACGCCGAGGATCGCGTTGGCACCCAGTTCCTTCTTGTTGGGCGTGCCGTCGAGTTCGAGCATCAGTTCATCGACGGTGGTCTGATCGAGCGCGTCGCAGCCTTCCAGTTCCTCCGCGATCCGCGTGTTGACGTTCTCGACCGCCTCGAGCACGCCCTTGCCGAGGTAGACACCCTTGTCGCCGTCTCGCTTCTCCCAGGCCTCGTGGGCCCCGGTGCTGGCTCCCGAAGGCACCGCGGCACGGCCGCTGGCCCCGTCGGCGAGCATCACATCGACCTCGATCGTGGGGTTGCCGCGGCTGTCAAGGATTTGGCGGGCGTGAACGTCGATGATCGTGGACATGAAGGCCTCGGGTGGGGTGGGATGAACGGAGAGGGCATGGCGACGCCGGGGCCGCCGAAGCCGCCGCATTGTGCCAGCCGCCCCCCGGGAAGCAAGGGCAAACCCTCGTCCTCGGCATCGGCTGTCGCCTCCCAGGCAGGGCGGGTATCCTCGACGTCCACCCTCGTTCCCGCCTCCCGCTCGCACACCCCCATGTTCACCGGACTCGTCGAATCGCTTGGTCGCGTCGTCGAGACGGTGTCCGAACCGCCAGGACGGCGGCTCGTGGTGGACGCCGGCCCCATCGCGGCCGACGCCTCCCTCGGCGACAGCATCTGCACGAACGGCTGCTGCCTTTCCGTGGTGGCGATCGACGGGCCGCGACTGTCGTTCGAACTCGGCCCGGAAACCCTCGCCCGCACCACGCTCGGCCGGCTCGTCGCCGGCGACCCTGTCAATCTCGAGCGTTCGATGCGGATGTCGGACCGTCTCGGCGGGCATCTGGTGACCGGCCACGTCGACGGCACCGGAACGCTCGCCGCGCGGCTGCAGGAGGGAGACTGGGTGACGTGCCGATTCGCCGCTCCGCCAGTCCTCCTCGCCCAGATGGCGAGCAAGGGGTCGGTGGCGATCGACGGCGTGAGCCTCACGCTCGTCGAAGTCACCGCGACCGAATTCAGCGTCGCCCTCATCCCGCACACCCTCGCGGCCACCACGCTCGGTTCGCGAGCCGTGGGGGATGCCGTGAACCTCGAGACCGATCTCGTCTTCAAATACGTCGACCGCTGGCTGTCGGCCCGTCATTCATGAACGACCACGAACCGACCCCATCCGTCCAGCCGGCACGTCAGACGACGGCCTATCTCAAGGAGCTGTTCTCGCAGGTTGGCTTCACCATCGATGCCCGGCGAGGCCAGAACTTCCTGGTCGACCTCAATCTGATCGACCTGCTCGTTCGATCGGCGGCGATCGAGCCCGATGACGTCGCGCTGGAAGTGGGCACGGGCACCGGCGTGGTGACCGAGCGCGTCTCGGCCGTCGCGGCCCGCGTGGTCACGGCCGAGATCGATCCACGGCTGGCACAGCTCGCCCGCGACCGCCTCATCGAACGCGACAACGTGACGCTCGTCGAGGGTGACGCCCTGGCCAGCAAGCATCGCTTCGCCCCCGCCCTCCTCGCGGCACTCGATGAGGCACTGGCTGCATCGCCGCGAGGTCGGCTGCTGCTGGTGGCCAACCTGCCCTACTGCGTGGCCACGCCGGTGATCTCGAACCTGCTGGCCCGACCCCGCCCCTTCGATGCGGCGGTGGTTACCGTGCAGCGCGAAATGGCGGAGCGCATGACAGCGGCCGCCGGCACGAGCGACTACAACGCCTTGTCGGTCTGGGTGGGAGCCCAGTGTCGCGGCGAAATCGTGCGGGTGTTGCCGCCGAGCGTGTTTTGGCCGAGGCCCAAGGTCGATTCGGCGATCGTTCGGCTCGATCTCGAGCCCGAGCGTCGTGCCGCCATTGGCGATCTTGCGCGGTTCCACGAGTTTGTCCGCGAGGTGTTCTGCCACCGTCGAAAGGTGCTGCGTGGCATCCTCCTGCGGATGGCAGGGGGCAAGAAGAGCGAGGCCGCCCACGAAGCGGTCGCGCGGGCCTATGCGGCGTTGAACCTGCCCGCCGACATCCGTGCGGAAGACATCCCGCCGGATGAGTTTGTGAAACTCGTGACGCTGTTTCCGGCACCATGAGCGCGGCACACGACGGCCGTCAGACCTTGCGCAGCCCCCCACCCGATCGTGCGAAACTGCGACTTTCGGCCTAAAAAGCACCTTTTTTCGGCCTGTCCGCTAATACCGATTGGTCCGGCTGGACGGCTACACTGTGGTCATCCCCGGGTTTTCCTGCCGACATCCCACCGACGGGACTGTTCCCGGCCCGACGGGCCGGCTCGGAAGGGAACCTGAGGGTGGAGGCTGTCTGCGCGTGATTCCGAACCCCACGACCGAAGCTTCGTTCGCCCCCACCATCGTGGATCTCCTGCGGCAGCGGGCCGCCTATCGGCCGCACGATCGGGCCTTCACGTTTCTGGTCGATGGCGAGCACGAGGAGCTCAACATCACCTACGCGCAGCTCGACCGGAAGGCCCGGGCGCTGGGTGCGTGGCTCATCGACCAGGGGATGACGGGCAAGCGAGTGCTCCTGCTCTACCCGTCGGGCCTCGACTTCATCGCCGCGTTCATGGGCTGCCTCTACGGCGGGTCGATCGCCGTGCCGGCCTACCCGCCGCGAAAGAACCGATCCGTGGAGCGGATCGAGGCGATCGCGGCCGATGCGGATGCATCGGTGGCCCTCACCACGCGCGACGTGATCGATCGATTCGACAGTTTGAAGTCGACGGCCCCGAGCCTCGAACACCTGATCTGGAAGGTTGACAGCGAGCTCGAGCCGGCGTGGGCGGAGCGGTGGGATCGCCCCGACATCGACGGTGACACGCTGGCCTTCCTTCAATACACCAGCGGCTCGACGGGCACCCCCAAGGGCGTGATGCTGTCGCACGAAAACCTGCTCCACAACTCGCTGCGGATCATGCAGGCCTTCGAAATCACGCGCAGCCAGTCGGGCGTGTTCTGGCTGCCAAGCTTCCACGACATGGGGCTGATCGGCGGGATTCTCGTGCCGCTCTACGGCGGCAAGTTCAACGTGCTGATGTCGCCCGTGGCGTTTCTCCAGAAGCCGCTGCGGTGGCTTCAGGCGATCTCCCGCTATCGGGCCACGATCAGCGGCGGGCCCAACTTCGCCTACGAGCTCTGCGTGCGAAAGACCACGCCCGAACAGCGGGCGGCGCTCGATCTCTCCAGCTGGTCGCTGGCATTCAACGGCGCCGAGCCGGTGCGAGCCGAAACGATCGACGCCTTCTGCGAGGCGTTTGCGCCCGCAGGTTTCCGTCGCGAGGCGTTCTACCCGTGCTACGGCCTGGCCGAGAGCACGCTGATGGTGACCGGCGGCATGAAGTTCGAGCCGCCGGTGATCCGTTCGTTCGACGCCTCCTCTCTCGAGACCGGTGAAGCGGTCGGCCGACCGGCCAACGCCTCGGCCGCACGGCGGCTCGTGGGAAGCGGCCGCGAGCTCGACGGTCAGGATGTGCTCATTGTCGATCCGCAGACGTGCGAGGCCCTGCCGCCGGGACGCGTCGGCGAAATCTGGGTGAGCGGACCGAGCGTGGCCAAGGGGTATTGGAATCGTCCCGACGAGTCTCAGGCGACGTTTGGTGCGATGCTCGCGGAGATCGACCCGGGCGACGGGCAGTCGGTGGCCAAATGGCGGCCAAACCCGGGCCCCTACCTCCGCACCGGCGATCTCGGCTTCTTCGACTCGGGCGAGCTGTTCGTCACCGGACGACTCAAGGATCTCATCATCATTCGCGGGCGAAACCACTACCCGCAGGATCTCGAGCATGGCGTGGAGGAAGCAACCACGCTCGTGCGTGCCGGGTCGGTGGCGGCATTTGCCGTCGATGTCGAGGGACGTGAGCGGGTCGTCGTCGTCGCGGAACTCGAACGAGGAAAGCGGGATCCGGCTGAGATCGCCTCGGCCTTTGAAGCAATCCGCAGCAGGGTGGCCCGCGACCACGAGGTGGCCGTCGAAGGCATCGTGCTCGTCAGACCAAACAGCGTCCCCAAAACCTCCAGCGGCAAAATCCAGCGGCACGCGTGCAAGCGTCAGTTTCTCGACGGGACGCTCGATGTGGTGGAGCGATACGTCAGCTGGGAGGCACCGGCCGTCCCCCCCACCGGCGCCGGATCGGCCGCACCCCGCCTGGCGCGTCATCGTCCTGTGGGCGAGTCCTCGCGCGCCCATCGGCCCGACCGCGAACTGCCCCAGGAAATCGTCGACAAGGTCTATCACCACGTGCGGCAGATCGCGAAGGAGCGGGCTGGCACGCTCACGCTCGACACCAACATCGTCGAACTCGGCCTCGACTCCCTGGAGCGGATGGAGATCGTCACCAGCCTCGAAGAGGAGTTTGGTGGACGGTTCCCGGAGCAGGTGCTGCCGCAGATCGAAACGGTGCGGGAGGTGACCGAGGCGATTCTCGACCACATGCCGTTGGCGGCCAAGGAGCCATCCGAAACGCCCGTGCGGCTCGACACGGAACTGGGCGACGACGTCTGGAACATCTCGCAGTTTCCGGAGGTGCGGGCGCTCGAGCAGAACATCGCGATGGTCCGCGACGCGGGCCTTGAAAACCCCTACTTCTCCGTCCACGAAGGCCTCACCAACGACCACACACGCATCGGCGGCCGTGAACTCGTGAGCTGGGCCACCTACAACTATCTCGGGATGTCGGGTGAGCCCACGGTGACGGCGGCCGCCAAGGAAGCGATCGACCGATTCGGCACGAGCGTTTCCGCCAGCCGTCTCGTCTCGGGCGAGAAAACGATCCACCAGGAGCTGGAGCGTGCAATCGCCCGCTTCATCGGCACGGAAGACGCCATCACGTTCGTCGGTGGCCACGCCACGAACGAAACGGTCATCGGGCATCTCGTCGGTCCTGGTGACCTCGTGCTGCACGATGCCTTTGCCCACAACAGCCTGCTCCAGGGCGCCCTGCTCTCCGGTGCGAGGCGACGTCCGTTTCCGCACAACGACTACGACGCGGCCGAAAAGCTGCTCGCGCAGATGCGGCATCAGTACCGTCGCGTGCTGGTGGTGATCGAGGGCGTCTACAGCATGGACGGCGACTACGCCGACCTGCCGAAGTTCATCGGCGTGTCGAAGCGGCACAAGGCGCTCCTCATGGTCGACGAGGCCCACTCGCTCGGCGTGCTCGGCCGGCACGGCCGCGGCATCGGCGAGGAGTTCGGTGTCAACCCTGCCGACGTCGACATCTGGATGGGCACGCTTTCGAAGGCGCTCGGCAGCTGCGGCGGCTACATCGCCGGATCGTCCACGCTGATTCGGTGGCTGAAATACACCTGCCCCGGATTCGTCTATTCCGTCGGCATGCCGCCGGCCGCCGCGGGGGCCGCCCTCGGCGCGCTCCGGGTGCTGGAACGCGAGCCGCAGCGGGTGGCGCAGCTCCATGCGAATGCCGACCTGTTTCTGCAGCTGGCCAAGGAGGCCGGCCTCAATACCGGCCCCTCGGGGGGCACGGCGATCGTGCCGGTGATCCTGGGCAACTCGCTCAACAGTCTGAAGCTCTCCCGCAGCCTCTTCGCCCGCGGAATCAACGTGCAGCCGATCCTCTATCCGGCAGTCGAAGAGAGCGCCGCCCGCCTGCGTTTCTTCATCACGTCGTGCCACACCGCCGACCAGATCCGCCGCACCGTGGCGGCGATGCAGGAAGAGCTCGCCAAGATCGACCCGGCCTACGCCCGCCAATCGGCGTGACGAAAAAGGTGGCTGGTACCTTTTTTCGTTTCCGTTTCTATAACGGATGGTCATGAACATCACGGAAACAACCAGCCACCGGCTCGTCCTGCCGGCCGATGCCAATCACCACGGCACCCTCTACGCCGGCAGCCTGCTCCGCTACGCGCTCGAGGCGGCCTATGCGACCGGCAGCCGGGCCGCCGGCCCGGCCGCCAACCTCATGCTCCGCCGGGTGCTGTCGCTGGAGTGCCGTCGCAGCGTGCCGGTCGGGACCCTCGTGGAAATCCGCTGCGGGATCCTTCAGGTGCGTCGCGCCTATGTCGTGGTGGGCGTCGTGGGCATGCCAACCCCTGGCGGCACGCTGCCGTGGATGGACGGCCTGCTCGGGTTCGTGCAGGTGGACGGCACCGGCCTTCCGGTGCCCCTGCCCCAGGACATCGAGCCCGTTGCCGCCACCCCATTGTGGCAGCCGCTGATCGAGCGGTTGGCGAAGCTCGCCGACATCCGCGGCGCCACGGGCGATTGGATCGCCGCCGGTTGGTGAGCCACGTTCAAGGCGTGATGCCGTGGAGCGGGAACAGAGACCGGTCGGGGCCCGTCCGACATCGCCTGTCCGTCCAAGCCCAAGGCCGTCAGGCCTAGGACATTCAACCTCGCTTCATCGTGATACGGATCACCTGGTGTTTCGTCTCAGTAGTTGACCTCGATGCCGAAGTCGACGCCGTTGACGAACATGTAGCCGAGGTCATTGCCGGCCCGCGGGCCGACGCTGTTGTAGACCCGCAACTGGTTGTTGCCATTCGGCGTCCCTGGAGCATCGACCGGGGGCGGCGTCCACGACGTCACGGGGTTGTAACCGGTGATGTTGCCCTGGGCGTCATAGACCGGCGACTGGATCGGCGGGCCGTTCTGCGTGGCCTGGAGCACGGGCTTGGCATCCGCGCGAAACGCGGTGTTCGTGCTGGCTCGGGTGATGCCACCGAGCCACATGCCGGTGTAGCCGACATTGAGCGAGATGGCCTGGCTCACCTTGTACTTCCCACGGAGCCGCCATTCGCCGAGCGGAGCAAACACGAACTCGTGCTCGGCGGTGTTGGTGGCATTGGTCTGCCCGACGCCGTAGATCTGCACGAAGAGCGGCGGTGCCGACACCGAACTGGAACTCGTGTCTGCCTGCGAGATCGAGTTGGCAAACGTATAGTTCGACCGGAAGTAATCCGCCCCGAGGGCCGCCGGGAAGTTGGAGCCGTTGTAGAGGGTGTTCTGCCAGTTCATGCCGGCCACAAACCGCAGGTCGGTTTCGATCGACCAGCGTCCCTTCTCGAACATGTAGTTGAGGCCGATTTCGGGTCCCACGATGTTGTTGTAGGCCGACGTATCCCAGGCTCCGTTCTGCAGCGGGGTTCCCACCGCCCCCAGCTGACCGGTCTGCGTGGTCACACCGCCGCCCCCGATCGTCTGCGTGTTCGTGGTGACCCCCGTGCCCGTGTTGCCGCCGTTGTTGGCATTGTTCGTGCCACCCGTATTGTTGCCGCCAACGGGGAAGGCCTGCTGGTTGCTCGAGTAGTTGATGCTGTAGCGATCGGCCACCTGGAGCCACTTGGGGCCCAGCGACATCCGAAGGCTCCGCGTCTCGCCCGATCCTGCCGTGGAGAGGTTCCGCCGCACGATCCACGCAAAGCCGCCACTGCGAAGTTCGGTCGTGTTGACCTGCTGGAGGTTTTGCGTGATGAGATGGTCTGGAGGCGGACTGTCGGAGGTGATGGTGGTCACGACGAGCGGAACGGCGATGCCGCCGATCGTCGACGACGACGACGCCACGTTTTGCTCAAGGGTCGTGGTCGGCGAGTTGACGGCAAACGAGTTGGTCGTGAGGAAGCTCTGTGAGTTCGGACCGGTCTCGTAATACGAGAAGATCATGCCGTAGTCGTCGTAGATCCAACCGCCCTCGTAGCGGTTACCCCAGGTCATGGTGGTCCGCATCCAGTTCGTGTTGAGGTCGAGACGCAAGGGATCGGAACCAAAGATGTACATGCCCGAGGCAGGGTTTCCCGACCGGATCAGGTCGTTGTTGAGCTGGGCTACCGCGTAGGGGCTCAGCGGCTGCACCGGAATGAAGAAGTCGTTCAGGATCGGCCGCGACTGCGGAGGAGTGAACGCCCAGTAGGTGCGATCATAGGTGAAGAAGATGCCTTCACGAGGATCCTGTCGAATCGCGTATTCCTGCAGATCCGGCGGGGCGAACATCTGGAAATCGTAGAAATCCTGATCGGGCAGGAGGGGCATCCAGTTCTGGCCTGCCATCGCCGGCAGGGCGGAGGCACACGCCGCCGTCACCGTGAGGAGGAATGCCGCGAGCCGCCTGATTCGCTGTGTCGTAGCCATCTCGTGAGTGTCCTGTGATTCAGGATCCGACGCTCCGCCAATGCGGATTGCTCATGTCGTATCGGTCGTGCCAGTCGATCGGATTGACCAAACTTGGCGGACTCTGACGATTTGGCCGCCTTTCCGCTTCCGGGTGACCGGAAGGGAGGCAACCTGAGGGGCATCGGGTATTCTGCGGAAGTGTTGACCCTAGATTTCCCCCGTCGTTCGAGGTGCACCATGCTCCGCATCGCCGCGGCAGCCTGCCTTGCCCTGCTTGCCACCGCGAGCCAGGCGGGTGAGCGCCGCCCTTTCACGGAGACTGTCGAACAGGCTCCTCACGTGGCAGTGGCGGCGCCGGAGTTTCTGAGGGTGTCTCGCGACCAGTCGGGGAAGCCGGTGTCCCTCGACACGGCGATCGTCGAATACCGTTCGGCGGCGGCCGGGGACGGCCGTCGACGGCCGCTCCAGGTCGACCTTGTGGCGGCCGTGCACGTCGGAGGGGCCGACTACTATCAGACGCTCAACACGCTCTTCGCCGACTACGACGCCGTCCTCTATGAGCTCGTGGCCCCTCCCAACGCCCGCGTGCCAAAACCGGGCCGAAAGCCCTCCGGGGCGATTGGTTCGGCCCAGCAGAGCCTCCGCACGATGCTCGGCCTCGAGTTCCAGCTCGAGGCGGTCGACTACACCGCCGACAACTTCGTGCATGCCGATCTCTCGCCGAAAGAGTTCGATGCGGCGATGTCGAAGCGGGGGGAGAGTTGGTGGTCGATGTTCACGAAACTCATGCGGGAAAGCATGGCCCGAGCCGAGCGGGGCGATGCCTCGCCCGACGTGAGCATGGGCGACCTGTTTGGAATCCTCTTTGGATCGGGCGAGGATCGTCAGGTGCGGCTGCGTCGCCTGATGGCGGAGCAGTTCACCGACATGGAGGTGCTGACGGCGGCGTTTGGAGGGGAGGACGGCTCGACGCTGATCACCGACCGGAATGCCGCCGCCCTGCAAGCCCTCACGTTCGAGATCGACCGTGGCAGTCGGCGCATTGCGATCTTCTATGGCGCCGCCCACATGCCCGACTTCGACGAGCACCTGCGGGACGACTTCAACCTTCAACCGGGCGAACCGGAATGGCTCGAGGCGTGGGATCTGCGAGACCCCACCCCACCCGCACGGAAGTGATCGACGGCCGTCGCATCGCCCGTCGCTGCCGCGGCATGCGTCCAGACGTCGCCCGACCGCGACGCCCAGGCGTCGGCCACGAGCCGGGTTTCCTGCCACACGCCCTCGTAGCCAAGAATCTCCACGGCCTCACCGACAGGATCGAACTCGAGAGTCCCGGCGTAGCCGTGGGCCACAAGCCCCGCCACAAGGTGTTCCAGCGGGAGGACACCGTGGCCTGCGGGGAGCCGGTCGGCCTCATCCGTTGGAGGGCCGCACCGGTCGGCCACCTGAACCACGGCAGAGGCAAGGGCCAGTCTCGGGAGCATCCCTTCCATCGCCGGCTCATGGGCAAAATGCCAGAGATCGAGCGCGAGCCTCACTGAGGGGTCACCGACGCTCTCCACCAGTTCCAGCGCCTCGGTGAGGCACGACAGGAAACTGCATCCCGCCGCCACGTCCGGGTGAACCGGCTTCACGGCCAGGGCCACACCCGCCCGTGCGGCCAGTGGCGCCAGCCTGCCAAACGCCTGCACGAGCAGGCGTCGGGCATGACTCTTCGTATGCCCGCTGCGGCAACCGCTGTGGATCACGAGCACCGGAGCCGACACCGCGGCGGCCATCACGATCGCCTCGACCGCGTCTTCCACGCTCTCGTCGAACGATCGTCCATCGCCACCGGTGAATCCGCCCGCCCACTGGAGGCTGGAGGCCCGCACTCCAGAAGCCTTCAGGATCCGGGCCGCCCTGCTGGTGCCCAGATCCGACACCTTGGGACGCCACAACGACATCGATTGAAAGCCAAGAGCAACCGCCCGCTCAACCTCATGGTTCAGATCCCATCGGGAGCTCGTCAGCTGGCTGACCGCGACATCTATCATGCTTGTCGATACTCCAAAGCCATTCCACCGCCCGCTCCCGGAGGAGCGATCGCGATGGGCCGGAAGTATGGAAGCCGACCGCACCGACTGTCCAGTGAACGGACGCTCTCATCATTCTTCTTCGGGTAAAACCGAGGGCCCGGCCGATGGGATCCTGATAGCACCCCGTGGCCGAAACGGGCTTGACAAGAAACCTCCTCCGCAACCCATGCTGACGGCATCTTCTCACCCGCGCCCGAGGCGATGTCGCCACCACCGAATCAGCCTTCATGCCACGCCCCCGATCGCTCCACGTCACCGACGGCCGCCGCGACGTCACCATTCCATCGGAGGCGCTCGAGTGGCAGTTCGTCCGGTCCAGCGGCCCTGGGGGGCAGCATGTCAATCGCACGAGCAGCAAGGCGATGCTCCGATTCGTCGTGGCGGGCTCACCGCACCTTCCCGATGATGTCCGCGGACGAATTCTGACCGCGATCCGATCGCGGCTCACGGCCGATGGCGCCCTCATCATCACCAGCCAGGAGCATCGCGATCAGCCGCGAAATGCGGCGGAGTGCCTCGCCAAACTGTCGGCCATCGTCCGCCGCGGCCTCACGCCCCCCAAACGTCGCCGCGCCACCCGCGTTCCAAAATCGGCCGTCAGGAATCGGCTCGATGCCAAAAAACGACGCGGCCAGACCAAACAGCTTCGACAGCGTCCGACGGATTGACTCGGAATCATCCATGACGGACATCGCGAGGGCATTGGGGATATAATCCCGGTGCGGGCAGCGAGGCCCGCGCGAGGCCAGCCGAAGGAATCACCCCATGCCATCCCCCCGCGATATCGACTCCCTCCTGAAGACGTGGAAGTTTCGGCCGGGGGAAGTGACCGCGCGGCTCATCAAGGCCCGTTCCGGCCGCGACGTGCTGCAGATGCGGATCGACATGGGGGTCATCCAGATGGAAACCGACCTGCGGCCCGACGGCCAGCGGCCCAACGGCGCCGAGACCTACTACGACTACCTCGTCGGCGAGGTGATCCGTGAGGGGGACGACTTCCGGCTCACGAAGGAGCAATGCGCCGAGGCCGACCGCGAGTTCTCGCAGTATTACCAGCGTCGGCTGTGCTGGCTCGCGATCCGGGAATACCGCCGGGCGGTCCGCGACGCCGACCACAGCCTCGCCTTCATGGACTTCGTCCGCGAACACGCCGCCGACGAGGAATGGGCCCTGTCGCACGAGCAGTATCGGCCGTTCGTGCTGTTTCACCGCATCCAGGCTGCGGCGTTGGCCGCGCTCGAGGAGCACGGTGCCGAACCGGCCATCGAGGAGATCAACGCCGGGCTGAAGTCGTTTCGCGAGCTCTTCGCCCGGTATCACGCCGAGGATCACTACGCCGACGACGAGCTCGTCAAGCGACTCCTCGAGATGCGCGAGAGCGTGCGGGAGCGCTACGAGGTGGGCCGCACGCTCACCGAACAGCTCGCCGAAGCGGTTCGGGCGGAAGACTACGAACTCGCCGCACGAATCCGCGACCGCATCCGCAGCGGCGAGGCGGTCGGCGCCGAGGGCAGTGGCGACGACACCGACACCGTCGATCGTTGATGCCCGGCATCGTCCGGCATCGGGCGTGCAAAAACTACAAACACCGCCTCGGGCCCAGGCTCTCCCAGCCCTCCCAATCGCTGCCGTCGTCGGCCAGCGGCGTCACACTGCGAAAGCTGTGACGGTCATGGCGAACGAAGCAAGGTCCGGCATCGAACAACCGTCTGTGGCACGCCGTATGCAGGGAATCACCAATGGCGACGAGCTGATCGTCGCCACGCCCTCCCCGAGGAGCCCCGCCATGAACGCCTCCACAGCCCCCACGATCGTCCCCACGACCTCCCCCCGCGCCACGCACATCGTCGGCATGCGGGTCGGCGACGAGACATGCCTCGTGCGCGCCGTGCCGGTGTGGCCGATCGCCGAGGTGCTCGATTTCGAGGAGGCGTTTGACGGGCTCACCGACGCGGGCGCCTCGATCGACCCGCAACTGATCGCCGACGCTCTCGACTCGCAGATGATCGCCGCGGCCAGGCCACGGCGGCGCCGCGAGCGTGCGGTGAGTTCACGGGCGCACTTCTACGCCGGCGGCTGAGCGGGCTGCTACACTTCCGCCGTCCACGACGGGAGTGACGCATGAATGGCTCGGAACCACTGCTCGACATCGACGCCTGCCGCGGGCGGCAGGCGAGACTCCGCCGGCACATGGCGGCCGAGCATCTCGATGCCGTCGTCGTCGTGACGCCCGAGCATGTGCAGTATCTCACGGCCCACCGCTGGGACCACCGCTTCGCCCCGCTCGCTGCGATGCTCGCCGACGGAACGGTGCTGCTCGTCTGCCCTGACAAGCCCGTCGAACGGGCGGCCGCCGACGATGTCCGCACCTACGAGGCCAAGTGGCGATCGACGCTGCGAAACGACCAGCGTCAGGCGGCGGCGGCCGTGCTCGGCGACTGGCTCGAGGGCCGTGGCAGCCTTCGCCGCGTGGGCGTGGAGTACTCGGCCTGTCCACCGCACGTCCTCAACACGCTCGGCACCGCGGCGATCCTCGATGTCGAACCCGAACTCCTTCGGATGCGGCGACGGAAGGATGCGGACGAGCTCGCCGTGCTCCAACGGGCCATCGACGCCTGTGGTGCGATGATGACGAAGGCCCGCGAGGTGATCATGCCGGGAGTCGATGAGCTGACGGTCTTTTCCGTCTTGCAGTCGGCCGCCGTGGCCTCGTGCGGAGAAATGCTCACCGCCACGGGCAATGACTATGCCTGTGGTGTTCGCGGTGGGCCGCCGCGAACGAGTCCCTGTCGCGCCGGCGATCTCTACATCCTCGATCTTGGCCCTGCGTTCCGCGGCTACTTC
>Ga0208783_10000561_pt1 | contig 22699 bp, 48 predicted proteins | sample DEB19_08_DNA_2_FD_184529 | JGI IMG/M metagenome (GOLD analysis project Ga0208783, IMG submission 184529) | Aqueous microbial communities from the Delaware River and Bay under freshwater to marine salinity gradient to study organic matter... | ecosystem: Environmental > Aquatic > Marine >...
AGGCCGCATGGAAAATGCGTCGTGTTCAGTATTCGGACACGGGCAGCATCAATCCGGAAAAGCTGGCGCAGTATAAGCTGACCGATGATATCTTCCTGCGTCGGAAGATGGTGCCGAACGCGCAGAACCATGGGATTGTCGTCCATATTGATTGGTCGGGGTCGATGAATGGTATGATCTCGACCGTCATTTATCAGACGCTGACGATGATTTGGTTTTGCGAAACCATCAATATTCCGATTGACGTGTATGCATTCACGACACGAATGGCGTCGTATGAGAATAGTTCGATGCTGTTGTATCAGTCGTCTGAATCGGCGTCGGTGCGGCGAGACATGCAGGCTCTGCTGTATGTGTTTGCCGCACGAAACGCGGGACTGCATACGAGCGGCAGTGATGATATCTGGTTTACGCAGGAGGAAGGAACCATGGGGTCTGCGCCAAAAGCCATGGTGTCTGGTCTTCGGACGCTGATGAACAGTGGCGTAAAGTTTTCATGGCTGAAGCCGTTGTGGGAACTGTCCGAACTGTATATGGGTGGGACGCCGCTGTTCCAGACGGTGTATGATTCGGTGGAGACGATTCGTGTCTTTCGTATGCGTCATCGCATTGACCAGTGCATTTCGTTGTGGCTGACGGATGGCGGCGACGGGTCTGGTTTGCGTGTGGATGGGCAGAAGGTTAACGCGGGCGGCAATTTTCACATGATTGACCCAGCCACGGGAAAGACGTATACTGCGGATCATGAACGACCGGCCTTGGCGGCGATTTTTGAAATGCATCGGGAACGAACCGGTGCGACGGTGATTTGCATGGACATTAACGATTCGCCGGGTTCGTCGGTGTCTCGTGTGCTGGGCACTGGTGATTTGAGAAAGTATCTGTCGGCTATCGGCATTGAAGGTCGCGTGTCCACCGTGCATGGGAGAATTACGGCTAAGAAACAGGTGCAGACAAAGCGTAGTCTGATTATGGCACCGAAGACCAAGTTTGCCGACACGGGCATTGCTATTGCCGTGCGAGACGAATTCCCGAACATGGGGTGTGATGCGTATATCGTGACGCATCCGGGCTGGTGGGGTGATTCGTTTACGGTCGAGTCGGTGAAGAAGTCGTCTGCCCGTTGGAACGATATGTGGGACGATGACGAAGACGAGGAAGACGGTACTGATTGGTCTGAGGATGACGATGCTGACGATGCGCCCGAATATGATATTGTTGACCTTTCGTCCACGTTGATGGAACAATCGGCCATGGTGTCGATGCGTAAGTTCACCAGTATGTTGATGCCGCACATTGCGGCGGGTCGGTAACACCACACACAGTCAACCGGGAATATTGTTTTTCCCGGTTGACAACGATTAACTGAGTATAGTAAGATTCTTGACATGGACAACAACATGACGCCGAACAATACTGATACGATGCGAACGACCGAAACCGCTGCGTTTGTGAACGAACTGGCGCAGTGGCCGGTTGACACCGTGAACCGTGCCGAAGTTGCGCTGATTGCCGATAAGGCGGCAGTGTCGTTCCCGCACTGGTATACGAACTGCGATGCGTTCCGTGTGGGTTACAACCGCTGGCGCAAGATTACGATGGACGAATGCCTGTCGATGCGTGTAGGATTTTATCCGCGTGGACGACGTATGGCTGGTCAGGAAAAGGCAGTGGTTGCCGTGACGCCTGAGCCGCCGCAGATGACACCGAGTGAACCCGTTGCGCAGAAGGAAGCAACTGCTGATATGTATGAACCTGAAACGCCTGTAATGGAAATGTTTGTTGGAACGAAGACGGACGACGATCTGTCGCAGAAGGTCAGCCAGATGCTTGGCGTGGACGTGATGGTGGACGCCGAAGAGGCCACGCCGTATATTCCAGCGGTGAACCCGCACTATGTGGAATACGGGCATTTTGCGACCATCCAGACCATCATCGAGAGCATGATGTTCCTGCCGCTTATTGTGCAGGGTGTCTCCGGTAACGGCAAGTCCGAGATGCTGGAACAGGTGTGCGCGAAGCTCAAGCGATACTACATGCGCACGAACATCACCACACAGACCGATGAAGATGATATGCTGGGTGGGTTCCGTCTCGTGAACGGCGAAACGAAGTTTTCGCTGGGGCCGATTCCGGTGGCCATGCTCATCGGTGCCGTCGTCAATCTGGACGAGTACGATCTTGGTGGCGCGGAGATGATGTGCCTTCAGTCGGTGCTGGAAGGCAAGCCGCTCTTCCTGAAGAAGATTGGCAAGTGGATTCACCCGTCGCCGGGATTCATGATTGTGGCGACGGCGAACACGAATGGTCGTGGCGATGATGGTCGCTATGCCCATACGCAGATTCAGAACGACGCCATGCTGGAACGCTTCTCGGCTACGATGAAGCAGGAGTGGCCTGAACCGGCAGTCGAGAAAAAGATTCTCGCTAGCATCATGCGTAGCCTGAAGTGCTATAATTCGACGCTGACCAACCATCTGGTCAAGTGGGCGGGTGTCACCCGTGAGAATTACGGCACGGTCTGCAACGAGCAGATTGCCACGCGTCGTCTGATTCATATCGTGCGTCTGTTCGCGGCAGTGAAGGATATCGACGTGGCCATGTCTCTGGCACTGGCGCGGTTTGACGAGGATGCGCAGATTGCATTCAAGAGTCTGTGGACGGCGATTCATGCGACCACGACCGAGGCGCAGCCGAGCGGGGCGGCGATTCCTGACCCGGTTGAATCGTCTCCTGCTGTCTAAACAATAGTGGTGGAGCCTGTCGAAAATGATTGACAGGCTCCACGGTGATGGTGTAGACTGTTTTTGTTGGTGAGTGAATTCGTTAACTTTTTTCTTTTGAAAGGATACACATATGACGACGAACCTTCTTCCGGCCTTCCAGACGACTCCGAAGCGTGGTAAGCCGACGCGCCGAACCCTGAAGCTGCCGAACATTCTCCGCGAGTTTGCGGACGAGAACAACGGTCGGGTGGAACTGACCGAGCCGAACATCGTGGCGCTGGAGCAGCGTGGTCTTCCGGCCAAGCGGTTCCCACAGGCGATTCATGCGCTGCGGAAGTTCTACGGCATGAACATCACGACCGAGCGCACGGGGCGTAAGGCGTCGGCCTACATCATTCAGTAAACACCGATGCACGGCATGGGGGTTGTGTTGACGCCCATGCCGTGCTATCATAGGAGATATTATGGCTGAACCCTTTATGCTTCAACTGCTCAAGCTGATTGGTGACCTGTCGTGGGTTGCACTCTTCGCCTACATCGTGAATCGTTTTGCGGCATACTCCATGGAACGACTGAAGGTGTATGGCGCTCAGGATACGATGCTGCCGCCGAATGACATGATGGTGACCGAACCGTCTGTTGAAAAGGAAACACGATGAGAACGCCGCATCTTCAGAAGACACGTGAACAATATCTTCGGGAGTTGGCGGCAGAGTGGCGAAAGATTGCCGCACGGCTGGAACGCGACTATGAACCGGACGTATCAATCGAATCAGTGACGCTCGATAATTGTGCGTCGGAACTTGAAGCTCTGCTTGACAAGGAGTGACGGGTTATGGTAGACTGGTTCATGGTTGATTTGACGCTGTATAGTTCCACCGTTTGTATGGCATTCCTATATGTCACGATGTTTCTGGTGACGTGGTGGTGTGGGTTTCTGGTGGGGGATTATATTAAGGTGCCGGTGGTTGGAAAGATCGCGGGCGTCATTTGGTTGGTGACCGTCGCAGATATTGTAATTATGATTATCGTCGGGCTAAATACGATTTGGCAAAAGGTAGGATAGATATGGCAGATGAACAGGTGAAGCATTGGTGTAATTGGTGTCAGATGATTCCGGTGGTGGTTGAAACGACCGAGCCGGTTGACCATGGTGTGTTGTGCTTTGAATGCCAGCGGCGTGTTGGTTCGCCGGAAGATTACGAGCGAAAGCTCGAAACAGACTTTGAATGGGCGAAGTATTAAATGCTAACCTTTGAAAAGTATTTTGACGACGGGCAGGAAGCGGCTGACTCGGTGGTTGGTTCGTTTGATGGTCTTGATTACAAGATTGGTATCATGATTAACACCACAACTGGTGATTCTGTCACGATTACCATTCGTGGCAAGGAAGCGTTCGCGCAGTTTGCAGAATCACTCATTGATGTGGTCACATCACTGCGTGACGACGACACCGAATAATTCGCGTTACATAACCATATTGTTGGTGAAGTTATAGTATAATACAGGAAGACGTGAGGGGCGGTACCTCACCATCTCCACCAGAAGCCTATATGTAAAGGAACGAAACTATGATTATGGAATTTGTGCAGCGGTTTGACGCCGCTCGTGAAACAATTCACGCCGACATACAGTCGAGACTTGACAGCGGATGGGAACCGTCATATCGTGATCTGGTGGCGATTCTGATTCACTATATCAAGAAGGACGACAATGTGTATGGCAATCCGTCTGCTGCCAATATTACAGTTATCGGTGATGACTATTATCAGGGCACGATGGTCTTTGTGATTCCTGAAGGCGGGTATCAGCCGTCACGGTTTTGGGTCACGAAAGTGGACTATGGGTCATGCTCGGGGTGTGATACACTACAGGCAGCGTTGAATAGCAATAACGACAATGCCATCATTGCGAATGATCTACTGACGCTGATGCTGCACCTGTTGCAACAGATGAAAGCAATTTAAGATACATGGAGCGATAGCATAGTGGCGATTGCACCGCGCTGTAAATCATCATGGGGTGTGGCCCCATTGAAGCCGACGCCGAAGCCTTCGAGAAAGCCAAAGAAGAAGTAGTTGACATGGACAGCATTTCGTGAGATACTGAGTATATGCAAACCAAGATTTGTAAAGATTGTAAGTATCAATCGGGGTCGGGGGCATATGCGTATGGACCGTTTTGCTTCCATCCAAAATCTATGAGCATTGATATTATTGGTGGTGTTACACATTATAATTCTTGTAATGTTATGCGTCATTTTAAAACGGATTGCGGGAAATCTGGTGCGCTGTTTGTACCGAAGCCTCCGAGTCGTTGGAAAAGATTTTGGACGTGGTTGACAAGCGATAGATAGTATGAGATACTGATTGCAGTTGAGGAGATGACACGAATGCGAATGGTTAACAAGCGTGTAGGCGAACTAATTCGGGAACTTGAAGAAGAACTGTGATGTTATGACACCCAGAGAACTAATTACCGACCGTCCGGATCTCATGGATCATGAGATTGTTGTCATCGACAGCGCAGGGGACTACCATTTTATCGGAGCATCTGGTATAACGTATTCCATCGAAACGTATGAAGAAGACGGAAAAGTAATTCCTATACTGGTGTTCGCGGCCAATTGAAGATATATGCACATCACCTTATTGCTTCGGAATCCGTGGGCAGTCGATAAGTTTTCGACATGGTTTCACCGTGCGTGGTCACTCAACGAAACGGTTGCTGTGGAATTTCAAGTCGCATATTATCCGCCGAGTTTGATTGGTCTGACCATCGATTGGCGTTTCGGAAAACATGCGGATCATCGAGGACTAGAGGTAGACCTTGAATTGGGTGGCATAGGATTACATTTCGTATATCACGTTAGACAGTGGAACGATTTCGGTCTATACTCTAAACTGTGGAAGTAACATACTCGACTAGGCGAGTCTAAATAGATGGTTAAGCCTAGTGCGGCATACCGCAATCTGTAAACATATGGACTGGCAATCCAATGACGGTATGCGTCAATGATGGAACATGATTCGCCATCGTGTTCAATGACAATGCGGACAGTGGCGTAAGGACGCATTGATGTTGCCCAATGAATGATATCTACGGGACCATCCACAGGGTGACTTCTTTGGCACCGTTTGTTGTAAACCCTGTGCATTATGAGAAACAACTGGTGCTATACTGTTCTTAGAGGATCGATGCTTACCAAGGACGGCGAAGATTCGTAACATCGACAATCTCTGGTTGACGTGATTCGGTCAGAGGCAACTGCGATTGAATGGGGATTTTTACCCATTCGATTAAGGATCACTTGGGAGTCATAGTGTTTCGGGGGTGGCTGAATCCGTGCCAACGATAATTGTCTGGTAAAGAAAACCCCCACTTAATTAATATATTGTATAATACTGTATAATGGTAGTGTTTGCTGGTTGCTGAGACGGACAGGAGAAGAACTGCGAAGCTCTCACAGAGAGGAGTCGTTCTTCGTAGATTGGAAACCGACAAAGAAACCAGCGTTTATGTGCCCGCGTGTCGTAATTGGCAGCCGAGGCAGACTCAAAATCTGCTGGTCGAAAGACCGTACTGGTTCGACTCCAGTCGCGGGCACCATCTTTCAAACTTGTTAAAGGATTCATGATGAGTATTAATCTGGTGATTGGTGTTGGTATTGGGCTGGTGATTGGTGGGTTCGCGGTCTTCGTGAAGATGCGTCTATCGCAGCGTTTTGATGACCTTGAAAAGCTTGTCCACGAAAGTGCGAATAGTGTGTTTCGTTCCTTGGGTACAGCCGAGAACAGGCTCGACCGGGCTGATGAAGAAATGACTGCCCGTATTGACGAAGTCGCGAAGATTGTTGATGCTAATAGTGATGACACGACCGACGACTTCGAAGCGGCGCATCGTCGCATGGATGTTATCGAGACGCGTCTGGATGAACTGTCGCAGATCTATATTCCACGGGAATCCTAATGAACAACGATACGCAAAGTGAATGGACGCAGGTTTAGTGAAGGCCGCGTAGCCGAGGTTCGTGTGGTCTTTATCGATGAACGCTAAAACGACGAAGATTTTTAAAACGTATCGAGTAGACATCAGATAGAAAATCGTGTAGAATAGAACAACAGTGTGCTTCTGTGGCGGAATTGGCATACGCGGCAGACTTAAAATCTGCTCTCCTTCGGGGGATGTGGGTTCGACCCCCACCGGAAGCACCAAAATTTATCGATAGCGGTGTGGATGGCTAGCACACAGCAAGACTCCTTTAAAGAGGATGAGTGATCAGGAGGCGAACGGAGAATGGTGGCAACCAAACTCCTTAGTAGGCCCAAAGATTGGTTCGAATCCAATCCTATCGGTAAAATGTTTATATCAGGAGTTAGGATGACGTGTTATCCGCAGGGTAGCGCCCTGAAGCGTAGCTTGACACCTACGACTCTTGACCAGTATAATAATGAGTAGAGGTGAAACTTTCATGACCAATCAGCGTATTCGCAATCTCTCGACCGGTCGGCTCCATACGAAGATGTCGGATGTCTACGAAGACATCGAATACATTGTCGGTGAATCGGGCATCATGACGCATATGCTGCCGACCGCTCGTGAAGCCCTGCTGCCATGGCTGCGCACACAGGTGCCGGATGCACGATTCTAGGAAGATGTGTATGACCCGCAGCACGATGGCGAAACGGCACTGTCGCCCATGACGCTGGATGAACAGAAACAGTTTTGGTATTTGTATGAGTCTCTCTAACGTATTGGTGTCTTCTGACCCGCATCTCTTTCATGAGAATATTTTTGCGCTGTTCAAGATTCCATGCCCATCTTGTGTAGGAATCGCTTGCGCAGTTTGTGGTGGGTCTGGTAAGATTCCTGCGCGTCCCTTCACAACAGTGGAGGACATGCACCGCACCATCGTAGAACGGCACAATGCGGTGGTGACGCCGCAAGATCATTGGTATTGTTTGGGTGACGTAACGTGTCTGCGTAACAAGCATACTGCGTATAAAGTGATTCAAGTCATCCGCAGCATGAACGGGCATAAACGTCTGGTACTCGGCAACCATGATCATTTCGATATGGATGTGTATAAGGCGATGGGCTTTCAAAAGATCAAGGGGTCGCATAAGATCGACAACCTGTTGTTCACGCATTATCCGGTGCATGAATCATCCATTGCGAAGGGGTGTGTGAATGTCCATGGGCATATCCACACGCAGAAGTCTCCGGTAGGACCGTATATCAACGTGTCTGTTGAAGCGTTGGATTACACGCCAATCCATGTGGATGTGTTGAAGGTTCAGGCAGAAACGCTACTTCAGACTTGCAACGCGTAGTGCGGTGTGATACTATCTTGGTGTTGGTTACTTTTTCTTGAGGATGAACATTATGATGAAGATGACGATTAACAATGAGTCGTTTGGCCTGAGCTTTCATTACTTCGCGGATCTTGTGGATATGTCTCGCGGCCCTGAACTGCGCGACCTATCGGTGGCGCGAGTCATTGACGAGAACAACACGACCATGTATGAGGGCATTGCCATTTGCAATCCGGCGGATAAGTTCAGTCGTGCGATTGGTCGTAAGATGGCGTTTTCTCGACTGCTTGAACAATTCCCTCGGGAGCAGCGTCGTGCCGCATGGACGCAGTTCTTTGAGAAGTTTCCGCGCAAGTAGTAACTAACAAAGGACAGCAACCATGAGCCATTACGGCGACCAATATCGTGCCGAACGAGAACGAGGCGACCAGTATAAACAGGAGGCGCGTGAACGAGAACGACAGGCGCGTATTGAGGAACAGCGCAAAACGAACACGTGTGGGAATTGTGGATGTAATTTCATGGCCCACATTGCGGTGACAGAACAGATTTTACTGTGTCCGACGACGATATACGACACAGACGTGTAGTCGTGTGTTACTATAGACAAGGAAACGATATGAGTGAAGAGACAAAGAACGCATCGCTGGTGAATATTGTGTTGACGGTGGACGAACTGCTGGCGCTGGCTGATGCGCTCGTGATGCTTGTGAAACCTGCGGAAGACACGCATCTTCGGAATGCCGCGTATCGGGTGGTGAGTGTGGCGCTGCCGTATGCCGAAGAGAACGCCGCAGTGACAGCGGCTGCGCCGATTCCTGTCGTGGATTAAGCTATCGACATTCGCAGACGGGTAATGCCCAGTCGGCATTATGAAAGGCGTATGCCCTCTCACGAACACCCGTTGGAAAGTGAGTAGGCGGCGTAGTCAATAGTCGATAACGACATCCTCACGGGGGTAGGAGAACATTGACAACCCCCGAACTTTCTGTCATACTTAGTGATGTGGTCGGATATTTGGAGAATAATGAATATGAATACTGAAGAACTGGTGTATAAGGTGGAGTTCACGACGGACGAACTGACGGTGCTGTCGGATTTCCTGACGCAGCATGTGGACCCGAATGAACCGTCGTTGCTGCGCGATGCGGCTGTGCGAGTGGTTGGTAAGTCACTGCTTGCCTTTATGGGGCTTCCGGATATGAATATTCCGCAGATGAACTAGCCGTCTTTTTCGAAAGGTAGACGTAGAAGGATCATTTATGCGAAAAATTCTGTACTCGCCGGGGTATGGTGCTGGGTGGACGACGTGGATGTATACCAAGGAGATGAAGAAGTTTGCCTTGGAATATGCTCCGCTCATCGAGGCCATTGAAGAGGCCAATGATGATGAGGAAGAACTGAAGGCGTTACTGCGCGAACCCAAATACGGCGTCGGTGAACCTGACTTTAGTAAGTGTCATCCTATTGTGAAAGAATTTATCAAGGAATGTGAAACCCGATTCGGAGAAGTGCCGTTTCTCGGCGGGCTTGGTGATCTTGAAGTGGCGGTCGTGAACGGTCGTGTTCGCATTGAAGAATATGATGGGTCTGAAAGCGTTATCGAAGAAGGCGAAGACGAAGGCTGGATGTGATGTCGATGACCCCATTAGACAACCTGATGGAGACGTTGGTGGTCGTGAAGAACCAACTATATCTCGCGCAGCGGGGTCATGTGTTTAACGATCAAATCATCAACACCGTGTCCGAGGCACAAGGACAGGTCATTGCCCTTCAGGCGCAGCATAGGCTACTAGTTCAGGAGAATGATACGCTCAAAGCGAATCTGCTTGACATGGCGCGAAAACTTGTAGAGGCACATACTCAAGTTGTTCTCTACCAGACCGACGACATCACAACATCCAATAGACATAAGTGCGCCAAATGCGGTATGATGTGTCAATGTATTACCAAGCCCTGTAGTAACTGTCGTGAGTGTCATCTTCGAGAAATGAGAGCCTTGTATAATAATCCAGACGACATGGATGGTGGCTTTCGTTCTGGCGAGTGGTAATGCGACCAACGAAAGGATTGAATATATGAAGCCTGATGACTACGAAGAATACGAAGAATACCGTTATAGTTATGACTTTACGCCTGATTACATGAAGACCTTACTGGAAGAACACATTAGATTGTCTGAGTATCAGACGGCTCCAGTGAAGCCCCCGGTGCAGACTGCGCTGAAGCGTGAACCGACCGAACCCGTCGTGACCAAAGAATCTGCCGCCGAACTGTCTCGGTGGTTTGCCCTGTAAAGGAAATACGTATGAAACTTGACCCGAATGTTGATGATTGGTTTGAAATTGAATACAAGAACGGTAAGCCAGTCATTGCCCTGAGCGACGTGACCTTGGACCGAGAGGAACTTGTTGCGCTGATTAACGTGTTGGATAATTCAATTTCGTTGAAAAAACCCGGAACAAAGTTCCGTTGGGATGACGAACCGTTTATCACGATCAACGAATACACCGGGCGTCGTGCGCTACTGATGGATACGGACGATAAACCAAACAGACTTTATGCGGTGTCGTTGTTGGATGGAGGCGTGGTATTCTGGGATATCGATGAGGTGAACACATTCAGTGTCGAATTCATCATCGAACAATAAGTATGTCTCCAAAGGCCGAGAACTGATTGGCCCGATTCGTGATTGGCAAGCCAAGACCGGTGGTTCCTTTGGAGAATACAATCGGCTTGCACAACGCCAAGGATTGATGTATTATACTCGTCACTGGTGGAATGTGTACGAGTTGCACAAAGCCTTTCAATTTCTAGTTGTTAACCGTTATTGAATGAGGATTAGACTATGATTACACGCATTGATGGCATGACAATTGATATTCAGGACGTTGCCCGTGTGATTATTACAATGGTGAACGAAGATGGGCGGGCCGTGGATGTCGTCTTCACACAGGATGCGTTCTCACAACTTCAAGAAACCATCACAGGCGGGGCGCTCGGATACACGATTGATGAGGCATTCGACCGAATGGAATTTCTTTCTGGTCGGAAACTGTAAAAAGGAAACAAACTTATGGAAAGATTATGTAAGAATTGTCGTTTCTTTGTTAAGAAGGCTATCGGTCTTACCGATGGGGAATGTTCCCATCCAACCAATACCAAGACAGATAAAGATTTGGTGATGGGTCGCCATGTGAATACGTATAGATTTTCATGCACTTTGCTGCGGGGCGTGAACGACAAGTGCGGTCCAACCGGTGTGTGGTTTGAGCCGAACATTGATTTTGGAGACAAGACTACCATTCCGGTGTCGTCAGCAGCACCGACGCCTCGCAAGGCATGGTCGTTTCCGCACATGTCGCTGATGAGTTGGTTGGTCTTGCTTGCCGCAGAATTCTATGTTATCGTTGCATCATTGCGGTTGGGCACGTGGTTGATGAATCAGCGGAATGATGCGGCGTTTGTGTTAGGTATGCTCGTGATGGTGTTGCTCCCGGCTAATGCTGTTGGTCTTGGTGTAACGTTGGCTCGTAAATTTCTTTTGGTAAAGGATAAGTAAATGACAATGAGAATGAAGCTTGGTATGATGGTGGTGGCGCTGTTTCTGGTGATGAACACCGTGGCATGTACGCGCATTGGTCCCGGTTATTCCGGCATCAAGGTGTCAATGGCCGGTGACAACAAGGGTGTGGATTCCACGCCTGCGGTGACGGGCTGGGTGTTCTATAATCCGTTCCTTACCTCCGTGCTGGAGTATCCGACGTTCGTCCAGACGGCGGTCTGGTCGGCAAACCCGAATGAAGGCTCAACAAACAACGAAGAGATTACCTTTTCAAACGTTGACCAGATGCAGGTTGCCGTTGATGTGAGTCTGAGTTATCATCTTCAGGCGGATAAGGTGCCTGCCTTTTACGTGAAGTATCGTAGCGACGATTTGAATTCCTACACACATGGTCTGCTGCGGAATGCGGCCCGCGATGCGTTCAACGAACATGGCGGCAAGTATCACATCGAACAGATCATGGGCGACAATGCGGACTTCATCAAGTCAGTCAGGACTGCGCTTCAGAAGGAAGTCGAACCGGTCGGTGTGGTGATTGACCAGTTTGGTATCATTGGTATTCCTCGACCCCCAAAGGCGGTGGTGGATGCTATTAACGCCAAGGTTCACGCGACACAGCTTGCGCAGCAGAAGCAGAACGAGCTGGTGCAGGTACAGGCGGATATGAATAAGGAAAAGATTAAGGCCGAAACCTATGCGAACAATGCCCTGATTTCAGCGGATGCAGAAGCGACGGCCAACATGAAGATTGCCCGTTCGCTGACGCCGGAACTGGTGGAGTGGAAGAAGCTCGATAAGTGGAATGGTGTGCTGCCGTCTGTGACTGGTGCTGGCGGCACGATGATTAGTCTCGGTAAGTAATGACAAGGAACACGGTGGGGGATTGACGAACCCTGCCGTGTTCTGTAAATGAAAGTGTGTTATTATGGGTATGTATGATTACGTCAAGTGCGAGTATCCGCTGCCGGATGGTACGATTCGCGCTAATGCAGAGTTTCAGACGAAGGACTTCGACTGCATGATGGATGTGGTGACCATCACCGCAGAAGGTCGTCTGATGCTGCGCGAGTCGCATTACGCCACCGTGCCCGAAGAAGAACGACCCTATTTTGGAAAGCCAGAGTGGGAAGAGCCGCTGTATCAACTAGCTGGAAGTATTCGTCTGGTGGTGGACCGTGAGTATGATGCCAATTTTCATGGGGAATTTGAATTTCGCGACGGTGTGACCAATTACATTGCCAGATTCACAGATGGACAGCTTGACCACATTCGGGTTGGCGCTTACTATTGAAACGGCTATACTGGAGACATCAGGTATAATGAACCTATGATTGAAATCATGCTAGACCTTCTCCTCGGGTTTGTTACTGTTATTCTCGTCGTGTTTCTATTGTGGGTGGCCACACCCGGCGCACCGCACTATGTTCGTGCTGTTGACGGCGCGTGTCTGCGTATGTATGATGGTGGACGTTGGCCGGTGACGATGGTGGCCGACCGATACTGCCAATAACAACAGGAAGGATTTGCTATATGCCTCGTGCGTCTCGACCGCAGCAGAAGAATATTCATTGCGTTGTCTGCCAGCAGGAAAAGCCTGAACAAAATGTTTATCTTGACCTCGATGACAAATGGTGTCAGAATTGTCTTGTCGCTGAACGGAAACGAAACAAGAAGGAAGATATGATTTCTGTGGGGGTGTTCCGCCGTCCTCCTCGCTATATGATTTCGCAGACAATGTGGGCAATGCTGGGTTATTAAGGAGATAGCTGATGCGCGATGATATGCATCATGTGATGACGACGCACCGTGATTCACGGCAGGACGACCGCATTCGCAAGCCGCGTCGTCGTCTGACGAAGGATGAAGTGATTCGTGCCGTCGAAGACGACGACTACGAAAACTCTCCGAAGCCGTTTCGGGCTGACTCGTGGAATCGTGAACGACACACCTATCCAAATACGCGAGTGTTGCAGAATTGGCTGAAAAAGCATGTCGGCCAGCCGTGGGATGCGGTGTTCGCTGAACTGTCACAGGTGCCGCCGATGGGTGGATATACGATCCATGAAGTGCTAGAACATCTGGTGGAACAGCATCCGCAGTTTATCAACGGTGTGGCATACGATAGTGCTGGCCGTTGGCCGTTGGAAGGTCGCTATTGGTCGAGCTTTTACGTGGATACGCACGGTGTGCTGCAACTGGCTCCAGCGCAAAAATATACGTACCGGCGCAAGACGGACCCGAACGTGGTGGTGTTGGACCCGATGCACGAATTCGAGCGCATGAACGGCATCTGGTTTGAGGTCTGGTATGAACCGAACCCCGATACAAGCCGGTATGCGGTGAAACGTCTGGTGACGCGCAAGAAAACGTTGAATGCAAAAGAATTGAAGCAGCACGGCTTGTCAAACACCACCGCTTCTGGTAAGATTGATTCATAAGGATTGAGATATGAACATTACAGTTTTGTTTCTGTTTGCGTGGACGGGGTTCAATATCGGTTTGATGGTGTCGCAATGGTTCAAAATTCCCGGTTGGGTTGTCACCGTGAGTATGTGGGCCGCAGCCATCTGTTGTTGGGTGTTTTAATAGGAGAACATTATGAATACAACCGTTCAGCTTCCGACGAGCGTGAACACGGGCGATATTATTCAGTTTCGTTCAGGTGGAAAGTGGGAGACGTGGCAAGTCGCCAATGAACAGGGTCATATCACGGGCATCGACCGGCGTCTGCTCAAGGGTGACACCATTGTGCAGTGCGTGGTCAAGAATAAGACGTTTGTGCCGCGAAAGGTTATCACGCTGAAACAGGATGCGCCATACGAACGAGCATATCCGATTGGGCCAGCGACGACTGTGGAATCGTGGAATGCTGCGAAACTGAAGATGCATCGCGACCGCAAGGAGATGGCATCGATGTTTTCGATGCTCGGTTCCGAGTCAGAGTCTGACTCGCTCGATGATGCGCTGGCTGATTGTTTCCCTGAGACGATGGACTTCACGGTCAACGATCATGTTGTGTTGTTTATTCGCGGCACCAACAGGGATGTCTTTGCGCAGACACTTGAAAAAATTTTCCACTACATGACTCCTGCGGCATTTGATGCGCTGACGTTTGAAGATGCGTCACGGCTGGCACAGACGGCAATTGATGCATTCCACCAGACCGGTAACCATTGCGAGGGGTGTAACCCCACACGGTATAACAAGCTCTAGACTATGTGAAACGAACGAGATAAAATTGACGGTAAAAAGGATTAATGTTATGGCGAAGACATCTATTGAATGGTGGAATGACGTGAAGGTAGACACCGATAAGTTGTTGAACTGGCTACAAAACCAGTATCACGGCGAAGTGACTGCTGCCGAACGCATTCGGTCGCTGATTTTGGTGTTTGATGCTGACCAGAAGTGGAAGAACACCGTGGAAAAGATTGCGCAGGACGAGGAACGTCATGCTGAATGGGTCGGTAATCTTCTTCGTGTGCGTGGTCTTGCGCCAGAAAAGCTTGACAAGACGGAGCGGTATTGGGATAATACTATCAAGCAGATTACAGATTGGGATACCGGTTGCGCAGTTGCTGCCCATGCAGAAGAAATGCGGCTGGAACGCATCGAAGCCATCTGTGCTGATCCAGACGCACCGTCAGATATTAAGGAAGTATTTGCGCGGATTCTCACTGACGAGCGGTTTCACGCCCATGCGTTTCGAGCCTTTACGACGGACGACGCCATGCAGCGAACGCTCGACGGACATCTGGCTGGCATGAATGAACTTGGTTTGGTTCCTTAATTATGACCATTGCAGGATTGATTGAAGGTGCCACTATTCTTCGCGATTATTACGACAATCCGAATGGATACCATGTTGGCGCGGAACACGACCAAATATTTCTGTGGGCCACGCAACGTCCGTTGCCGCCAGAAAAGGTGGCGCGAATGCGTGAATTGGGTTGGTTCCAATCATACGCGGATGAAGATACGTATGACCCTGAAGATGGCTGGTCTGCGTTTGTGTAAGAATAGACTATAATGTTTGAGAATGGTTTTACCATTAACGGATTCTTCAAATGACACCAGAACAGAAAATTGAAGACATTCGGGCACGACTCGCACATGCCACCAAAGGACCGTGGTCTGTCGGTCAGTGTGGTAATGGCGATGATACCTGTCCAGTAATGCAGGACGGAAAGGTTATCGCAGAAGTCTCGACGTGGACGGCACGAGGCTATATTGACGCCACGTTTATTGCCGAAGCACGACAGGATATTCCTTTCCTGTTGGCGGAACTCGACGCGGCCAAGGCGCTCTACAATGAGCTTGAGGCATGGCGTGTACGGATGGGCTATAATGTTTACTAATGGTTTTGTCGATGGTGGGTTGGTTATCTTTTGCGGGTCATTGATTATTGCGGGTGTGTTGTTAGATGAAGCCATTCGTGGTATCATCTATATTATTCACCACACGCAAGTGCTGTGGGTGCCGTAACGGAGAAGGATATAATGGCTGCTGCCTTCACGATTCATATTCGCAATCAGTATGTGACCGAACAGGTCATGGAAGAATTTTTCTCGAATTCTATTGGGTCGCCTTACTATGGGCGTCGGGATGACCGAAATAGATACCCCACACGAGAACAGTGCCGTCTCATTGGCGATCTGTGGAAAAATGGTTATGGGTGGTCGAGTGACGAAGCGCGTGTGGCGAACGAGGACGCGTGTTGGGATGCGAATGGAAATTTTGTGCGGGACAACCCGCTGGGTATTTCGTGGCTGCTCGAATACTCATTCTCGATCATGTCGCTGACGCCCAATCTGTATGTCGGAGAAGTCTCGTGGCTCAAGGCGGCACACATGGAAGACCACGACACATATATTCCCGGCCCCATCGAACGCCTGTCAGAACTATTTGACGACAAGGGAGCATATGGTGTGCTGATTACGGATGACCTCATTGCAGAGGTTGCCAATGCATTTGACATTCCGAACATTACGAGGTATGCTGTTGAATCGGCGTCTGATGTGGTGGCGTTTCTGGAACAGCACAAGGGCGAACGTGCTTTTACGATTTCGTGGTAAACCGAAAGGACTAACACATGAGTGAGATGTTTCGAGAATTTCCGAAGATGGCACGACTGAATCGCGAGTGCGTCATTACTGAAAAGATTGATGGCACGAACGCGGCGGTGCGCATCATCGATCAGGCAGAGTATGATCTGTTTCTTGCAGAAGGTGGCAACCCGAATCTGTGTATCGCGTCGATGACGCGTCTGGACGGCACACAGATGTATCTGTTTGCACAGAGCCGGACGCGCAATATTATTCCCGGCGATGATAATTATGGATTCGCCAAGTGGGTCAGCGACAATGCCGAAGAACTGTTCAAGCTGGGCCATGGTTTCCATTACGGTGAGTGGTGGGGCAGCGGCATTCAGCGTGGGTATGGACTGACGAAGGGCGACAAGCGGTTCAGCCTGTTCAATGTGTCTCGCTGGGCCGATGACTCGGTTCGTCCTGCGTGTTGTGGCGTCGTGCCGGAACTGTATCGTGGCGCATTCGACACGTTTGTCGTGCAGGATATCATTCGTCGGCTGAGAGAAGGCGGCAGTGTCGCTTCGCCGGGATTCATGAAGCCTGAAGGTGTGGTGGTCTTCCATACGGCGGCGAACATGATGTTCAAGGTCACGTGCGACAAGGACGACGTGCCGAAGTCCAAAGTCAAGGGGTCGTAATGGCATTATTCCTTGATGAAATGGACCCCCTTGATATTTTTGTTTTCGGGTCGAACCTCGCTGGCAAACATGGAGCAGGTTCTGCGCGTGAAGCCGTCAAATATTATGGCGCAATCTACGGGTGTGGTGTTGGGCCGCAGGGGTTGTCCTACGCCATTCCCACAAAGGATGAACATTTTAATGTGTTGTCTGTTGACACGATTCGACCGTATGTGGTAGATTTCTTGGCATACGCAGCGAAGCATCCCTATCTGAACTTTCGTGTTGTCGCGATTGGATGCGGGCTGGCTGGGTACACACCAGCCGAGATTGCGCCTCTGTTTGCGAACGCGACACCAAACGTCCATCTACCACAGGAATTTGTGGACGTGTTGAATGAGGTTGACACCGAACCTCAGATGTGAGACACTTGGTGTGTTGGTTGGTTAGTAATTTACTTTTTCTCAAGGAGATGATACACATGGCAACGAAGAAGACGAGCAAGGCAGCGACGAAGACGGCAGCGAAGGCGGCGACCCCGAAGGGCAAGTACGTGATTGTCCGCACGTATTCCGCTGGTGTGTTTGCGGGGACGCTCAAGTCCCGCGACGGCAAGGAAGTCGTGCTGAACGACGCCCGTCGTATCTGGTATTGGGCGGGCGCTGCCAGCCTGAGCCAGCTTGCGCAGAGCGGCACCACGAAGCCGTCCGAGTGCAAGTTTCCGGAGGAAGTCGATGAGGTGCTGCTGACGGAGGCGATTGAGATTCTCAACGTCACGCCCGAGGCTCGTGCGTCGATTGCGTCCGTGCCTGTCTGGAAGGCGTAGCACACGAGAAGCAATCCTTTACTACGACCCGATAGACGGTAGTAAAGGATTGCTTCGCTGTGTTTTTCACAAGGAAGACCGTATGCTGGTGTTTGTATTTCTGATGCAGATGTTGTGGGCGTTTCCTATCACGAACGCGTATGCGACTCAGGTGAAAGACGATGTGGTTGTGAACGTCACCTATACGCGGTCCACGCCAACGTCTGTGTGTGTCTCTATTCATGCGGTTGATGATGACGAAATGTCCAAACCTCTCGATCAACATTGTTGGCATCCTGAAGCTGGACGCATGAGCGATTGGGATGTGTGGGAACGACGACGACTCGATGACGATAACTTTCGCGTCACGGTGACATACGCTGACGCGCCTGCTGTGGTATTATTTCTCCGGACACGGACGAACACATAAATGATTGGTCACGAATATCTGTATAATTATTGTTTTGTTGGCGACCACTACGGTTGTGGCCGTGGTTCTGGTTTTGGGTATGATTATAACTGCGGGAACGGATACAGTCGAATTATGCGCGACTCAGGAAATACCAACGGATTTGGCCACGCGAGTGGTAGTGGTGACTATCGTGGCGCGGGGTATGGTGATGATCTGGCGTTTTTTGTTGACGGCTGCGGCGGCTATCATGTAGAGGGCGAAGGTTGCGGTCATGCGGAATGCGGTGGTTATGTGAACGGCACAGGTGTCTAGTTGACATAGCGCCATGTGTGTTGGTAGGATATCTCTATGATCAAATATCTCAGTGACATTAGAAGCGTCGATGAATGCCAACGGTTGGGTGTCTATTGGTCGTCAATTCCCGTCCATAAACTTGCATATGTCAGGTATGACATCAACTACGAATACAACCCGTTTGATCAAAAACGTGGTTTGTATAACGCAATTACAGAATATAGAAACGCGAAGGTGAATGACGAGGATGCGTATCGGGTGAAGGACGTGCTGCACATGTTGGATAAAACGGTTGGTGCGTTTCGTAACGAACTAGAAACTGCCCGAATGAATACATACCAGCTTCAAACAGAGACAGACCAGACCAAACAGTTGCTGGAAGAGGCAGCGGAAGTTGTCGGCGCACCTGATGGTGTGAACACCATTGAATGGATGCGCGATGAAATTCTGCGGATGACGAAAGAAGTGGACGATAAAGACGCCGAACTGGACGCACTGAAGAATGCGGTGTCACACACCATTGACTCGCTAACATCGTTGGTGTAAGATAGAGTATAGAAAGAGTATTTTATGCAGACAAAGTATTTGAAGATTGATGATGAACGTCGAACGGTGGTGACCAGACAGCGTGATTCGTCCGACCGGTGGGATGCGGATGATCTTCATCATGATCTGGTGCGCATCAACGGCTACACGTGTGTGGGCAAGAACGAATATTTTACTGTCACGTGTGATGTGGTGCCGGAAGACAATGCTGCGGTGTATCTGGTGATTGCGCGACATACAACCGGCGATTCGTTTCATCATGAAACCGGATGTATCGAATATGTCGCCGCATACGGAACGTGGGAAAACGCGGAACGTGTGGCGAAGGCTATCGTAGATCATGACGAGAACCGTGGCGAGAACCGTGGCGACGACCGCTACCGCATTACTGTGACGTTGGAGAATGGCACGGTCGATACTATTTCCACATCTGCATGGACGGGGTATTTCGAACGGCTGGAACAAGTGGGCATTGAAATGGTCACGCCTGTCCGGACACGACAGTTCTTTCCGCGAGGATAAACCCTATGACAAAACTCTTGAAGTGGTATTGGTTCCCGCTGCACCGAACGCCGATGATCGTTACGTTTCATCTGTTGTCCGATGTCACGGTGGTCTGGACTGGCATCTTTGGTGTGGCCCTGCGGTGGAAGGATAATGAATACTTTTTTGGTTGTGTATCCTCACACGGCCCTGCTAGAATTGAGAATGACCGTGACTCTTCAACCATGGGTTAATTATGCGCTGGTGTTCGTCAATGGTCTAGCTGTTGGTTCGTGCGCCACAGCGATTTATCTGTGGGTGCAATTGACCAATGGCACACGCACGGTGCGAACATTTGACACGACAGAAGAGACGCGTGTATGATGCTATATGAATTTGTGATACGGGTTGTACTCGTCATATGCTTCACGCTGGCGATATATGCCTGTCTGACGTGGACACCACAAGAGTAATTTATGTTTCCTTTTCCTATTATTTTTCTTGACATTGATGGTGTGCTGATTCCGTATGGGAAAGACTCCCGAACGCTTCACGCGCCGTGTCTGGCGGCGTTGGTGTCCATTCTTTCACAAACGTCCGCACGGATTGTGGTATCATCGTCGTGGCGTCTGTATGACATGCCAGAACTCATGGCGATGTTTCGGGTGGTGATGCTGCCGACCGGTGAAACGATTGCGGATCGTGTGATTGGCACGACGCCATGGTCAGATCAATTACTCGATGATAATATTGTGTCACGGTGTCGCCCGAAAGAGATTCGGGCATGGGTTGATGAACACCAGTTCACCGGCACGGCGGTCATCATTGATGATGAGACGCTACATGGTGTTCCATACCCACACGTTAAAACGCAGTTGTATACAGGGTTGACAGAGGATCATGTTGCGAGTATCGTGAGATATCTCACCAAGGAGTAACGATGTTTTTTGAATATGCGCAGAACAATTCGGGTGGTCGTTACGTGTATGACCACAAGACGGGTATTTCTGAACATGTCATCATCGAAGCGGCAAATGCAGACGAGGCGAATCGACGCGCCGAAGATATCGGTTTGTATTTCGACGGGTGTGAATCTGGCTACGATTGTGAGTGTTGTGGCGACCGATGGTATCAACAGTATTCGGATAGGAATGCGACCGACACACCAATGGTTCATGGCGTGAAGGATGCGAGTGCTGGCGTCGTCAAAGCGCCCACGTATTACCATACGCACACCAATGGAGAGCCGTTCGCCTACATTCACTATCTTGACAAGACCATCGTTCCCGTGTATTATCAGAAGACGGACACGGAACAGTAATTCCGTTATATGCCCAACTAGTGTACAGGCGTCACGGTTGCTAATGTGTTTCTGGATGCATACAGGACAGAGGACGGGGCAATGGCCATTGCACCACACGCAACAAGGCGAGGGTCGCTACCTCGGTTGGGCCTTTTTTCAGAGGAATATTTCATGTCTGCATTTACATTGCTTCCCACGAAATACGTCATTGTGCGAAACGCCGGGTTTGAACCGCCAGTTATCACGATTCAACATCGAGGCTTGACAGGGTGGGCCATTGTATGCGAAGATGACGGGTATGTGATGAATCGAGACGGCGAATGGGAATACGAACCACAGCCGTCGAGTCGTACAGCCGAATTTTTTCTGCGAACCCGTTACGCCACGGCTGAAGATGCGCTATCATCGTTCGAACACTTTCAAGGAGAACAGTAATGGGTCTGGATATGTATCTGATGAAGAAGACGTATGTGAAGAATTGGGACTATATGAAACAGGGCGAACGTCACACCATCACGGTGGTGGGTCCACACACGCATGTAATTAACCCAAGCCGCATCTCCTTCATCATCGAAGAAGCGATGTACTGGCGCAAGGCCAATGCCATTCATGCATGGTTCGTCAAGCATGTGCAGAATGGGGTGGACGATTGCGAAGAATATTTTGTCGCGGATTCACAACTGGTTGCGCTGCGTGATCTGTGTCGGGCTGTGCTGGCAAAGACGGTGCCTGCTGAAGAGGCGCTGCCACCCTTGTCTGGATTCTTTTTCGGGTCCACTGATATCGATGAATATTTTTGGGAAGATATTACCAACACCGAAAAGGGTCTGACGGCACTGATTGACGAATGCAACCGATTTGGGTGGGTGAGCAATTTTTATTATCAGTCGAGTTGGTAATCTGTGATTGATGGTTGACGCCAGTCAACACGACATGTTATACTCTGTGCATACTTGATGTTTGGAGAAACAATTCTTATGCGCACCATGACGATTAACACAGTGAATACGCGTTATACCTTTGAGACGGAAAATGGTCTGACCGGAACGCTGCGGTCTACCAATCCGAAATACGCGGGTCCGTTTGAAGGGTCTATGATCTTTGGCCCACAAGTCGGACGAGGTATGTGTTTTGTGGTCAGTGCTGCGCCTGAACATCGTGCGGTGCTGATTGGTCGCATGATTACAACCTCAATGGTTGAAGATGTTGTGGAAACTGTGGTAGAATAAATAGAATTTCACACAGAAGGAGCCAGTCATGAACACCGCACAGATTGCCAAGACCATTCGTATTCCACTGCCGCGTCAGACTGGCGGCTACCATGCCGTGAAGACGCGTGTGCTGGACCGTAAGGCCAAGCACAAGGGTCGAGTCAAGGACCGGCGTGATGACGAATAATTGTTACGCCTATGGTTTCGGGCATACGCCCGATAACTGTAGCGGCGGGTTTAGTGACGGCACTGGTGGCGAAGCGATCAGTGATGCCCCCATCGACATTATCGATGGCCATGGTGTTGGTGAGGGATACGGTACCGGTTATGGG
>Ga0208783_10000562_pt1 | contig 22690 bp, 20 predicted proteins | sample DEB19_08_DNA_2_FD_184529 | JGI IMG/M metagenome (GOLD analysis project Ga0208783, IMG submission 184529) | Aqueous microbial communities from the Delaware River and Bay under freshwater to marine salinity gradient to study organic matter... | ecosystem: Environmental > Aquatic > Marine >...
AATCAGTCGGAGCTTTCAAGAGTGGACTCTTTGAATAGTTCGGATCGGGCGAAAAAATCGCAGCCCGAGCCGCTGGTTCGTCATCTGCATCTCACCCCGGCTCTGGTCCTCGCCGCCCAGCATGAATCCATTTCGATTTCCGAACTAGTCATGGTGCTGCGCTTGAACGGGCTCGGGGGAGATCGGGCGTGTCGCAAGCTGATCCACCGCCTGCATCGTCTCAACTTTCTCGTCATCGAAGTGGGTAAGCGGGACGACCGTCGCGAAAAGTCCGTCCGCATTTCGCCCGAGACGCGGAAGATTTTGGCCGAACTGCGCGCCTACCTGGAGTCGATGCAGCTTTAGTCGCGGCCGCGACCGATATCACCTCGTCAGGCGCCGCGTCAGGGCTCGTCGACGGAATACCCGCGCGCCTTCATCCGCGCAATCACGCCTTGACGACCGAAAAGCTCGTCGATGGGCACGACCGCGAGCGCCACGTCGTGTTTCTCGACCGCTTCAACGGCGAGACGAAACCAGCCATCCTCGAATTGTTGGCGGATGCCGGCGATCTTCGGGCTTTGCTGTAGAGCCGACCAGCAGGCCTCACGCTGCTCCGAGGCATTCGGAGAGCGGAGGAGATCGATGTCGCCGACCGCCCAGGCTTCGGCCTTGCGGCGCGCGGCATCGAGATCGCTCTCCATCCGCGAGAGTGTCGAACGGATGCAGGCGAGTTCTGCCTCGCGAGAGATCTTCCCGACCTCGGCCAGCGTCCCCTGGGGGTCATCAATGACGATGGTGGGCACGACGATCGGCACTTTGCGCGACTTGGCGAGTTTTTCGACTTGCCGACTCACGTCGTTACGGCCGGTCAGCCCGCTGCGAGAGAGCGCTTCACGCCACAGCTCGCCCGCCGCGATCAGCGGACGGCGCTTCAACATATCGCGCTCGCGCGGGGCGTATTTCTGCCTCAACGTTTCGAAACGCCCGAAGACATCGGGAGGCAGGACCGCCTCGAGCGACTGCTTCTCCTCGTTGCCGCGCAGCTTTCGGTATTGCATGTAGAGCTGGATGGCCTTGATCGGTCCGATATCTGCATCGACGTCACTGCGTGCCGGAATGACCTGCTTGGCCCGCGACAAGACGTTTTCAACTTCGCGGGAGCGCCATTGCATCTTCTTCGGTAGCGGACTCAGGGTGCCGAGCAGGTAAAGAGTGTTATCGCCATTACGTATCTTCCAGAGCCCGGGACCTGCCGCTTCGCCGATGATCGTGACCTCTTCGATCGGCTCCTCGACGAGCGGGGCCTGACCCGGGGTTTCCGATTGCGCCACGAGGCGCGCAGGCCAGAGTAGGGCCGCGACCAAGCAGGGGGTGAGCAGATGTGTCAGACGCATGGTGAGACCCGTTGAATGTTGTAACAAAACTACCGTAAATTAGTTCCGAGATGTCGAGTCTGGATCACGAAGAGTTCGGTATCGTCGCGCGTCCTGCCGAAGGGGTGTCGTTGCACCAGCATGTGCTGCGAACCGATGTGGCCGGCATGCCCCTCGAATGGATCGACTACCGCGAAGCCGCGCGGCTCTACCACCAAGATCAGATCGCCTACACCTGTGGCACGCCGCTTTTCCGATTGTTCGGCGGTACCAATGCCCTGACCGGTCGTCGAACCGTGCTCGAGGTCAACTCCATCATCGCAACGGTGGGTCAGAGCGGCAATCCGGGGCATCTGCGTAACGATTACGTACCGCCGCTCAATAACCAGACCTTGTTCAGGAGGGATGCCTTCCTGTGCCTATATTGTGGGGAGAGATTCTCGACCCGCGATCTGTCACGTGATCACGTGCGCCCCTTCAGCCAGGGCGGCCGCGACGTCTGGACCAACGTCGTGACGGCCTGCCGTCGCTGCAATAACTTCAAAGCCTGGCGGACGCCCGAGCAGGCCAAGATGCAGTTGCTCGCGGTACCGTTCTCGCCGACTTATGCGGAATACATTTTTTTGAAGGGTCGCCGCGTGTTGTTCGATCAGATGGAATATCTGCTTGCGCATTTCCCGCGCAGCAGTCCGTTGCACGGGCGCATCAAGCATCTAATGACTTGACCGCTCTTGCGGGCGTCATCGTGGCGCCGCGGTCGGTACAATGAGACGTGGTTTATCTCGTCGACGCCTCGGTTTACGTTTTTCGCGCGTATTACTCGCTGCCCCCCGATATGGTGGACCATGAGGGTAACCCGGTACATGCGCTCTTCGGATTCGCCCGATTCCTCGGCGATCTGGTCGAGCGTGCCAAACCTCGTTACCTCGCGGTGGCTTTCGATGAGAGTCTCGCGACCTCGTTTCGGAACCGCATCGACCCCTCGTACAAAGCGAACCGTGAGCCGGCTCCACCCGACCTCAAGTTACAGTTCGAGCGGTGCAGAGAGTTTTGTCGGCACCTGGGCGTCGCGAATTTCGGCAGCGGCGAGTACGAGGCTGACGACATCATTGGCACCTTACATGCGCGTTTTCGCGCCGAAGGTATGCCTGCTACGGTGGTGACCCGCGACAAAGATCTCGCTCAGCTCATCCGCGAAGGCGATATCTATTGGAACTACACCGAGAATCAGCGGCTCACCTACGATCAGATCGAGGCGCATTTCGGTGTCGCACCGGAACGCTATGCCGATTACCTTGCGTTAACGGGCGACGCCGTCGACAACATTCGCGGTGTACCGGGAGTCGGGCCGAAGACCGCAGCCGCACTGCTTCGAGATTTCGTTTCGCTCGAAGAGCTCTATGACAATCTCGATGCGGTTGCCCAACTGCCCATTCGAGGGGCAGCCAAATTGCCCGAGAAACTCGAGCGTCATCGCGACGACGCTTTTCTGGCTCGTCGCCTCACTGAGATCGTTCGGGACATGCCCATCGAGGTCGATCGAAACGCCCTGCGTCCGCGAGCACCCGATCTCGATTCTTTGAATGGGTTCTTCGATCGGCAGAACTTTGGACCGACTTTGCGCAAGCAGGGCGAGCGCCTCGCCGCGTTGGCTGGCGCGGCGATCGAGTGACGATCACATGAATTGGCGATTTTACTTACCTCAGCGTTGGCCCATGTGGGCTGCGTTGTGGATGCTCAAGTCGCTCGCGCGTCGCGACTACTCTGCTTCGCTGCGTTTTGGCAGACGACTGGGCGATTTTGCGAGGCGATTGCCTTTGCCTCAGAAAAAAGTCGTGCGGCGGAATATCGAGTTGTGTTTCCCCGAGATGTCCGAGGCGGAGCGCCAGCGTCTGTTAGAGCAGCATTTCTGCGAGGCCGGAATCTCGTTGCCCGAGACCGCGTTCGCGTGGTTTTTGCCGCGCGAAAAATTACTCTCGCTCGCTCGGTTCGAAGGGCTCGACGAATTCGATCGTCTGATCGCATCGGGTCGAGGTGTGATCCTCCTTGCCGCACACTTCACGACGCTTGAGATCGGTGCGCGCTTCATCACCGCTGCACGCGACGTCCACGCGGTGTACAAACCGTCGAGCGACCCTCTACTCAGCGAGTTTTTCCGAAAGTATCGAGGCGCGGTCGCCGCCAGCATGATCGCGAGCGATGACATTCGGGCCATGGTGCGCGCGCTGAAGGCGGGCGGAGCGGTGTGGTACGCACCCGATCAGGCGTTTCGCGGAAAAGGCGCTGAGATGGTGCCGTTTTTCGGCATCCCCGTCGCGACGAACACCGCTACATCGCGCCTCGCGCGACTCACGGGGGCTGCCGTGCTGCCTTATTTCGTCGAGCGTTTGCCGGGCGAGGAGGGCTACGTCGTACGCATCGGGCCGGCGCTCGAAAATTTTCCCGGGGCCGATAGCGTGTCCGATACGCTGCGACACCACGAATTGATCGAGGCTGAAGTTCGACGCTTGCCCGCACAATATCTTTGGCTGCACAAGCGGTTCAAAGGTTTGAGTGCGGAGTATTCTGTCCGCTACTGAGGGTCCAAGGTGCATCGATGAGCCAGAGCAACATCGAGTCGGTTCTGCATGAGGCGAGAGTCTTCCCCGCGAATCCACAATTTGCGCGTGAGGCGCGCATCGGAGATGAAAGCCTCGCCGCCCTGCATCGGCGAGCCGAGTCCGACCCGGTCGGCTATTGGTCCGATCTCGCAAGATCGGAGATCACTTGGCACAAGCCGTTCACGCAGACGCTCGATGACTCTGCAGCACCCAATTATCGGTGGTTCGCCGATGGCGAGCTCAACGTGTCGTACAACTGTCTCGATGTACATCTCGCCGAGCATGCGAATCGAACAGCGATTATTTTTGAAGGCGAGCCGGGCGACACTCGTCGTCTAACCTATCGGCAATTGCATGCCGAGGTTTGCCTATTCGCCAATGCGCTCAAGGCGAGGGGCATTCGTCGAGGTGATCGAGTGGTGATTTACATGCCTCTCGTCCCTGAGGCAGTGATCGCGATGCAGGCCTGTGCTCGCATCGGTGCGATCCACTCGGTCGTGTTCGGTGGCTTTTCGGCCGTTTCTTTGAAAGACCGAATCGAAGGCGCTGGTGCGCGTTGTGTCATCACGGCGGACGGCGGGCGACGCGGTGGCAATATCGTCGAGCTCAAGGCGGCCACCGACAAAGCGCTGGCCGAAGGGTGCCCGACGGTCGAGTCGGTGTTCGTGTTGCAACGCACGGGCGAGCCCGTGCCGATGCAGGCCGGCCGAGATATCTGGTGGCACGAGGCGATCGTGGGTCTATCCGACCAATGCGAGCCTGAGTGGGTCGATGCCGAGCATCCGCTCTTTTTGCTCTATACCTCGGGTTCTACTGGTAGGCCGAAAGGCATCCAACATTCGAGCGCGGGCTATTTGCTCGGCGCCAAGATGACGAGCCGATGGGTCTTCGACCTGCGAGTCGACGATGTCTTCTGGTGTACGGCCGATGTGGGTTGGATCACAGGCCACAGCTATGTCACCTACGGGCCGCTCGCTGCAGCGGCGACGATCGTGATGTACGAAGGTGCGCCGACCTATCCCGACGGGGGACGATTCTGGAGCCTCTGCGAACGTCACGGCGTGACGGTGTTTTACACGGCGCCGACGGCGATTCGTGCGCTCATGAAACTCGGTGAAGAGATTCCTGCGAAATACGATCTGTCAAAGATCAGATTGCTCGGCAGCGTAGGGGAGCCGATCAACCCCGAGGCCTGGATGTGGTACCACCGCGTCATCGGACAGGGGCGCTGTCCGATCGTCGATACGTGGTGGCAGACCGAGACCGGCGCGATCATGATTTCGCCGATTCCGGGTGTCACTCCAACCAAACCGGGTTCCTGCACGCAGCCACTCCCCGGCATATTCGCCGATATCGTCGATGACGAAGGGCGAAGCGTGACGACGCCGGATGCGGGCGGATATCTCGTGATTCGAAAACCCTGGCCATCGATGCTGCGCACGATCTGGGGTGACAACGAGCGCTACCTGAAAACTTACTGGGAAAAATTTCAGAACAAGTTTTATGTCGCAGGCGATAGCGCCCATCGCGATGCCGACGGATATTTTTGGATCATGGGTCGTATCGACGACGTCCTGAACGTTGCAGGCCACCGGCTTGGCACCATGGAAATCGAGTCGGCGCTAGTGGCTCATCCTCGCATCGCCGAAGCTGCCGTGGTCGGAAAGCAACACGAGATCAAGGGCGAATCGGTGTTTGCATTCGTCGTATGCCGCGGTGCGCGGCCTACCGGCGATACGCGCGCTTTCGAGAAAGAGCTCCGAGATTGGGTCACCGAGCAACTCGGGGCCATCGCCAAACCGGATGACATCCGCTTCGCCGAGAATCTTCCGAAAACCCGATCGGGAAAGATCATGCGTCGCCTGTTGCGCGCCATCGCTCGCGGAGAGCCGATCACTCAGGACGTCAGCACCCTCGAAAATCCGGCCATCATCGACCAGTTGCGCGGTCTCGGTTGAACGCGGCGATCGCCGTATCGGGAAAATCCGTGAATACCGCGTCGACACCGAGCGCGGCGAACGCCTGATATTCGGCGATGGGGTCGCCGTCGTAATCGGCTGCGAGGTGTATGGCTTCGTTCCTAAACGTCCACGGATGAACCTGTAATCCTGCGGCGTGAGCCAACCGAACGAACTCAGTCGGCTCAACGGCTCGTCGACTACGTTCGGTGTTGTCGGCGGTGTCCGTGCGGCGCGTGCCGATCAAATGGCGTTTCCAGGGGCCCAAACCATCGACGTACTCGCGAAATAGGGCAAAGGTCTCGGATCGGGTGAAGTCTTGGGGCACCTCACCTTGAGTGTAGAGGTTGCACTGGCCTGCGGAGGTCCAACGCGGTCGAGGGGCGACGCTGCCGTCGTCGCGAAGCTCGCCGCCGTCCAGCAACTGAATGAGTCGAACGTCGGTCCGCGATCGCAGCCACCGCAGATTTCCCGACTCGAACGACTGAATGAACACGGGCGAGTCACGAGTCGTCCAGCCCACCGCCGCCAGCGTCTCGAGTAAACGAGGCTCGAGCGGGAGACCCCGTTCGCAATGCCAGGTGGGATGCTTGGTCTCCGGGTAGATTCCGATGGCCCGTCCGCAGGCCTCCGACTCGCTTCGGGCGAGATCGATGATCTCTTCGAGCGTCGGGATCAAAAATTGCCCGTCGAATTCTTTGGATCGATCTGCTCGTGGTTGGATTGCGCGGAGCGTACGCAACTCGGTGAGCGTGAAATCTACGGTGAACCAGCCCGTCACCGTCACGCCGTCGACGATGAGCGTTCGTTGTCTGTCAGCGAACTCTGCGCGACTCGCGACGTCTGTGGTCGTTCCGATCTCGGGCTCGTGACGTGCCACGAGGTATCCATCACGGGTCGCGACGAGATCGGGTTCGATGAAGTCCGCACCCATTTCGATGGCGAGTCGATACGACTCGAGCGTGTGCTCGGGGCGGTAGCCCGACGCTCCGCGATGGGCGATGACGAGCGGAGCCGCCGCGCTATTCACGGCGTAGCCAGTTGCTTGGAGAGCACGACGAAGCGCAGGTCGGGGCGTTTGGGTTCGCCAAATCGAACATCGCCATAAGGAAAGGCGGCGGTCTCGCCGGTTCGTGAGTAACCCCGTCGCTCATACCAGGCAATGAGTTCAGAGCGTTGCTCGATGACGGTCATGATGATTTTCGAGGCCTTCCACGAATCGACGACGAACTCTTCGGCGGAGGCTAACAGCGCTTTGCCGAGTCCACCCGATTGAAGCGTCGGCATGATGGTCAGCATACCGAGGTAAGCCCCTTGGCCGCGTCGCTCGAGCTGTACGCAGGCGACGAGATGCCCGTCGCGTTCGTGCACGAGCATGGCCCGATCGCCCATCGTTTCACCACGACCGATGAATTCGATCAAGGCGTCTTCGTCGGTGCGCTGGCCGCCGAGTAGATCGGCTTCCGTCGTCCAGCCGGCGCGACTACTGTCGCCGCGATAGGCTGAGTTCACTAATGCGACGAGCGCACGAGCATCGCCCGTACGGGCCACGCGTGTGACAAGGGGAGGCTGCTGCGCCATCAATCCTCGGCGATCTTTCCGCGAGCCTCGGCCATTTGCTGGGTGCCCATTCTGAGTTCGAGTCGACGATTGAATTCTTCGGGCCCGAAGGCTCGTTGAGCCAGCACATTCATGGGGTCGGTGCGATAGCCCACTTCCCGGACATAGTGATCGTAGCGTTGTTGTTCGAGTCGTTCATCACGCGAAAGCGGTTGGCGATCGGCTTCATCGAGCCATTGAAACCAACGACCGACGAATTCTTCGAGATAAGACTCGCAGGTGGCGATGTTTTTTTCGTTGAGTTCGCCCATCACACTCGTGCAGACCGGCGACATCAGCCCACGGAGATAGGTGCCGTGACTCCAGTTCCAGGTGAACTCTGGGAGCCCTCTGAAACGGATCGCGCTGGCATTGGCCGGTTCGTAGTAGTGATTGACGTAATCGAGATTCATACGCAAATCGACCCGCGGCGTGTAGTCGGCATAAAAGAAAAGTTTCGGTACGGTGCCGAAAATGATGACGAGGTGCGGCACGCGATTCTGCTGCGACAAAAACACCGTAGCGTTCATATCGAGAAGGCTCGCCTTGCGATTGCCGAGCCAGGAATGCACCAGCCATTCGACGCGCGGACCCGTCCAAGCGTTGAACGACCCCTCCATCGACTTATCGAGCGAGGTGAAGTACTCGTGACCGGCGGTCGCCGGGTGTTTACTCACCGTAAATCTTTGCTTCACGCGATCGACGATGCCCGAATGAATGCCCCAGCATCGTTCCCAGGCCCGGCTCACATCGACGTTCGGTTGCTCAGCGAGAAACTCGGTGATGGTTTTGACATCGAGTTTGGTGCTCGCCGTTTGTGTAGTGGTGTTCATGTTCCTTAATCCCCCCGTTCTTGATCGGCAAGTTAGCCGCTCGCCCGAGGTTCTGCTAGCCTCGAACTCATGGATATGGAGCGCCGCAAGTTCATCGCGGGGGTCGGAGCCGCAACGACACTTCCCCTCTTGTCGTCCTGTTCACGTGGTGGTGATGACGCTCGCCGGCCGCCGGGCGTTCCGGTCAGCCCCTTCGGCGACGAGAGCACCGCCGAGGAGGTCACGGCAGGCATCGATCTTCGAGGCAAGACCGTGCTCATCACGGGCGCGACGTCGGGGTTAGGCCTCGAGACGATGCGAGTGCTCGCGCTACGAGGTGCTCACGTTATTGGTACGGGTCGTACACTCGAGAAAGCAAAGGCCGCGTGCGAGAGTGTAGAAGGGCGAACGACCCCCATCGCACTCGAGCTCGAGCGCTGGGACACCATCGTGAGCGCCACCGATCTCATCAAGACGCTCGGCATGCCGATCGACATGCTCATCTGCAACGCCGGCATCATGGCGTTACCGACACTCGAGCAGGTCTATGGGCTAGAAAAGCAATTCGTGGTCAATCATCTCGGCCACTTTATTTTGACCAATCGGTTGTTACCGCAAGTTCAGGCTGCGCCTCAGGGACGAGTGGTCGTCGTGTCGAGTCTCGGTTATCAATGGGCGCCTGCAGGGGGCATCGAGTTCGATAATCTTGATGGTGCGCGCGACTACGTTCCTAACAAAATGTACGGGCAATCGAAGCTGGCTAACGGTCTCTTTTCGCTCGAGCTCTCGCGGCGCTTGCGTGAGGCGGGCTCGGCCGCCACCTCTAACTCGGTGCATCCGGGCATCATCCTGACGAACCTCGGTCGACACTTCGACCCATGGAAGCGCACGATGGGTCGGCTAATCGGTTGGACCTTCATGAAAACCATTCCTGAGGGCGCCGCGACCACGTGCTATGTGGCTACTGCGGATGCGCTCTCGGGCGTCAGCGGGCACTATTTTGAAGACTGCAATCCCGTGGTGCCCATGTCGGGCAAACACATGGATGATGTTGTCCTGGCACAAAAGCTTTGGCAGAAATCCACCGAAATCGTCTCGGAGTATCTCTCATGATCCGCATCGGACTCATTGCGCTATCTTTGCTCGCCGCTAACTTCGCATCGGCGCAGGACATCACCTCGGTTGCAACCAAAGCGCAGTCGGCTTACTTGACGGGTAACACCGCAGAGCTGGCACGGCTCGCGACGACGACTTCAGCCTGGTCGAAGTCGCAAAACCCAAAAGAGCTCTATACCCACGCTTACGTGCAGTTCCGCATTCTTCAGCTGTCGATTTATACCAAGCGAGAGAGTGATGCCGAGCGCGCCGGCGACGCGTGCAACGAGGCGCTCGATCTCGCCTTGAAGCGTGATCCGAAATCGGCTGAGGCGCATGCCCTGCAGTCGGCCTGCTATGGCTACTTGGCCAACCTCGGTGGCATGGGCGCTATTCGTAACGGTTCTCGCAGCGGTAAGAGCATCGAGGCAGCGCTCGCGCTCGATGCACGCAATCCGCGCGTCATGTTGATCGACGGATTCGGCGTCTACTTCCGGCCGAAATTCGTCGGCGGCGACAAAGGCAAAGGTTGCGCGCGCTTCAAGGAGGCCGCCTCGAGCTTCGACGCCGCCGGCTCCTCAGCAGCGCCGTCCCCTGCCGGGGTGAGCTGGGGCGCAGCCGAGTCACATTATTGGTCGGGTCGTTGTGCGCGAGATGCGGGCGACGCGGCGGGCGCCCGACGCGAATTTGAACGCGCGCTCGCCCTGGCGCCCGATTTTGCTGCTGCGGCGAAAGCTCTAGGTCGTTAAAAAATTTCGGCGGCGAGACCTGCGGCGAGCGTTGCGCCGAGCTCTCGACAGCGGTCGAGTGCTGCAGCGTCAGGCTCTCCCACTACGATGATGGGTTCGGTCACGCTCTTCCATCGGTAGCCCGACACGATGCGTTCGACGGCGGCGCGCGTTCCTGTGCCGTCGTTACCGGCGCTGATGAAAAGGCCCCATGGCAGCCCCGCAGTGCGGTTTTCACAAGGGTAAAACGTTCGATCGAAAAAATCTTTGAGTGTACCCGACATATAACCGAAATGTTCGGGTGTACCAAGAATGACAGCGTTAGCCCACAAAAGATCGTCCGCACCGGCGTCGAGGGCGCGGAGTTCCCGAACGTCGATGTCTGTCGCAGCCTCGCGTATGCCATCCGTCACGGCGATGCGCAGTTTTTCCGTTCGTCCACCGGGGTGACCGCCGTAAACGATGAGTAGGTGTCGACTCATCGGCGACTCTCGTGATCGTCGAGGCGACCGAGCGAGGCAAACCAGTCGAGGCTGATATCGCTTCTGCGCCAGGTGTTCACGGCGAAAATGGCGAGCGCAGCAATAAGCCCACCGAGTCCTGCGAGCGCCATGTCCCGGTGAGCATCCCATTCGTCACCTTGGGTGCCGAGGAATGCAGCACCGAGATCACCGCCGTACGTCACGGCCGCACCCCATTCGATCAGTTCATACAGAAGTGATGTGGACATGACGATATCGAGCGGCAAGAAATAACTCCAGAATCCGCGAACTCTCGCGAATAACACCAGAAGCTCTCGGACCGGCAGAACGAGAAGAAGCCCGTATGCGAAATGAACGAGTCGGTCATAGTGATTGCGATTCAATCCGAGGGCCTCGGTGATCGAGGAGCCACTGAGAGTCCGAATGGCGTCGTCGTAGGGGACGAGCGAGTAGGTGAAGTGCGCCCCGACAGCGTGCAAACAAAGAAATATGAAGAGCAAGGTATAGGACGCGGTCGAAAGCGGGAGTGATCGACGTGTTTTCCAAAGAACGAACACACCGAGCAGCAGCAGAGCGTTCTCGAGTAGCCACGTGTCCCGATCGTAAGGAGCGATGGCCAAAGTTATCCAAAGCATCGCAAAAGCGATGGACAGCACCTTGAGATAGCGTTCCCGGATCACGAGTTCAAGTTTACCTCGCCCGAATGCGGAGCCAAGTTCCGATGATCTGAAACGTGCGGTTCAGTTCTTCTCGACGGTGTAAACGACCTCGGCGCTCGACTCTTTGCCCGCCTCGGTCCGCAAGGTCCAGCGATCGTTGATGCTGTAGCGGAGCTTTAGGGTATTGATGGCTTCCGCGAGCGATACACCGTAGCTCACATATAGCCGGCTAGAGAGATACTTTCCAAAAACCAGAGAGGTCTCGTTGGCAAGATTTTGCTCGATACCCACGTCTTCGATGCCGATACGCTGGCCAAGTTGTTGGGCGAGGATGGCTCCGCCTTGAGCGAGCAGGGTGTCACGGCCTGCATTACCCTGGCTGCTGCTCTGCGCCGACTCCAACGTACCGCCCGCGAGAATCAGCGAGACCACCTGCGATTGCGGCAGTGAAGGCTCTGAAAAAAAGGTCATTCGTGGTTCACGCAGGGAGCCACGCACGTTGACGCCGGCGCGAACATCGGGGAATTCTTTTGTCGCGCGAATCTCCACGCCCGGATCATTGAGCAGTCCCCCCGAGAAAATCAGTCGCCCGCGCTCGATGTCGAGGCGTCGTCCGAGCGCCGCATACTTTCCTTCTGCAACACCGAGTTCACCCGATCCGCGACTCGTTCCATCGGCTGTTGTCACCAGGTTCAGTGATCCGGCCAGACGCCCAGATAGACCAAAAGAGTCGAGCGTCACACGATCACCGAGAGTGAGACGCAGGTTGCTCGACACCCGGAAGGAACTTTCAGGATCTGGAGGCTCAGCTCCCACGAGACGTTCATCACCGGAGGTCAGCGTTGCACCGGTCAGATCGGCAGGGGTGATACGTGCGGCGGGAATCAGTACGGTACCCGTCGCTTCGAGATCACGACCCGAAACTTTGAAGCGCAGATCGGGAGAGGCGGTGATTCGAGCCTCGGGCACGTCGATGACGACAAGGTCGGAGCCTTTCAGTTGAAGCTCGCCATAAGGTTCACCCCCGCGCCAAGTCAGCTGTGCGTCAGCTTGAATGGTGCCTTCACCTGCGCGAGCCGAGGCATCGAGAACGAACCCATTGTCGATGAGACGGGCTTCAGCGCGAATACCGCGGAGTGCGAGATTCACCTGATAGAAGTCGAGCTCGCCTTTTTCGAGACGCACGACGCCATTGACGAGCGGCGTGCCGAGCGTTCCGCCGATGATCAAGTCCATCGACAGCTCTCCGGCGGATCGATCGATCTCCGGAACGTAAAGATAAAGAAGTGCGAGGGCCGAGGAGTCGGCGCGTAACGTGGCCGTGATCGGGAGATCGCGCCACGCTACCGACTCGAGATCATCGCTGCGAAGAGCTTTGAGTTCGCCGCGCGCGCGCCCTCGCTGATCGGCAGCAACGTCCAGCGTGCCGAAGAGGCCTTCGTCGTTCGATTCGACGATTAAGGATCCGGAGCCGAGCGGAATGAGGTCTTGTCGGCCGCCGGCACGCTGCCAGCGTAGCGCGGCGCCCTCGAAGTCCGCTCGCGCGAGGCCCCGTGGAGAACCATCGACTGCTGAGCGTAGGTTGACCGATGCATTGACCGAGCCCTGGTATTGAGCCTTCGCGTTAGGCGGAGGCAGAAGACTCGCGATCGGTAAGCGCGACGCGGCAGCGTCCATCGCCCAGCCGGTATCGTTTCGACGGCCTGACGCGCAGAGCGTTGCCGCATCGGTCAGGCTGGAGCCTTTCTCTCCGCGGAGACAGAAGGGCGACACGGTAATGGAGTCGGTCGTGAGCTGAATGCCGAGTGACTGCTCGAGCCCGAGCACGATGTTATCCGGCAGTCTCAAGGCGAGGGTCGACCACTGCTGAGTCCAGCCTTGAACATCGAAACGCCCATTGGCTTGCGCCGAAAGCCCGATGTCATTGCCAGAGATCTCGACGCCAATGGTGTGTGCGGCGCTGCGACCGGCGATGTCGAGTCTCAGGCGCTCGGCGCGACGCCCCAAGGCACGGATATCGTCGACTTCGACGCGCGCCGTCGCTGACGCTTCAGCGCCTCCTGTCGGGTCGAGATCGACATTTGCCGAGAGTCGCCCGATCTTGAGGTCATTGAGAGTCAAGTTCTCGCCACTCGCGTCGAGCCGCACTTTCATCGCATTAGGTGCACCACGTAAGGTTCCGTTAGCGCGTAATTTTCCCGTTCCACCTTCTGCAAGTACGCCAAGGTCATCGGCGAAGATTCTGAAATTCAGGTCGTTCCGACGGGGTGTCAGACTTCCATCGAGAGCCAGTCGTAGTCCGCCAGCCGACAGATCGATATCTTTGAACTGCAGCATGTCGCCCGCGACGGTCAGCGCTCCCGATCCTCGCGCGGGCGTGCCTCGTAAACGTCCTGAGAGATTTTTGACCTCGACGTCGATGGTGCTGCGTGCGCCAAAACCGCGGCCGCGTGCGTCGAGTGAGAAATTCACATTGCCTGGCAAAGCAGAGCGGATGTTTCCCGGGTTCACTCCCCGGACCGGTCCGCTAATCTGCCAGCGCTCGCTCGGGCGCCAGGCGATCTCGCCGGTTAAGCTTGCAGACCCATCGAGTGCGCGCGCTTCAATGCTCGTCAACTCGAATCGACCAGGTTCGAGAGTGGCCTCGAGATTTGCCTCGATACGAGGCAGCGCACCGATGCGCGCATCGGCTTTGGCGCTGATCGCATACGGACCATAACCGCGAAACGTAAATTGTCCGCGAGTGCTGTCGAGTGCCGGCGTCGTGTCGGCGAGGGGCCAGCGAAGCTTTGTCCATCGCCCTTCAAGATCGAGCACAAGACCCTCTTCGGTCGGAGTGAAGGTCCCGAAGATTTCAGCCTGCGTGTTCGCACCGGCATGGGCGAGCGTGATGCGGCGTGCGGTGAGTACGTTACGAAAGTAAAAACCATCGAAGCTGACATCGATCGGGCCTGCTTCGAGTCCGGGTGGCAGAAGACGTCCTGTCACTCGATAGCCATCTCGGTCGGCGATGATCGACACGTTGCCGCCGATGAGTCCCAGGAACGCTGAGCCACCGAATTTGCGGACGTCGAGATTAGCAACCGAGGCCTCGCCGCGAACGCTCCACGGTGCGAGCAATTTCATCGAGCCGTCTTCGAGACGGACATCGAAAGGTTCTAGCAGCGTCGCCTGCAAACGAGCGTTATCGAGATCACCGTCGAAGCGCCCCTCGGCCCGCCAACGCGGCCCGCGGCGAGGGTCGTAGGCCATGCGGATATCGCCCTCGAGTTCGAGCGGCATCGCTGAGCTCAACAATCCCGTAAGTTCGAGACGCATTCCACCGAGCGATGCATCGAGCTTCCCAAACTTGATCGTGGTACTGCGAACCAGGGCTTGGAAGTCGATATTTCGGATGACGACCGGGTCACCCTTCATCGGACGAATTTCCATCACGGGAATTTTGGCAGCGCGCAGCTCGACGGTGAGCAAGCGAGGGAGAAAGCGCGGAGGTTTGTCGGGAGGCGGCTGATCGCGCTCCTCTTGTTTGATGACGAGCTCGCCGACGGAGAGCTCGGACGCCTCGACCGATTGCCAAAGCAAAGGAATCAGATCGACTCGTGCCCTCACGTCACGCAGTTGCAGGCTCACGATATCGTGCTCGATATCAACAGCGCCAATTTGGAAACCGTCTGCGAGCGTGCCTCGGACATCACGAATCGAGAGCTTCTGCAAAGTGCCGAATTTCTCGGGTACCAGCGACACGAGCCGCTGTAAGGCCGATTCGGAGTGGCCGAGCGTCCAGAGTCCTGCGATCGGTACCGCGAGCAAGAGCGTGATCAAAACCGCGACCAAAGTATTTCGCCGTTTCATATCGCGCTCAGAGCTTCGGCGAGAAATTGAAGTGCAAGCGCGGGCCCGGGCGCTTATCGAAGCCGGGCTCGAGATTGCAGCGCGGATCTGGCGTGACACTGCGGCACGCCGGATTCGTCAGCGGCTGAGCGATGTCGATTCCGAGCGTGACGATCGGCAATCGAAGCCTCACGCCGATGCCGACCGAGTACTGAATGGGGTCTCCGAAAGAATTGAATGCGTTACCGGCGTCGACGAATGCTGCGATGCCGAGATTTCGCGGCAGATCGCGGATGACTTCGAGAGTTCCCGTTGCGAGATGTCGACCACCGACTTTGGTGCTGCCTTCCTCGATCGGTGAGAGATCGTTGTATCCGAAGCCGCGGACGCTGCGATCACCACCAGCGAAAAATCGCTCGGTACCCGGAAGTTTCGTCGCATCCGATACCAACGTTGCACCCACTTGGCCTCGCAAAAAAAGATGCCAACGAGGTCCGAGATCGAAAACTCTCTCTGCTTCGATTCGCAGTTGAAGGTAATCCTCTTCGGCGCCGAGGCCCGTCGCTGAGCCGCGAAGCTCCGCGTAGAGCGCGCGCGAGAACAACGCCTCGCCCAGATAACCGCGTGGAATGGAGGCATAGCTGATTCCGGGAATCACGAGCGTCGTCGATTCATCGATGTCACTACGACTCAAAGAGCCAGCTGTGATGGTTCGAACACGGCTCAGCGAAGCGAACATCACGCGTTGCCAGTCGCCGTTAACTTGAGTGACCGAGGGCTGGAAGCGAGTAGTTCGAGTATCGAGATCGCCCAACTCGTCGCGCGAGTAACGCCATTCGAAGCCGAGCTTCTCGAGCGCCGGATCGCCGATCGGAACGATATAGCGCGCCTCGACCGACTGCTCGAGTTGTGCGGCCTTGATTTCGGCACGTGAGCGATGACCTCGGTCGTTGAGGCGGCGATTTTCCCAAGTCAGAGTGCCGCGAGCTTTGCTGTCTGTGGCGTAGCCCGCGCCCACTGAATAACGGTTGCGACGATTGGGTTCTGCCCGAATGCTGACCGGGATGACGCGCTTGTCGATATCCGGCGATCCGGCGAGCACTTCGACATTCGAAAAATATTGACTGTCATCGAGTGCGAACTGCGTCCTCAATAATTGCGTGGCATCGTAGGGTGCGGATTCTTCATATCTAAGAAATCGTCGAAGCAGTGACTCTTCGAGCGAGCGCTGCTCGATGGTGGTCGCTCCGAATCGATATCGCTCGCCTGTATTCATGACGAGCCGTACCGAGGCGGCATGTCGTGAGGGGTCGACCCATAATTCGCTCGCCGTCAAAGTTGCATCGACATAACCGAGCGTGGCCGCCGTTCGACGCAGCCCATCTTTGAGCGTGTCGTAGCTCGCGTGGTCCAGACGGCTACCGTTCTTGAGCGGCGCCGTAGACAGCAAGGCTCGAAAGGCCGGATCCTCGCTTCCCGCGCCCGTTACGCCGATCTCGACGTTTTCCAAGATCACCGGTTTTCCAAGATCGATATTGAGTCGCGCGCGCCATCGCCCTTCGCCGACGAGCTCGACGGTGGAGGTAACTTGAGCCTCGTAGTAACCGAAGGGGCGCAGCGCGTTCGCCGCCTCGCGCTCTGCGCGCTCCTGTAAACGCTCGATCAGGGCTTGATCGAGATCGTCACGGCCCTTGTATCGTTCGAGGCTCAGAAAAGTGAGCACGTTGCGACGCATCGCTCCTTCGACACCGTTGATTTCGATGTCGATGTCCGCAACGGCCGAACTGCTCGCGACAACCAGGCTCGCGAGGCAGAACAACGTTCGGATGAAGGGGCGGCGGATCATGCGGATCACGCCCCGGATTCTACCCGCTTACCGCCTTTCCTCGGGGCGCAGTCGCGCCCCAACTACGGGATCGCATCGTGCGCAGCGGCACGGTTGATCCTGCGTCGAACCAGTTGGCGATCAAACGATGCGAGATCGAAGTCGGTGGAGGAAGGACGACGTCTCCCGAGGCGATGTCCTCCCGAGTGACCCAGCGTGCATCCTCGAGCTCGCTACCAGCCCGGGCGATCGCGCCGGGTTCTGCGGTCGCCATGAACCCCAGCATCAGCGATGACGGGAAAGGCCAAGGTTGGGAGGAGTGGTAATCGCTTGCGACGACGCGGACACCCGTTTCCTCGAGTACCTCGCGAGCGACCGCATCTTCGAGACTCTCACCCGGTTCGACGAACCCGGCGATGGTTGAATAGCGACCTTCTGGCCAAGACGCTTGGCGGCCGAGCAGAGCCCGCTCGCCGTCGCTCACGAGAACGATGATGGCCGGATCGATTCGAGGAAAAAATTCGGCGGCACACTCGGGATCTCGGCAGGTCATGACATGGCCTGCCCGAGTCGGTCGCGTTGGCGACCCGCAGACTCCGCAATGTCGATGCCGCCTTTGCCAAAACGCGAGGGCTCGCGCGTAAGCGAGTAAACCGGCCTCCTCAGCGCCGAGCGTACCGGCTAGAGGTCGTAATTCTTCGAACCGGAAGGCATCGTCGCGCGAGCGATCGGCCATTGGGTGTTCATCGAGCTGAACGAGGACACAGCGTCGATCACGAAACCAGCCGAGCAACACCAGAGAGTCGTCGGGACTCGAACGAACGAGATCGTGAGAGTGGTCGATGAAGGCTGCGGTGGGCGGATCACCCACGACCCCGAGCGCGGTGCCTTGTGCAGGCAGGAACAGCGTTTCGGCATCGGCCCGCGCCGACTCGAGCCAATACGGATCTTCGCGTAGCTCGGCGCGCCGGTCGAGGTAAGACCCGGCGAGAAAATTGGCTGCGGAGCGTTCTGAGGATGACGGCATGAATTGCGGCTTCGCGTGAGGAACGTGCTCGCATGGCACGCGCCTGCGAAGTGCCGGGATTCTATCAGTCTGGCTTGGCGTGTGGGTGGGTCGAGAGTCGCGCCGACCCGCGGCTACCGGTCGGTTTTTCGGGCATGGGCGCCTCGCAGGCTCGGCACGACGGATCGCGAAGGGTGACGGTTTCGACGATGTTGAGCGCCTGACAGGCCGCACAGAAACGCAAACGAATTTCATCTCCGAGGGTGAGCGCTTTAGCGAGAAAAGCGGCGTGCTCGAAATCGATGCGGGGGCGAGGTGAGACGCGCCGGTACGCTTCGTAGGAATCGCAGAGCAGGCGACCCCGAGCGATGGTCGGAATTTTTTTAAGGGATGCGGGATCAGGCTGGTCGTTGATGGCGCCGAACAGAAGCAGGATGGAGGCGAGGGCGTGCGCTTCGGCACCGACGGTCGTGGCGCGGAGGAAATAACTGACCTGTGCCGGTGATTTACCACGATGCCTGCGAACGCCCGCGCCGGGTTTGATGTACGAGCGGTAGAGCTTGCGGACTCGATCGTCGCTTAGGCCCGTCCAGTGGCGGATGGTATGCGTACGCGCCTCATGGCGGATGAGACGCAGGGCGAGTTCGAGACGCAGACGGTCACGCTTATAGCGCTCATCGGTGACGTGCATGGGGCGGGCCTGTCAAAGAATGTATTTCGATGGAAAATATCCCAAAACAAACGCTGCGTTCCAAGTTGGTTTGGGCGACCATTTCCGGCGAAAAAACGGAGGAATGCATGGCCACCGACAAAAAACCCTCAAATCCCGACCCCATCTCACTCGCTACCACTGAAACCGATTTCGCTCGCAGTGTCGATCGCGAGATCATCCGCCAAGTCGGCGGCATGAACCTTCGCGGCTTGCGAATCCTTCGAGACGCCCTCGAGAGCTCAAAAATCGTTCTGCCGTCGGCGGCGTCCATGCTCCGCGAGGAATGGCTTGGCCTCGAAGACGGCGTGCTCGCGTCGGTCGCCGACTGTCCTTACCTGCTATTCGACCTCTCCACCGATACGGCCTTCGCGCTGCGGCGGCGGGTGCAGACGGGGGTCGGGTTACCGCGTCTACCTCCCGGTTTGTGCGAGGGGCAGGCGGGCCAGGGCTTTGCTCGCATCGTGTGTTATTTCGCTTGGCAGACGGCTCAGTCGCGTCCTGCAGCGGCGTCCCTTTTGCTCGGTTTGTCCCCGGCGGGTTGCGCGGCGTTACGCGCACTCGAGTTGCCACAAATCGACGAGTTAGCTGAAACCGCGGGGCCCTGTGTGAGTCTGCGCTGGGGTGAAGACGTCCTCTTTTGGCGTCGCCGCATTCAGGCAGCCAAAGCGGGGAACCGCACGGCCCTCTGGGAAACCACGCTCTCCGGGGTGCAGCGACTGGCGGCAGTCTCACGCAGCTCTGCCTGACGGGCGCCGGGTGCCCGCGGGCGTGCTATCTTTTGCCGCCTCATGGAAGCGCTCGCGGTTCGCGGTCTCGTCAAGCGATACAAAAACGGTGTTGAAGCCCTGAAGGGGGTCGACCTCGATGTTCACGAGGGCGACTTCTTCGCGCTGCTCGGTCCGAACGGTGCCGGCAAGAGCACCCTGATCGGCATCTGTACGTCGCTCGTCACCAAAACGGCAGGTTCCGTTAGCGTTTTTGGCCACGATCTCGATTCCGACCTCGAGGCGGCAAAAGCCTGCATCGGCGTCGTGCCACAGGAACTGAACCTCAACCAGTTCGAAACGCCCGAGACCATCGTCGTCAATCAAGCGGGGTTCTATGGCATCCCGAGGCGAGTCGCCCGCGAGCGCGCTGAAAAATATCTGACGAAATTGTCGCTCTGGGACAAGCGCAACAAGATGACTCGAACGCTCTCGGGCGGCATGAAGCGCCGACTGATGATTGCGCGCGCGCTCGTGCACGAGCCGCGTCTACTCATCCTCGATGAGCCGACCGCCGGCGTAGACATCGAAATTCGTCGTTCGATGTGGGAGTTCCTACGCGAACTGAATGCCGCAGGCACTACCATTATTTTGACGACGCACTATCTCGAAGAAGCCGAGAGCCTCTGCAGGAACATCGCGATCATCGATCGAGGCCGTATCGCTGAGTCCGATCGCATGGACCGACTGCTTCTCAAGCTGCATACGGAGTCGTTCGTGCTCAGTCTTCGCGAGACTACTAGTGTTGTGCCTTCGGTACCGGGTTACGACCTGCGCTTGCTCGACCCGCACACCTTAGAAGTTGAGGTGAGCAAAGATCGCGATCTCAACGACCTCTTTGCGCGACTCTCCGCCGATGGTGTTCACGTGATCACGATGCGCAACAAGGTCAATCGCCTCGAAGAAATTTTCATGCGACTCGTCGACAAGTCGGGAGCGGCCGCATGAGCGCAGGATTCGCGAGCGTACGCTGGATAGGCTTTCAGACCATCGTGATGCGCGAGTTCGGGCGCATCCTGCGCATTTGGGGCCAGACGATCGTCCCCTCTGCCGTGACAGCGGCGCTCTATTTCGTGATCTTCGGCAGTCTGATCGGTCGACGTATCGGACAAATGGATGGCGTCGATTATATGCAGTACATCGCGCCGGGACTCATCATGATGGCGGTGATCACCAACGCCTATGCCAACGTATCGTCATCTTTCTTCGGCGCGAAGTTTCAGCGTTTTCTCGAAGAAATCAGTGTCTCGCCTCAGCCTAATTGGGTGATCATCGCCGGGTATGTCGGGGGCGGGGTGCTGCGCGGCTTGTTGGTCGGGCTCGCGGTCACGGTGATCTCGCTGATCTTCACGCATCTGCCGATCCATCACCTGTTCCTGACCCTCGCCGCGGTTTTACTCACCGCCGTCATCTTCTCACTGGCCGGATTCATCAACGGTGTCTTTGCGAAGAATTTCGATCAGGTGAATTGGATCCCGACGTTCATCCTCACGCCGCTCACTTATTTCGGTGGCGTGTTTTATTCGATCAATCTCTTACCCGATTGGGCGCGCGCTCTCTCTTTTGCGAATCCCGTGCTACACATGGTGAACGCTTTTCGGTATGGCTTTCTCGGCCGTGCCGACGTTCATGTAGGGTTCGCCTTTGCCATCATGACACTCTCGGCGCTGGTGCTATTTGTCATCGCGCTCTGGTTGATGAAGCGCGGCACCGGCATGCGCGATTGAAGAGCCGTGCACGAGGAATTCACTCCACCGCGCTGGTTGCGCGGCGCGCATGTTCAATCGATCTTGCCAAGCCTGCCGTTGAGGCGAGTGATCGTCGAGCGTCGCGCGAGATCACTGATTTCGTCAAGCCGTGAGCTGCTGCTCGATTGTGGGGACGGTGTTCGTTTGCAAGCGCTTTTCTCCCCAGCCCCAGACGGGCAGGAGCAGAGGCGGGCGTTGGTGGTTCTGCTGCACGGATGGGAGGGGAGTGCGCAGTCGCTCTATGTGCTCTCTTTAGGTCAGACCCTATATGAAAACGGATTCGATGTCGTTCGACTCAATCTGCGTGACCATGGCGACACCCATCACCTAAATCGAGATCTCTTCCACTCCTGTCGTTTACCCGAAGTGGTCGGCGCGATACGCCGACTTCAGTTTTTGTTTCCGTCGTATCGGCTGATGCTGGCGGGTTTTTCTTTGGGTGGAAATTTCATGCTGCGGGTAGCGGCCGAGGCCCCCAATGCTCGCATCAACGTCGCCCATGCGATCGGTGTGTCACCCGTGCTCGATCCGGCGAACTGTCTCGATGCCATGGAGCGCGGATGGTCGCTCTATCATGACTATTTCGTCCGCAAGTGGCTGCGATCGCTCAAGCGCAAGCAGCGTGTATGGCCTGGGCATTTCGAGTTCGACGAGTTCATCGCCTCGCGTAACTTGCGCGAGATGACGCGGGAGCTCGTGTTGCGGCACGCTGGCTATGACGATGTCGAAGACTACTTCCGCGGATATGCGATCACCGAGAGCCGGCTGGCCGATCTCGTCGTTCCCTCGACCCTGATCACGGCCCTCGACGATCCGATCATTCCCGCGAGCGATTTGTCGCGACTCGCGAGACCACCCGCCCTGCGCGTGATCGTCACCGAGACCGGTGGTCATTGCGGATTTTTCGATTCCCTGACGGGTCCGGGCTGGGCGGATCGGCTGATACTGCGCGAGTTGCAGCAGTCCGCTGCGGCATGACCTAGAATCGAGACATGCTTCGCCATCCGATCACCGTTGCACTTTTGCTGATGCTCGCCGTTCTCGGCGGCTGCGGCGAGTTACAGGATTGGCGCAGCACACAGCGCACCGACACCCTTGAGGCCTACGAATCGTTCGTCGCCCGCTACCCGCAAAGTCAGTATGTTCCGGTGGCGCAGCGTCGCCTCACCGATCTCGTCGAACAGCGCGATTGGCTGATCGCCACCGAGTCGGACACTGCCGAGGGCTATCGGGCCTTTATCAACGCCCATCCGAAAGGTCGTTGGACTCGCGAAGCGAGAGTGCGCCTACAGAATTTTTTGACGACCCCCGGAGTACTCGGTCCCGCCGCACTCGAACCCGCCGAGCCTCCACCGGCGATGCTGCCGGAGGAGCCCGTTCCGATGCCGTCGGATGCGGAATCAGACGACATGTCGCCCGTCGCGGTGCCAAGTCCCGATGAGGCGCCCGCCGCAAGTGGCAGCCCACAGCCTGCGCCCGCCACTTTGGTCGAGCCGGCGCCGGTCACCCATCGAAT